>Ga0209292_1002658_pt1 | contig 20365 bp, 20 predicted proteins | sample GOMGulsemesocosm_2_FD_184634 | JGI IMG/M metagenome (GOLD analysis project Ga0209292, IMG submission 184634) | Methane-oxidizing microbial communities from mesocosms in the Gulf of Mexico - GOM9C Gulf of Mexico (SPAdes) (version 2) | ecosystem: Environmental > Aquatic > Marine > Cold seeps... | reverse complement strand
AAACTGCATAAATACCAAGTTCCAAATTTCCACAACTTGTGGATGGTCTTCATTTACTAAAGAGCGCCCAGATATTTTGGCTTTTTCTTCGGCAGAGCGAATATCAACATGGATTTCAGAACAGGGACCACAAGGACCTTGTGCACCCATTTCCCAGAAATTATCTTTTTTGTTTCCTAAAATAATGCGGTCTTCAGGAACAATGGCTTTCCATAAATCCCACGCTTCTTGGTCAAATTTTAATCCTTCCTCTTCCGCACCTTCAAATACTGAAACATATAAACAGTCTTTGTCTATTTTTAAAACTTCTGTTAAGAATTCCCAAGCCCAATGGACGGCTTCTTTCTTGAAATAATCTCCAAAACTCCAGTTTCCTAGCATTTCGAACATGGTGTGGTGGTAGGTATCCATTCCTACTTCCTCTAAATCGTTGTGTTTTCCTGAAACGCGTAAACATTTTTGAGTATCAGTGACACGAGGAATTTCAATTTTACGTTGCCCTAAAAAGAATTCTTTAAACTGATTCATTCCGGCATTAGTAAACATTAATGTAGGGTCATCCTTAATAACAATAGGAGCAGAACCAACTGCTTTGTGTTGTTTTGATTTGAAAAATTCTAAAAACTGTTTTCTTACTTCCTGTGATTTCATAAATGATATTCTTTATGCCCTATTAAGGCTTAAACTCTTTTTTTATAGAGCTTAAACATATACTTTCAAATAAAGTGTTGGTTTTTAAATCCAACACACCTGTTTTTACCCCTTTTGTTGCCTACTGAAAAGTTAATTTCCTATTAAAAAACAATTGCGAATGTTCAATTATAAAACATTTCGTATTTTTGTATTTAATGATGTGAGCAATATTAATTTATAGGCTTACGTTTAATAAGCAAAAATAATATAAATTATACAATGGCAAAAGTAAAATATTATTATGACTCTGAAACTTTATCTTACCGAAAAATAAAGGATAAAAAGAGACATAAATTTACACGTTTTAGTTTGACTATTGTTGCAGCGGGTATCTTTATGATACTTGGATTTGTAGTATTGACTCCAATTTTTGAATCACCTAGTGAAAAAAAACTGAAACGAGAGCTTGAATATGTAAAGCTGAATGAAGAGTTACATAGTAAAAAGCTAGTTCAGTTAGAACAGGTTTTGGAAGATTTACAAGTCCGTGACAATAATATTTACCGTGTTTATTTCGAATTAAGTCCTGTTTCTAATGATAAGAGAAGTGCAGGGTTTGGAGGTGTAAATCGCTATAAGTCACTAGAAGGATTTGATAATTCTGATATGATTATAGGAGTGTCCAAAAATATGGATGTCTTGGCTAAGCAACTATACATGCAGTCAAAATCTCTGGATGAAATTGTGAAAATAGCGGAGAATAAAGAAGGTTTATTGGCGGCTATGCCTGCCATTCAACCAGTACGTAAAGAAAATTTAACACGTATGGCTTCTGGTTATGGATGGCGTTCGGACCCGTTTACAAAAGCTAGAAAAATGCATAAGGGAATGGATTTTACAGCCCCTAGAGGGACACCAATTTTTGCCTCTGGTGATGGTAAAATTATTAGAGCGGATAACAAGTCTAGTGGTTACGGAAAACACATCCGTATAGATCATGGTTTTGGATATGTGTCTTTATATGCGCATTTAAGCAAGTACAATACCCGGAAAGGAAAGTATGTAAAACGTGGCGATTTAATTGGCTATGTTGGAAACACAGGGCGATCCCAAGCACCACATTTACATTATGAAGTACGTAAAAACGGAAAAGCAATAAACCCAATTAACTTTTACTCAGGTAATTTAACGCCCGAAGAATTTGTAGCCATGCAAAAGGCAGCGCAAATTGAGGGACAATCTTTAGACTAATGTTAGTACATCTTCCAGAAAAACGCTATTTTAAAATTGGCGAAGTAGCCAAAGCTTTTGATGTTAATACTTCCTTAATTAGATTTTGGGAAAAGGAGTTTGATGTGTTAAAACCCAAGAAAAACGCCAAAGGAAATCGTTTGTTTACACGGGATGATGTGAATAATTTAGAACTTATCTATAATTTAGTGAAAGAAAGAGGATTTACGTTGGATGGGGCTAAAAATAAATTAAAAAAGCAACCTAATAAAACGGTACACAACCACGATATTGTTCTGCGATTGGAAAAAATAAAAGCAGAATTGATTACTATTAAAAATCAATTAACCTAAAAATTAATAGAAACCATGTAACAAAATACATGGTTTCTATACTTATATATTATATCTATCAAATTAAAATAAATAATTATTATGAAAAAAATTTTGATCCCCATAGCAATCGTTCTTGTAATTGTATTTGCAATTTACAAAACGGCAGTAGGGTTTAATAATAGCGCTGTTGTGTTAGAAGAAGATGCCAAAACATCTTGGTCAAATGTAGAGAGTGCGTACCAACGTAGAGCGGATTTAATTCCTAACTTAGTAAATACAGTAAAAGGCTATGCAGCTCATGAAAAAGAAACCTTAGAAGGTGTGATTAAAGCACGTTCGCAAGCAACAAAAACAACGATAGATCCTACCAATTTAACTGCGGCTAATATGGCACAGTTCCAAAAAGCACAACAAGGGTTAAGTGGGGCTTTGTCTCGTTTATTAGTAACGGTAGAGAAATATCCTGATTTAAAAGCGAATAAAAACTTTTTAGAGTTACAATCACAATTGGAAGGAACAGAAAATAGAATTAATGTTTCTCGAGATCGTTTTAATGCGGTTGTAAATAATTATAACAAGCACATTAAAACATTTCCAAATAGTGTAATGGCTGGTTGGTTTAACTTTTCTGAAATGGCACGTTTTAAAGCGGATGAAGCTAGTAAAAATGCCCCTAAAGTAGAATTTTAATATGTCAAAAGTTGAAGACTTTTTAACAAAAGAAGAAGAACAACGCATTATTGCGAGCATTCAGAAGGCTGAGAAAAATACCTCAGGTGAGATTCGTGTGCATATAGAAAAAACATGTGATAAGCTTCCTGTCGAAAGAGCGCAGGAAGTTTTTTACCAGCTTGAAATGAATACTACCGCAGCTAAAAACGGCGTGTTATTTTACCTGGCAGTGGAAAGCAAGCAATTTGCTATAATAGGTGATGAAGGTATTGACAAGGTGGTTCCTAAAGATTTTTGGGAATCGGTAAAAAACGCCCTGATTACAGAGTTTAAAAATGAGAACTATTTACAAGGAATTGTAAATGGAATTGAAGAATGCGGACTGAAATTAAAAACTTTTTTCCCTTACCAATCTAATGATGAAAATGAATTGTCTGATGAAATTTCGAAAGGATAATTATATAGCAGTATTTACTGCTGTTTTACTACTTTTTACCAGTGCAGTATTTGCACAAAATATTCCGGAAAAACCTAGTTTTATACCTGCACTTATTGATAGTACAGGAACATTAAGTGCCGCTGAAAAAGCATCACTTGAAAGAAAATTAGAACAATACAGTGACTCTACGTCCACAGAGATGTTTTTAATGATTTTACCATCTACAAACGGTGAAGAAATTAAGTATTATACTACTCAACTTGGGCAAAAATGGGAAATTGGTCAAAAGGGAAAGGATAATGGAATTGTTATTTTATTAGCAAAAGACGATCGTAAAATTACCATTCAAACAGGTTACGGAGTCGAGCATTTATTAACGGATGCTTTGTCGCGTAGAATTATAGAAAATATAATATTACCTGAATTCAAAAACGGAAATTTTTATGCAGGTTTAGATAAAGGAACCGATGTAATTTTTGATGTTTTAAAAGGAGAATACCAGGCAGATCCAAAAGCTAAAAAAAGCAACGGTCTTCCTATTCGACTTATTATGATTGTCGGTTTTATAATCTTGTTTGTGATTTTTTCCAACAAGAATAAAAAGAGCGGTGGCGGTGGTAATGGTAACCATCGTAATGATTCCACCTCGAGTTTATTAACTGCGATCCTACTTAGCGGTATGGGCCGTAGTAGCGGAGGTTCTTTTGGAGGTAGCTCTGGAGGAGGTTTCGGCGGAGGCGGATTCGGTGGCTTTGGCGGCGGAGGAGGCTTCGGTGGTGGAGGAGCCAGCGGTGGTTGGTAATTTTCCGACTGACTCAGTACGTCTTTATAGAGAAAAAAGAATAAAGAAAATAGAATATAGAGAATAGAATATAGAAGTGCGTTCGTGAGAATTGCACTTCTTTTTTTGTTTGGGTATTTTGGAACTTTTAAAATACATGTTGCAACATGTATGAATGAGGGATGTCAGTGTTTATTTCATAAATAGCTATTAGTTTTGCAGAGAGATTAATGAATGATGCTATGAAGTTTAAAAAATATTTGATTCCAAAACAGTTGGAAAGTCTTGTAGATTATATCTATGTGAATGAGCACGACAAAGAGGATGATGTAAATATAGCACTACCTAATATGAGGATGTGTTTTGCGTTTACTTTTAAGCATAACAATTCATTATTTGAAAAAAACTTGGTCACAAATGAGGTTGAAAGGAGTCATGAACTGGCACTTGGAGGTTTTATGACACAATCTATAAAATATTTTACTAAAGAGAAGTTTAGAGCGGTAATTGTGGGATTAAATCCTTTGGCTAAGTATTTATTGAAGGATTTGAACGGTGAATTTTATTTGAATGAGAACATTGAATTAGAAGCTGTGTACCCCAAATTATTAGGGGATTTAAAGTCTCGATTGAATGATAATGGAACTGATGATGAAAAAGTGGCTTTGGTCATGGAGTTTTTAAAGAAAATTTTTACTCCAAGAGATATTAACCCGAGTATAATTAAGGCGGTTGATTTGATTAAAGAAACGCGTGGTACTATAAAAATTGATACTTTGTCAAAAGAAGTTGCCTATAGCAAACGTCAACTAAATAGGTTGTTTAAACTACAGGTAGGGATTTCTCCAAAAGAATTTTCGCAAGTTCATGCCGTTCAAAATTGTATCACCATGTTAAAAAAAGAAAAAATGTCGATGGTTGACGTGGCGGTGGATGGCGGTTATTTTGATCAAACTCATTTTATTAAAACATTTAAAAAATATTGCGGAGTCACTCCGGAAAATTTTAAAAAAACTTTGCCTTCAGAACTAAGTAATTTAGCTCATAAAAAATTGGAATTAGCAGAGGGTTGTATTTATATGTAAGCTGTCTTTCTTATTCTTTATCCGAAAAATAGTTATAGCCATTGGCTGTATGTTGTTTTTCAATCTTTCTTTCTTTCTTTCTTTCTTTCTTTCTTTCTTTCTTTCTTTCTTGATTTTATGGCGTAAACTAGTATTACAAATTGATATGTTTACAGATTAGATGTTGGAACATGTGAAATGAGAAATATCAGCGTTTGTATCAAAAGTTACATCTATCTTTGGGGTGACTAACAAAGAAGAATATGAAGTTTAAAAGTTTTGCCATCCCTATCCAATTGAGGGATGTAGTTGAATATATATACCTTAATGAGCATGATAATAAAAATGATTATAACCTAGCTCTCCCTAATCCTAGAATGTGTTTAGTGTTTACTTATAAGTTGGATGGTACTTTGTTTGAGCAAAACATGGCAACTAATAAAAAGGTAAAAAGTCATGAGATAGCCATTGGTGGATTCATTTCACAATCCATGAAGTATTATACTACAAAGAAATTTTCTGCTGTTATTGTGGGTTTAAAACCATGGGCAAAATTCGTGATGAAAGATTTAAATGGAGAATTCTATTTAAATGAAAATATTGATATGAATACCGTGTATTCGAAATATATGGGTTCTCTTAAAGATCAGTTGAACGATGATGGTTCAGATGAAAAAAAAATAGCTTTAGTTGTTTCTTTTTTAAAGAAAATATTTACACAACGAACTGTGAATTATCGTGTAAAACATGCTGTAGATATTATAGCAAGTACGCAGGGTAAAATTAAAATAGAAGCGCTATCCAAAGAAGTGGCATATAGCAAACGGCAATTGAATAGATTGTTTAAAACTCAAGTAGGTATTTCTCCGAAAGAAATGGCCAAAATGCATTCAGTACAACATAGTATTAGTATCATGAAAAAAGAAACATTGCCTATGGTAGATGTTGCATTTGATGCAGGTTTTTTTGATCAAACACACTTTATAAAATCTTTTAAAAGTTTGTGCGGTATTACTCCAGATACTTTTAAAAAAACTAAGCCAACTAAGTTGAGTGGTTTGGCATATAAGAATTTAAATGTGAATGCCCCATCACTTTATATGTAATATATTTTATGTTTATAAAAAACCACCTCATAGTAATATGAAGGTGGTTTTTTTATGAAATAAAATTATAATGTCCCTTTTTTACTATCCTAGGTTAAGCCTCGATAATACCTTTGTATCGTAATTAGAGATGAGCTTTATATGGCTGATTTAAAATAGATTATAAGTATGAGATATGTAATAATGAGCTTTTTAAGCTTTGTGATGATGCACGTTGGTATCGCACAAGATAATTTTGATATAGAAGAAAGTAGTATCATGGTTTTGGGGACTTCAAATGTACACGATTGGGAATCTGTAGTAGATTTGAATCAGGTTAAATTAGAGTTTACTTTAAACGATAGTATTCCGCCTTTACTAGGTACTTTGTCTTTGACTATTCCAGTAGAGTCTATTAAAAGTGGAAAAAGTTTAATGGATAAAAAAACCTATAAAGCACTTAAATCTGATAGGCATCGAAATATTATTTACAAGGTGAATATTTTTGAATACCAACAAGGTAAGGCCAAGGCAGCTGATGGAAAGTTGACCGTAGCAGGAAAAACTAAGAGTTTACCTGTAACCTCAACGTATAACGGAGATAGTAAAGATGTTGTTTTGTCTGGATCCGTTGGGTTTAAAATGAGTGATTTTGATATTGCACCTCCAAAAGCAATGATGGGAGCTGTTAAATGTGGAGATGGAGTGACCATTAAATATAAGGTAAAAATTAAATTTTAATCAAATAAATGATAAGTATTATGAGAAATATAACGGGTAAATTAATAATGGCATTGGTCTTGCTTTCAGCTGGATTAATGGCTCAGGAGGTAGAGAAAAATACACCAAAAAATCTTAATGTTTTTGAAACACCTAAAACAAACTATACATTTGATAAAGTAAAAGTAAAAGTTGGTGGAGATTTTGCATTGCAGTTTCAAGCTATCGACAATTCTAACGATGCAAACAGTTTGGAAGATTTAAGACATGATTTAAACTTGCCAACAGCTAATTTAAGATTGAATGTGCAATTGGCTAAAGGTGTAGATATGCAATTGGTATCTTATTTGTCTTCAAGAAATCATGAAGAATCTTGGGTTAAAGGAGGGTTTTTAGCAATTAATAACTTAGACTTTATCCAAGAAGGATTGTTAACTGATTTAATGTCTAAAATGACGATTAAAGTAGGGATGGATGAGTTTAACTACGGAGATGCTCATTATAGAAGAACGGATAATGCGAGAGGTATATACAATCCTTTTGTAGGGAATTACATAATGGATTCTTTTACTACGGAAGCTTTTGGAGAGGTAACATACCAAAACAATGGATGGATTGTTGTTGGAGGTATTACTAATGGAATGATGAATCAGTTAGTACTAGAAAAGGAAGCACCATACACTGATAATACAGATAACGGACTTTCTTTCTTTGGTAAATTGGCTTACGATAAACAATTGGATGATGCTTTACGTGTAAGAATTGCAGGTTCTATTTATAAAAGTTCAGGGACTACAAATGGGGCTAACTTATATGCTGGAGACAGAGCTGGGTCTAGATATTACTATGTAATGGAAGAGAAAGATGCTTCTTATAGAAATGCTTTTTCTGGAAGAATACAACCTAGATTTAGTAAAATGACAGCTATTCAAATCAATCCTTTTGTAAAATATAACAATACTGAGTTTTTCGGGATGTATGAAGTAGTTTCGGATTCAGATGATGAAGGAGGAGAAGAATTAACTCAAATAGCGGCTGAATTAATTCAACGTATGGGAAGTAAGGATCAATATTATGTAGGGGCACGTTACAATCAAGTTGAGGGTAACATGTCTGCAGCTGCTGGTGATATCAAGGTGACTCGTTTTAATGTTGGTGCTGGATGGTTTATGACGAAAAATATTTTAACAAAGTTAGAATATGTACATCAAAAATATGATGGAGATGGATATGAAGGAACTAATTTCCAGGGAGGTGAATTTAGTGGAGTTAATATAGAAGCTGTTATTAGTTTTTAATATTGATGTTTTAATTGTCTAAAATGGTAGCATGCTACGTTTACTGTTTTGAAGAAACCGAGTGTTAATACTCGGTTTTTTTTGTGCTTTTTTTTTATGACAAAAAGCAGCTTTAAGGGGCGTAATAAATACTATATTCGAATTTATATTTTTAGAACGAAATCCCATGATAGATACCTATATTACTTTTGTGAAAACGTACCCTATAATGAGTGCTATGATTCAATTTGCCTTCTTAGGTACTTTGGGTGATATGATAGCGAAATGGCTACAAAAAGGGCAACTATTTATGCCTTATTCTTTGGTGACTTTACTATTGAAAATGTTGGAATGGGCTATTTTAGCGGTTTGTATTAAGTATGCGTTTGTTGGTTTTCAGGGCTTTGTAGATGGGCTAGTGGGACATGATATGCTTCCTGAATTGGGCTTGTTTGGACGCGCGTTTTCAGTTTCACTAACTATGAATTTGCAGTTTGGGCTGTTGTTGGTTATTTTTCACCGTTATTTAGACAACGTGATCGCTAGAGAAAGTAACTGGGCCAATTTAGATAAAGGAATGAAATCTTTAGTGTGGTTTTGGATTCCGGCACATACCTTAACATTTATGTTAGATAAACCTTTTCAGATCGGTTTAGCGGCATTGTGGTCTGTGGTATTGGGAATTATTTTGGGCTATTTTAATAGACAAACAAAAACCGCATAAAAATTAATTTATACGGCTTTGTCGGGAATTGATAATTGCTATTAGTGTATTAGACGTTTTTTGAACCAATTCCCTACTAAACTCAAATTTAGACTTATTTTGTGGTAGTTTTCTTGAATTAAATTATTGGATAATGTCCCTTCTTTTCCATAAGAATAGGAGATGTTAAGGTTGGAAAGACCTCCATTTGAAAACGGAATCCCTACTCCAATAGATGCTTGATAACTGTCTATTTTTTGATTGGAAATATGTAAGTATCCTGAGTTGTAATTCAGTCCAACTCTATATTTTAACTGGTTTGTTATTCCGTATTCTTTTTTGTTTGCTTTGTATTCTAATCCAAATCCGTAAATGTTTTGGTCACTAAAACTATTGCTATTTATTCCTTGGTTTGTACCATTCCACCATAGTTTTTTATAATCAAAACTAGCATTTATATTTTGATTGATTTTACTGTTAAAACCTAGGGTTAATGTACTTGGTAGTTCAAAATTGTCTAAGTCTAGTGTTGTTTCTTCACTATCACTATATTGTACTTGGTCTAGTGTTTTGTAAGTGGTTCTGGTTTGTGAACCATTTAATGTTGTTGGGAACTCGTAACTAGCTCCAAGTGTTGTTTTACTACTCTTTAAGAAAGGAAGCGTGTATTGAATTCCTGTTTTTAAGGTGATTCCATTGTAGTAATTAGACTCGTTTATGGTGACTCCAGGAGAAGTAAATACTACGGTTTCTTGCTCGATGGAACCAAATAAAAAGGAAGTTTCAATTCCTAAAGAAAGATTTTTTATAGGAGAAAATCCTGTGTTCCAATACATTTTATTCAACCCTCCGGATCCTGTAATAGCCGTATTGTAGGAATACGTATCTCCTTCTACTTGTTGTTCAATGTCTATGGTATACCCTACTTTGCTGTAAGGAAGCAGTCCTAATCCCATTCCCCAATTTTTTTTAATAGGGAAGGCAATGGCGATATGAGAAAAATTGAAATCTGTGGTATTTTGACTAAGACTCGTTGTTTCTATGGTGCTATAAACTCCATTAGCTCCAATTTCATATAGCATAGAATTACCTAAAATATTGGCTAAATTTGCGGGATTAAAATTATTAATTTGTGTGCCATCTGTGTTGGCAACTCCTGTATTTCCCAGTGCACTAAAACCACCAAATGAAGCATCGTTTTGAATTCCTAATGCAAAAATAGAGTAGGGAGAACTTGTATTGTTTTGTGCAGTACTGCACAGGCAGTACGCTATAGATATTAGAGTAACTATTTTTTTTATCATCATTAGTAGTTGAGGTATTGAACTTGTACTTTAATTCTATGATCACTTTCAGGGTCATTTTCTATAAGTACGCGTGAGGTGTTTTTTTGGTAGTCATGAAGCTGAAACATCAAGGCGTATTCTAGGGTAGTTGAGCTGTTTAAAATGATTTCTACAAAGGAGCTCACGTCTAATTTGTAATAGGTCGCATCATCAAATTCATTTTCATTTGTGTTCAATGTGGCGTATTCGGTTGTTCCTCCCAAGTTAGTGAGACCACTTAGGACTCTGTTTTTATGGTCTACTAAAAAAACAGCGAGTGAATCGGGGAGTGGATTGGTTTCTGTAACACTTCCTTTCACTGGATACATTTTGATGGCTCCATTTAGCGGGAGACCGTTTTCTGAAAGTTTTAATAAATTTTTTAAATAGGGAATTTCTATTCTTCCAGAAAGCCCAGTTCCTCCTTGTATGGCTATAAAATTGTTGGTCTCTTCACTTGGGATATTGGTTTCGTTATCTTGTAAAAGATGAAAGTCGGTAGCGCTTCTGTCACTTAATATTTGATTAAATTGTGGGTTAGTGGTCCCAATACTAAAATCGATTTGATAACTATTGTTTTCCGAATCGTCACTGTTTTTTAAGGTGTAGTATAAGCGTATTCCAGAAGAGCTATTGGTGTTAAATCCTAGTATTTGTGTGTTGTTTTCTGTAGAAGGAACCACCACAAGTCCTTTTAGGTAATCTTCTAAATCATTACTGTTATTAATATCGTCATCTTTAATTTTATCAAATAATAGTTGTCCAAAATCATGATCTAATGGAATGTATAAGGAATCGTTTTTTATTGGATTTGGAGTGAAAGTTAAGGATCCTAAAGCCGTTTCGTCATAGGGAAAGGTAGAAGTATTGTATAAATAACTTCCGTCGTCTGGGCTTATTAGTTTGGTGACTTTATGGATAGCGTACGTTTGTACTTTTGTACTGTCGCCATAGTAATAATGATCGTTATTAAGTACCAAAGCGATGGAGTCAAAAGTGGCATCATCATCTAAATAATAACTGTTTGCAGTAATAGGTAAGAAGCTTTTACTGGTAATGTCTCCTAGCTTGCTGTCCTTTACATGGCCTACAAGAATACGACTATTGCCCGATGTAATTAAAGAATCCAATAAAAAGGTACTTGCATTTATACTTAAAGTATCTATGCTTTTTAAGGAAATGTTATGATCAATAAAATCTTCTCCTACAGGATATGTGCTGGTGTCTTCTGCACAAGAAACAAGGCATAAGGTAAATACTAAAAGACTAAGTGTATATAATTTCATTTGCTATTGGTGTAAGTAAATAGGTGTAGTTTTTATGTTGCTAGGCCAAAAGTAGCAGAGAAAGAATCTTTAAATTCCATGAAATAGACAAAGGGATGTTTTTTATAGATAAGTGTGTAAACAAACTGTTAAAAATATAAAATCGTGTTAAAAAGCCTGTTTAACGAGCAAATAGGGGCTTAGAAAGATGTTTTATGAGGCTTGGTCTATTTTGTAGTGTGAGTGCTTTATTTAGCGTTTAGTTTTGTTGCGGAATCAATTTTAAACTAAAGAAATAATACCATGATAAAAACAAATTTTTTAAAAATAATACTGCTATGTGCTGTTGTATTTGCGGTCTCTTGTAGTAGTGATACGGAGATAGTATACGGGAACTGGGTGGAGAGCTCTACTTTTGATGGAAATGCTAGAGGGAATTCTATAGCCTTTGTTATTGGAGATAAAGGATACTTAGTTACTGGTTACGATGGCGATGATTATCTGTCAGATACCTGGGAGTATAATTCAACGGATGATTACTGGATGAAAAAAGCAGATTTTCCTGGTACAGCAAGAAGTGGAGCTGTTGGATTTGAGTTAAACGGGAAAGGATATATTGGAACAGGCTATGATGGCGATGATGAGTTACAAGATTTTTGGCAATACGATCCTGTAAATGATGCTTGGACTCAAAAAGCTGATTTTGCTGGAACTGCAAGATATGGAGCTATTGGCTTTTCTGTGGCAGGGAATGGATATATAGGAACGGGGTATGACGGAAGTGAATTGAAGGATTTTTGGAAGTATGATGATGTAACTGATTCTTGGGAGCAAACTGTTGGTTTTGGAGGCCAAAAACGAAAAAATGCGAGTGTTTTTGTAATTGATGATGTGGCGTATATTGGTGCAGGAATTCATAATGGTGGTTTTGAAAATGATTTTTATGCTTTTAATGGAATGGACGGAAGTTGGACGCGCTTAAAAGATTTGGATGATGCAGATGAGGATTATAGTATTCTATTAGAAAGTGCTGTCGCATTTACACTAGGAGGTAAAGGTTATTTTGCAACAGGTGTAACCGGAGGTTTGTCCAGTTTGGTTTGGGAGTATGATGTGCCTACTGATACTTGGATCGATAGACCCGATTTTGAAGGAACCCCTCGTCAAGATGCGGTTGCATTTAGCTTTTCTAATAGTGCTTATGTATTAATGGGGCGCAGTGGAAGCTATTATTTTGATGACATCTGGAAGTTCAATTCCGAAGAGGAAGAGAATGAAGATGATTAGTAATTAGCCTTAATTATTGTTGTTAAATCACTTGAAAGTCTGCTAGTTGTTAAGGTACTAGCATTCCTTCGAGTGATTTTTTTTGTTTTTTATATTGCTGTTTGTTTTAGGCCGCGCTTGTATCAGTTCGAGATGGAAGGTTTTTAAATAAGTGGGAATAATCACATAAGCTAAGCGTCAATGGTAGTGTTTTTCTGATGATTTCCAAAGAAAAAATCATCAGAAAAATGTATCGAGAATAACGAATATTAAGATAACGTCCGTGACAGATTAAAGTTTGAAAAAATAAAATCAATGACAGTGATAACGTACAATAATGATTTGATCAAAAACAAATACTGTTGCGCACCTGCTCAACGCTGGATCCCCGCCTTCGCGAGGAGGACGGATGCGCGTTTGAGGAACTAGGTGCTAAAAAGTAGCGGGTCTAAGAGGAGTACTAATAATGAATTAAAACAACGATTTCACAGTGTCTTAAATACAGTGGTTCTCGATACAATTTCCACATAAATACGGAGAAAGCACTCGACCTGACGAAATGCACCTCTTTTTTAATAAAACTACAACAGTTCTTTGGGAGTTTTTTAAGAGCTACTCACCTTATATTTGTCCAAGAATTAACGGTATAAATAGTGAAACCTTACCAAGCATGGAATTGATAAAATGTGTTGTAATAGACGATGAGCCATTAGCGGTTGAGCTCTTGGTATCTTTTATAGAGAGAGTACCGTTTCTGACTTTGGAAGCTACTTGTTCCAATGGATTGGATGCTATGGCGGTATTGCAAAGACGGAAGGTAGATTTGATTTTTACAGATATAGAGATGCCAGATTTTTCGGGGATAGAGATGATCAAATCTTTAGAGGTAAAACCGCTGTTTATTTTTACCACAGCCTATGCACATTATGCAGTAGAAGGTTTTAGTTTGAATGCGGTAGATTATTTGATGAAACCGATTCCATTTCATCGCTTTTTAAAAGCAGTGACGAGGGCGCAGTGTTTATTGTTTCCCGAGATTTCTAGAACGGTAACGGCAGCCTTAGAGTCTGCGTCACCTGAGTATATATTCGTAAAATCGGAATATGAGAATTTAAAAATAAACCTTTGTGATATTAAATACGTTGAAGGCTTAAAGGACTATATCAAAATATATACCCATAGCAATAAGCCTATTTTGACATTGACAAGTTTATTGAAGTTTGAAGAGAAATTAGGAAAACGTCATTTTATGCGCGTGCATCGTTCGTATATCGTTTCTTTAAGACATATACATTCTGTACAGCGAAATAGGATAGTTATTGATGAAAAAAGAATCCCTATAGGGGCTAATTATAAAGATGAATTTGTAAAAATAATTGAAAAATAGTTTGATTGATGTTTGATGTAAAAACACCCCTTGCTTCTGGAGAGAAACAAGGGGTGTTTTATTTTTTATATGAAGATAGTCCTATTTTTGTCTAAAGTAGATGGTCATAGGTACTCCTTGGAAATCGTATATTTCACGTAATTTATTCTCAATAAAACGCTTGTAAGACTCGCTAATATACTGAGGTAAATTGGCGAAAAACACAAACTGAGGAGTAGGTGTAGGCAATTGCATACAATATTTAATTTTTACAAATTTTCCTTTTAATGCTGGTGGTGGATAACTTTTAATTATCTCTAGCATGGTGTCGTTCAGTTTACTTGTAGGAATACGTTTCTTACGATTATCAAATACTTCCACAGCAGTTTCAATAGCTTTGAAAATACGTTGTTTTTCTAATGCAGAAATAAATACAATAGGTACATCTGTAAAAGGTGCAATTTCTTTTCTAACCATTGCTTCAAAATCACGTAGCGTATTGGTCTCTTTTTCTATTAAATCCCATTTGTTTACAAGGATAATAATACCTTTTTTGTTTTTTTGTGCTAACCAGAAAATGTTCTCGTCCTGTCCTTCAAATCCTCTGTCAGCATCAATCACTAAAATAGCGATATCACAATATTCAATAGCTCTTACAGCACGCATTACCGAATAGAATTCTAAATCTTCTTTTACCTTAGACTTTTTACGAATCCCAGCCGTATCTACTAAATTGAATTCAAAACCAAAACGGTTGTACTTTGTATCAATACTATCACGAGTAGTTCCTGCAATGTTGGTCACAATATTACGTTCTTCTCCAATTAAAGCATTGATAAAGGATGATTTACCAGCATTTGGACGTCCTACGACAGCAAATCTTGGTAATTCATTTTCGTCTGGTACTGCTTCTTCGTCTAACTTTTCAGATAAAGCATCCAATAACTCTCCAGTTCCACTTCCGTTTATAGAAGATATTGTATAATACTCTCCCAATCCAAGGTTGTAAAACTCAACAGCATCATCATTTCTCATAGAGTTGTCCACTTTGTTAACCGCCATAAATATTGGTTTTTTGGCTTTACGTAACAATTGTGCAACTATAGTATCCATAGGGGTAATTCCTTCCACTACATCTACTACAAAAATAATATAGTCAGCTTCCTCAATGGCTAATTGTACTTGTTTTCTGATTTCTGATTCGAAAATATCATCAGAACCAATGGCGTATCCACCCGTATCAATCAATGAAAATTCTTTCCCGTTCCAATCACTTTTACCGTAATGACGGTCACGTGTAACTCCACTTACTGAATCTACAATGGCCTCACGTCGTTGCACTAAACGATTAAATAACGTCGATTTTCCTACATTAGGTCTCCCTACAATGGCTACAATATTGCTCATTTTTACTGTCTAAAATTTTTTGCAAAGGTAGTTTTTTTTGAAGGATATTAGTTACTTTTTTTAAGTAGATAATTTTGAGAGAATTAAGCTCTTGAAATCACTTGATTTCAGGCTGTTTTATAGCCCAATCATTACTGCTTAAAAACCTTAGAAAGTAATTTGTACAATTCAGGATGCTTGCGTTTTAATAGTTTGGGGCGTTCAAAAAAGTATTCTCCTGCTACCGCATAAAATTCTGTAGGAGAACTGCCTCCATAGTCTCTGATGTCTGATTTTCCATGGTTTATTTCATTTATTTTTTTTCTTACAAATTCTACCCATGGAAGACTAATATGGTTGTCTAGTAGTATTTTAGGGATCCCGTCAATATGCATGTCCTCTTTGTCTATCAAATGTATAAACTCATGGATGGCTACATTTTGTTTGTCTGTTTTGTTAGAAAATCCATGCCTTAAGGCGGGTTGGGACAGAATCATAATGTTGTTTAAATGGCCGGTACCAACCATTCCTGTTACGAATTCTGTGCTTTTGTTATCTGTAAAATCTAGGTTTTTTGTAAACGATTTTTTATAAAGTAATACTTCCTGAAGTGAAGTGTATTTCCATTTTTTAAAACCAAAAATGGGGATGATGGCTCCTGAGGCAATTAATATTTCGTCTAAAGGGCTAACGTTGGTTTCTATCCCTGTTATTTTTACTTGGCTTAAAAACTCACCAATGCGTATTTTGAATTCAGCTTGTTTTTTTAGACTAAGTTTGGAATAGTACCATACATTTTTTTCGAGTAATTCTATGTGTTGCTTTGTTAGTACAAAGGTGCTTGTTGTTTTGTTTTTGTCTTTCTTATTGATAAAATAGAGGACTGCAACTAATAGGATGATAATGATGATTGTAGGAAGCATGGTTGTTTTTTATTGATAAAGGAGTCTATTTACCTCTTTCGAAGCGTTGTTGTAAGAAGTAGGTTTAGTACTATGTTTTTACAATTGAGTGAATGTTAACTTTCTGTTGTTTTCCTTTTAGAATTACTTTTCCTAAAAAATGGGAAGAATAAGTGTTGGTCATTTTTAAATGTTGCAATAATTCTTCGGAAATTAATAGCGTTTCGTCATAGGTGTTACATTCACTTTGGATACGCGAAGAGGTGTTGATGACATCTCCATGAAACGCTAGTTCCTTTTTTACAAGTCCAACTTCAGCTACCATAAGTTTTCCGCCATGAAGTCCTGCCTTAAATACTGGGCTGACGCCATATTTACCGATGTAATGTTCCTTTTTGTTTTCTAGTTTTTGGGTAAAATCAAAAAACAAAGCAATACAATTATTGTTTGCTATTCCTTTATGATATGGCCAACTTATAACAACTTCATCTCCTACGTATTGATAGATTTCAGCTTCAAATTTGGGAGCTACCTCATTTAAATCGTAAAAACAATCTTGTATTAATTGGCTGTATTTAAAGTGTGCTAGTTTTTCTGCGATAGCAGTAGAGGATTTAAGGTCTAAAAACAGAAAAACTCGCTTTTCTTCTTTTGGTATTCTGTATTTTCCAAGTAACATTTTGATAAAAACCCCTTTCCCAAATTTATCATTGGCTATATTAATAAAAGAAAAAACAACGGAGGCCAAGGACATGTACAGAATTATGGCTCTAAACGTTTGGCTATTTATCCACCAACCAATGTCATTGTCAAGTGTTATATCAAACACGGTGTTGGCTATATCTCTCATAAAGGTACCGATGATGATGATAAAGAGAAAATAGAACGAGCTAGTTAAAATCAAATTTGGCCCCCAAGAAAACTTTTTGGAAGTGTATTTAATTAAAAAATATTTTATGTTGGCGTATATGATTCCTGAGATACAACCTGAGACGGCAAATAATGGTATGGAAAGATGTAGGTTTAATGGTTGTATAATTCCTTTAATAGCACCAGTTTCATTAATGCCATAGTACCTAAAAAAAGCAAATAACATCATGGCAATTGTCCAAAAAAGAATGGATTGCCTAAGGATTTTTAAGTAGTTTTTTGTTTTTTTATTCATTAAATAAAAGTCGGAATTTGATGGTAAATATACTTTATTTAAGCTGTGTGTTTACGTAGTATTCTGTTTATTATATTTTAATTTGTTCTTGTAATATTCTATATTATAGAACGGTAATTTTATTATAATTAGACTTTCTGAAACTTTATTGGGATGTTTTGATTGTTTTGTGATAATAGAGAATTCTTTGCTCCTTATTTAAAATTGTTATATTGTGGGCACTAACTAACAAATAGAATGAGAGAAGAACGAAGTAATGTACACTTACGCCCTAGGTTTAGGGAGGAGTTTACGATACCGCCAGAGGAATTATTGGCTAAATTTGAAAAAGCCATAAGGCATGATTCATTTAAGTTTAAAGGGACTATTATTGGAAATCATGTTATTTTAGATGTTTCTTCTGCAGAGAATCACTTTTGGTCACCACAGTTGAATATCAGTATAGAGAAGGGACTGGAATCACCTACTTTGTTACGTGGTTTGTTTGGGCCAAAACCACAAATATGGACATTTTTTATGTTTGTACACTTTGCCTTAGCACTAGCTTTTGTTGGATTTGGAATTATGGCTTATGTAAAAATGAACCTCGGAAAATCATACTTGTTTCCATTAGTCTTATGCAGTGCAATACCCGTAGTTTGGTTGGCGTTGTATGTTTTTGCTCAACTTGGAAGACGTAAAGGACGTGCGCAAATGATGGCCTTGAACGATTTTATGAATGATGTGATTGATAGTTAATCCGCTAACTAGCGTAGTGGGTATCGGATAAAGAGAAAAGAAAATAGAATAAAGAAAAGAGAAGGCGTGTACTCCGAGGTGCTTGTTTACTCTTTGTTGTAATATTCTTTTAACTCCTTGGCGATGATATGATGAGCGTCTATTTCTTTACTGTGATTTATAAAACGTAAATTAATGCGCTTGTTGTTTTTAACAAGGATGCTATCTGTAGGGAATAATTGTATTGCGAAGGTGCTTACTTTTGAGTTTTTAATGATAATGGAGTCTGTAAGCTCAGCAGTTTTGTAGATGTTTATGCTAGATGGTTTGTCGAGTCCCATTTCTATAGCTTCTATATTTAATTGAAGAGAACTAGTGTCTTGCGATGTAATAACAGTGGTTCCTACAAAGAAAACCATTGGGATCATTACTGTAAAATTATAAAGTCCGTGCAATAAAATACTCCATACAAAACCGAGTTTTAAACGGATATATCCCAAGGAAATTCCGATTATAAATTGAGGAATTACCAATAATGGGGACAATAGATAAAATAAGATTCCGGTATTTGTGTAATTTCCGATATGAACGATGGCAAATACAAGTGCTGTGAAGTAAAAGAAAAAATGAAAATAGCTAACCCAAAAGTGTTTGGCCTTTTCTGTTTTACTAATACTGTCGATGGCTCTAAACAGATAGTTTCGTTTGTATTTTAAAAAAAATCTAAATAATGTTTCTTCCACTAGAGGCGCAAGAACAGCAACTAATAAGAAAATTTTTAGGGGACTTTCGTTGTATAGTAATTCGTCAAAATTATCTTGTTCAAGAGGTATGATAAGGTCAATAAGCCCAATGACAGAAAGACTGATGAATACCAAAAGAATATCGAGTCCTAAAATCCAGCCAACAGTTTTCCATTTTTCTTTAGAAGTTAATTGCTCGTTAAAAAAAGCATGTGGCTTTTTTAAGTAGTTAAAAAACTGTTGGATGATAGGATTCAATTATAAGTAGTTTTAGGTGTATTAATCGTTGTACCCAAATCTACGCAATTGGTTGGTATTACTACGCCAATTTTTGTTCACTTTTACATATAATTCCAAGAAAACTTTTTTGTCAAAGAATTTTTCTAGGTCTTTTCTAGCTTCGGTACCTACTCTTTTAAGGGCAGCTCCTTTATGTCCAATAATAATTCCTTTCTGAGTGGTACGTTCTACCATAATTACAGAACGAATTCGGATTAATTTTTCGTCTTCAAAAAATTCTTCGGTATCTATCTCTACCGCATATGGAATCTCTTTTTTGTAATGCATTAATATTTTTTCACGAATAGCTTCGTTTACAAAAAAGCGTTCAGGCTTGTCTGTCAACTGATCTTTCGGGTAAAATGCAGGAGATTCTGGTAGTTTCTCTAAAATGGCTTCAAAAACACCTTGTACGTTAAAGTTTTCTAAGGCAGAAATTACATACACGTGCGCATTGGGAACTTTTTCGGACCAATATGCTAGTTTTTCTTCAACTTCGTCTTGGTTGGATTTGTCTATCTTATTAATTAATAAGAATACGGGAATTTTTGAATGAATTATTTTATTAAAAAACGCTTCATCTTTTAATTCCTTCTCACCCATCTCTACCATATAAATTAAGATATCGGCATCTTCAAAGGCCGATTTTACAAAATTCATCATGGATTCTTGTAATTCATAGGCCGGTTTAATGATTCCTGGCGTGTCAGAAAACAATATTTGAAAGTCATCTCCATTCACAATTCCCAAGATTCTATGCCTGGTTGTTTGTGCTTTAGAGGTGATTATGGACATACGTTCGCCCACTAATGCGTTCATTAATGTTGATTTTCCTACGTTTGGATTTCCTATGATGTTTACAAAACCTGCTTTATGCTTCATTTTCAGTATTTAAAATGCAAAGGTACTACTAATTAAAAATTAAAAGAGAAAAAACTCAAAAAAACACACTTGAATTGAATAAAGGTTGTATCTTTGCATCCGAAATCGCGGGGTAGAGCAGTAGGTAGCT
>Ga0209292_1002657_pt1 | contig 20365 bp, 15 predicted proteins | sample GOMGulsemesocosm_2_FD_184634 | JGI IMG/M metagenome (GOLD analysis project Ga0209292, IMG submission 184634) | Methane-oxidizing microbial communities from mesocosms in the Gulf of Mexico - GOM9C Gulf of Mexico (SPAdes) (version 2) | ecosystem: Environmental > Aquatic > Marine > Cold seeps... | reverse complement strand
TGAACAATGCCCGCTAATGCAAATTGGTGGGCATTTTTGTTATTGCAGGCGGCTATATTATACTTAATAGACCGCTTCTTTGTTTTAATCGGTATTTAGCTATAGCTTAATGGATAGGTTGCCGAATATAGAATTTTATGCGATTATAGCGGCGTTTTTATACTATATAATTTTAAAATTAGATGACTTATCAGTCTTGGGGTACTGCAACCTTAGGGCGGTAGCGTGTTTAAAATCATTATAAATATAGTGTTATTAATGTCTGTTTTTAGGGATGTTATGAATCTGTTAGTTGTGATTTTACATGGTTGAATATCATAATATCAAATAATTACAGAGTTAAGAACTTTATTATATTTAGTTCTTTCACTCTGTTTTAGGTAGGCCGTTTGACTTATAAATTAGGTCGACCTTTATATAAGCTAAGTTTTCATTGGAGTTAAGTGTGAAAATACTGATTACAGGTGGTGCAGGATTTATAGGTTCTGCTGTTGTTCGACATATCATTGAGAATACGAATGATAGTGTTATTAACTTGGATAAATTGACCTATGCAGGTAATTTAGAATCTTTAAAATCAGTCCAAAATAATGAGCGTTATGTGTTTGTTCAAGCTGATATCTGCGATCGCTTAACTCTTGACTGTATTTTTGCTGAGCACCAGCCTGATCTTGTAATGCATCTAGCAGCAGAAAGTCATGTTGATCGCTCAATAGATGGTCCTGCGGAGTTTATTGAAACCAATATTATTGGTACTTATACGATGCTTGAAGCTGCTCGTCAATACTGGAATCAGTTAGATATTTCTCGTAAAGAAGCATTCCGTTTTCATCACATTTCGACAGATGAAGTGTATGGTGATCTTGAGGGTACCGATGATCTGTTTACTGAAACTACGTCTTATGAACCATCAAGCCCATATTCAGCTTCTAAAGCGTCAAGCGATCACTTAGTACGTGCGTGGCTACGAACTTATGGTTTTCCGACTGTAGTTACAAATTGTTCAAATAACTATGGTCCTTTCCATTTCCCTGAAAAACTGATCCCATTAATGATATTAAATGCATTGGATGGAAAGGCATTACCTGTCTACGGTAACGGCATGCAAATTCGTGATTGGTTATATGTTGAAGACCATGCTCGTGCACTATATGCTGTTGTTACTAAAGGCGAAATAGGCGAAACCTATAATATTGGTGGTCATAATGAAAAAGCTAATATTGAAGTAGTTAAAACTATTTGTACTTTACTTGATGAATTAGTGCCTAATAAACCCGCTGGTGTGGTTCAATATCAAGATTTAATTACGTACGTAACTGACCGACCTGGACATGATGTTCGTTATGCTATTGACGCTTCGAAAATTGAACGTGAATTGGGCTGGAAACCGACAGAAACATTTGAATCAGGTATTCGTAAAACGGTTGAATGGTATTTAAATAATAAAGAATGGTGGAGTCGTGTTCTTGATGGTTCATACAGTTTTGAACGTCTAGGCTCATCACAAAACAGTGAGGAAAAATAAATGAAAGGTATTGTTTTAGCTGGTGGTTCAGGTACTCGTCTTTATCCGTTGACTCGTGGTGTATCGAAGCAATTATTACCAATTTATGATAAACCGATGATCTTTTATCCGTTATCAACACTTATGTTAGCGGGAATCAAAGATATTTTAATCATAACAACACCTGAAGATAATGAGGGCTTTCGCCGGTTATTGGGTGATGGTTCAGACTTCGGTATTAACCTCGAGTATGCAATTCAGCCATCTCCTGACGGGTTAGCTCAAGCATTTATTATTGGTGAAGACTTTATTGGAGAAGATAACGTCTGTTTAGTATTAGGCGATAATATATTTTATGGTCAAGCATTCAGTGATACGTTAAGAAAAGCTGTATCAATGGATAATAGTGCAACAGTATTTGGTTATCAGGTGAAAGATCCTGAGCGCTTCGGAGTGGTTGAGTTTGATGAAAATATGCGGGCTATATCTATTGAAGAAAAACCGCTAAAACCAAAATCGAATTATGCTGTAACTGGTTTATATTTTTATGATAATCGTGTTGTCGAATTTGCCAAAAAAGTTGAGCCATCAGAGCGTGGAGAACTTGAAATAACTTCTATAAATCAAATGTATCTTGAAGATAAATCGTTAAATGTCGAGTTGTTAGGGCGTGGTTTTGCTTGGTTAGACACTGGTACACATGAAAGCTTGCATGAAGCGTCTTCATTCGTACAAACAATTGAACATGTACAAGGGCTTAAAGTTGCTTGCCTTGAAGAGATTTCATGGCGAAATGGTTGGTTAAGCGACGAAATATTAACTAATTTAGCTAAGCCAATGATGAAAAATGAATACGGTCGGTATCTTGCTCGACTAGTTAAAGATAAATCAGAGGGAAAACTGTGATGAGAATATTGATCACAGGCTGTTATGGACAAGTGGGTCGCAGTTTAGTTAAGAAATTACAGCCGATCGCTAACATTCTTGCTGTAGGACGTGCCGAGTTAGATATTACTGATGAAATTGCGGTTAAAAATGTGGTTAAAGCATTTAAACCAGATGTAATTATCAATGCGGCTGCACATACCGCGGTAGATAAAGCTGAAAATGAAATTGATTTATCGTATGAAATAAACTGTAATGGTCCAAGATTTTTGGCTGAAGCGGCAGATAGCGTAGATGCTTCGATATTACATATCTCAACAGATTATGTATTCTCGGGTGATAAAGACGGTATTTACACTGAGTCTGACCTGACATCACCACAAGGTGTATACGGTGAGAGCAAATTAGCGGGGGAAATGGCTGTTATAAAAGCCTGCCAAAAACATATTGTACTTCGTACGGCTTGGGTGTTTGGCGAGGAGGGTAATAATTTTGTTAAAACGATGCTTCGTCTGGCCAAAACTCATGATACGTTAGGTATTGTAGGTGACCAAATAGGTGGGCCTACTTATGCCGGAGATATAGCTGCTGCACTTGTTGTTATTACCAAGGCAATTTGTAATGGAGAGAATGATAAATTCGGTATCTATCATTTCTCTGGATTACCACATGTGAGTTGGAGTCAGTTTGCCGAAACCATTTTCGATGAGGCTATAGATCAAGATTTCATTCAACAATCGTTAACTGTTAATGCAATTACGACAGCAGAATACCCGACTCCTGCTAAGCGTCCCGCTAACTCTAAATTAGACACAGCACTAATTACCAAACAATTCGATATTGATGCAAGTGACTGGAAATTAGCATTAAGAAATATTAAAGCATATGCATAACTGAACGAGTTAATTATGAAAGTGATAGAAACAAAAATTCCTGATGTTAAAATTATTGAACCCGCGGTATTTGGTGATGAACGTGGCTTCTTTATGGAAACGTGGAATCAAGAAAAATTTGAAAAATTAGTAACAGGAAAACCAACCAAATTCGTTCAAGATAATCATTCAAAATCCAAACAAGGTATTTTGCGTGGTCTACATTATCAAACTGAAAATACCCAAGGTAAGTTAGTGCGGGTCGTTTCTGGTGAGGTTTTTGATGTTGCAGTTGATATTCGTAAAGATTCGCCAACGTTAGGTCAATGGGTCGGTGTGTATTTATCTGCGGAAAATAAACGTCAGCTTTGGATTCCCGAAGGATTTGCTCATGGTTTTTATGTGACAAGTAATGAAGCTGAATTCGTTTACAAATGCACAGACTATTATAATCCGAGCGCTGAACATACATTGTTATGGAGTGATCCTAAAATTGGCATTGAGTGGCCTCTGATTGAAGAACCTATTTTATCAAATAAAGATTCAATAGGTATTTCTTTTTCTAAATCTGTTTTAAATAAAGTGAAATAAACAATGACAAATAAAATATGTGTAATTGGTTTAGGCTATGTTGGTTTACCATTAGCAATGGAGTTTTCAAAAAAAGCGGATGTAATTGGATTTGATATTAATCTACAAAGAGTTAATGAGTTAAAAGGGAATTTTGATAAAACATTAGAAGTTGAATCTTCAGTTATAGAAAATGCTAAAAACATTTCGTTTACAAATGTAACTTCAGACATTAAAGATTGCAATATATATATTATAACTGTTCCTACGCCTATTGATAGTACTAACCAACCAGATTTAAGCCCGCTAATTAGTGCTTCTAAAATTGTAGGTAAAGTATTATCAAAAGATGATATTGTTATTTATGAGTCAACTGTTTACCCAGGTGCAACCGAAGAGACATGTGTTCCTGAACTTGAAAAAGAATCAAATTTTATTTTTAATAAAGATTTTTTTGTTGGTTATAGTCCAGAAAGAATTAACCCTGGTGACAAAATAAATACATTAACCAAAATACAAAAGGTCGTTTCTGGCTCAACACCAGAAACATTAGAGTTAGTTAATGAACTTTACTTAAGTATTATTGACGCAGGTACATATAAAGCTAGCTCAATTAAAGTTGCGGAAGCCGCTAAAGTGATTGAAAATTCACAGCGAGATCTAAATATTGCGTTTGTTAATGAATTGGCAATTATTTTTGATAAACTCAACATTAACACAAAGGAAGTTATTGACGCAGCGGCAACAAAATGGAACTTTATAAAATTACAACCTGGCCTAGTTGGCGGACATTGTATTAGCGTTGACCCTTATTATTTAGCCCATAAAGCCCAAAGTTTTGGTTACCATCCTGATGTATTGCTTTCAGGTCGAAAAATTAATGATGGTATGGGCAATTTTATTGCAGAAAAGCTTGTCCGTGAAATCATTAAAAACAATATAAGCCTAGTTGATGCAAGCATACTTATTATGGGGGTTACTTTCAAAGAAAACTGCCCTGATATCAGAAATACTAGAATATTGGACATAAAAAACTCACTTGAAGCTTTAAACATAAAAGTTGATATATATGACCCTATTGCAAGTAAAGAAGAAGTTTTTGATGAGTATGGTATTAAATTAATAGATAACATTACTCATAAAAAATGGAGCTCTGTGATTATTGCTGTTGCTCATGATGAATTTAAAACATTAGAACAGGCGGATGTGAATAATCTTTTACTTCAAGATAATGCCCCTGTTTTTGATGTAAAAAGTATTTTCAACATAGAACGTAATTATATAACTTTGTAGGGATTAATTTGAAATCAAAATTTACTAATGATTTTCAGCAAACAATGAAAGAGCGAGAGTTATGGATGACTCTTGCTTGGGTTGAGTTGAAAAGAAGTTATAGTGGAACTAAATTAGGGGTGTTTTGGCGCCCTTTAAGTGCAACAATTGTTGGTTTGAGTTTAGGCGTAGTTTATTCAATTATTTTACAGAAAAATATGGAAGAGTATATCCCTTATGTTATAACGGGATTAGTCGTATGGACTTATATTTCTCAGTTAATTATTGAAGGAGGGAAAATTTTCTTTGCAAATGCAGCGCAAATTAAAGAAATGCCTATTAGTTATTTGTCTTATATTTTCAAATATTTATTTAGAAATGTAATGTCCTTATTATTTGGATTTATTCCTATTATTTTAGTATTAATATATTTTGGTGATATTTTAAATGTAAGTATATTAAAAACTTTAATGGGGATATTTATTTTATCTCTTAATGGATTTTGGATTAGTGTACTACTTGGCATTGCGACATTACACATAAAAGATTTAACAGAGTTAACCGCAAATCTTATAAGGCTTGTATTTTTCATTACACCAGTTTTGTGGACGCCTGATATGGCGGGTACTAAAGGTGCAATAGTTGAGTTTAACCCCCTGTTTTACTTCTTGGATATTGTTCGTTCACCTCTTATTTCACATGATATCCATCACAATTCGTATATAGTCACACTAACTATTACTGCTGTTGGGTTAGTAATATCGTACTTTGTATATAATATTTACAGAGATAAAATTTCATTTATGGTATAGCTATGTCTAGTATAATTGTTAGAGATCTTGTTTTAGATTACCCTATAAAAAATAAATTAAACCAAAAAAAATATGGTGATAGCAGTGTTGGTGGTCGAATTATTGATAAAAATGGAAGTTTATATCTAAGAGCTATTGATGGTATTAGTTTAGATATTAACAGAGGCGATCGGGTAGGTATTATCGGTCACAATGGTGCTGGTAAGTCAACACTATTAAAAACGTTAGCGGGTATATATAAGCCTACTTCAGGTTCTATCTCTATTAATGGAACTGTTGCACCATTGTTCAACCTAAAGTTTGGTATGGATATGGAACTATCAGGATATGAAAATATTCTATTAAGAGCGCTATATTTAGGAGTGCCAAAAAAAGAAATTATTAAAAAAAGAGATGGGATTGCTACACTTTCTGGTTTAGGTGATTTTTTGTTTTTACCTATGAAAACATATTCATCAGGTATGATTGCAAGGTTAGCATTTGCTGTATCAACAAAAATTAATGCTGATATTTTACTCCTCGATGAGATGATAGGTACTGGCGATGCCGAATTTATTAAAAAAACGAGTGAAATGGCTAAAGGCTTCGTCGCAAGCTCTAATATTCTGTTATTAGCTTCTCATTCTAATAAAGTAATTCGAGAGATTTGTAATAAAGCGATTGTTTTTCAACATGGAAAAATAGTTGAGTTTTCTGATGTAGACAGTGCTTTGCGAACATATAAAAAAATGACTACTACTGCCAATGCCGAGGTCAATAATTCGAGTCGGAAGAATATAAATCGTCAAAGTAATAAATTATTAACTAAATCAGTGGGCAAGAAATATCTTTTAATCAATGATACTAGTATATCAGACAATATAGGCTGCCAAGCAGTCAAGATTGGACTGGAAATCTTATTAGGAAAAAAATCTACGTGTATCGACACAGTGCCTCTAGGATATGGTCAAGAATTATTTAAAGATATAGCTTCTAAAAGTTCTGAGTGGATAGATAAAAAAAATGGATTCCCTAAGTATAAGGATTTTACAAGTCAGGTAGATTACGATTTATGGAGCATTGCCAAAGAAAAATTAAGAAAGCAAGATGAGTTCTTAAAAAAGGTGGGTAACTATGATTTTATCGTTATTAATGCTGAGGGGTCAATACATCACAATTCATCAAGAGCGTTAGTATTATTAGCTCAAATATCTTATTTCTCTGAAATTAAGCCAGTTATTTTATTAAACTGTTCTATTTTCAATATAGATGAGAAAGTTTTAAAGAAAAGTTTATCTAAAGTTGAATTTATTCATTCTCGAGAAGGTTTTACTTATAAGTATCTTGAACAGAATGATATTGATAGTGTTTATGCTCCTGATATAGCAAGTTTATACATAAATAATTTAAGCTATAATGAAAATTTAATAATAAAAGATAACTCAAAATTATGCCTTATCAGTTTAGGTGTTTTAGCTACACCTAAAAATATAGGTAATGTTATTGAATGCGTGAAATCAAAAGGTTTCACGCCTATATATCTCTCTATGAGTGATGGCAATGAAGATAATGTAAGCCGTGATATCTGTGACAATATGGACATAAAACATTATGTTGCTAGTGATGTTAATCTTGAAGATTCATTGAACTTCCTCGGTCAGTTTGATGTTATTATTTCAGGTAGACATCATTTAAATATTTTTTCATTACGAGTAAATTCCAAACTAATATGCTTACCTTCTAATACTTTGAAAGTAGAAGGTACTCTTGGATTTATTAGTAAAGATAGACCAATAGCTTATAATATGGAAGGCTTGGCCAGTTTGCTTGAAAAGGAAAGGTATCCTTTCCCATTAACAACTGTAAGAACATTTTCTAAGCAAATACAAAAAACAGTATTGGAACCGTTAAATGAATTTATTGACTCCATTTGATTTTTTGAAAAAATTTGAGACAAAACAATCTATAGTTTATTGTGGAAATGCACCGTCATTGAAAGATGAAAAACTAGGCAGTTGGATTGATTCTCATGATATTATTATAAGAATTAACACTCTACCCGATAGCAAATATTTTTCAGATACAGGCAATAAAACTCAAATCCTCGTTTGTAATCCATATACATGTGAGAGTAGTGGTGAGCAGTTACCCTATAAACCGGATATGGTAGTCATATGTCTTTTTTCACTGACGCGTCGAGGTGATAGCGATAAACTTAAATTTTGGTTAAATGGAAATAAAGTCCTTATCAGTTATATACCAGATATTGTTGCTTTAACTGATAGTAATCATTTTGAAGCGCTAACAACTGGTACGTATGCAATCAATCTATTAAATAGATTATTAAAGCCTAATATGGTTTCTATTCTCGGTTTTACAATGTTTTTAGGTGATACGAATCATCATTATTGGAGTGACATTGTTCCTAAAGGAGTGAAATCTCATGATTTTAAACGTGAGGCTAAAATTTTTATTTCTTTAATTAATAGACTTCCAGTGACTACAAAAATAACGTTAACTAGCGATATTTTTTGGGTCTCAAAAAAAGTCAAGATGAAACTTTCTGGTGAAATTTTAAAGAAAAATATGAAAAATACTAGGTGGAATAATGAAAGTAGGTGTTTCTGGAACTTTTGATGTAGATAATTTTGGCGATTTACTTTTCCCATTAATTGTAGATGAAAAATTAAGCAACTTTGATTGTGTGGCAATTTCGCCTACAAGTTGTGATACAAGTTTTTCCGATGCAAAATCACCCCATAAAATTTCTTCTTCATTAAACGATTTTAATGCATTAGTTATTGGTGGTGGTAATGTAATACGTGCTTCAAATAGCACATTGGACGTATATAAAAGTAATAGTATTGGACATAATGCCTATAGCAATATTTGGTTATCTTCTTGTTTATCTAATGCTACTAATAATGCTCCAATTATTTGGAACTCGCCAGGTGTTGCTGAAGAATTGTTACCTGAACTTAATGAATATGTAAAAAAGTGCCTTTCTCGTACTGATTACATTTCTGTAAGAGATCAGCAGAGTAAAGACTTATTACTATCAATATTTGATGATGATAATATTCATGTAGTACCTGATTCTGCCTGGCAGATCTCTGAGATATTTAGTAAGGATGATTTATATTCTTCTTTTAAAGACATTGTACCAAATATTGAAAGTAAAGAATATTGTGTTTTTCATTTAAATAATCGATATACAAATGAGAAATCTATTTTAGAATTATCCAGTTATATAGAGCACATTTGTGAGCACTTTCAGTTTGAACCAATATTAATAGCTATTGGTGAGTGTCATGGCGATGAGGTATTAATTAATAGTGTAAGTGACCATTTAACTATTCCTTATACCAAATTAGTTAATCTATCATCTTTGAAATCGGTTATTTCCTTACTTGCGTATTCAAAAGCATATTTTGGTTCGTCAATGCATGGCTTAATTACTAGTGCTTCATACGGTAATTCTGCTATTTGTATTGCAGATGGAAAAATAAAATTTGATGGTATTCAAGACCTTTTTGAAAATAAAAAAGTTATTTATAATAGTTGGGAACAAGTTGTTGATAACCTTGATTCTATAAAATTAATTGAACTTTCAACCGCTTCAAATAAGGTTTATCAACTTGCGTCTGAAAAGCTTGATACTCACTGGCATAATATCAAAAAGTTAATATTGAACTCTCAAAGTAAAATTGATTTTTCTAATGTCAATGACATTAATGATGAAATAAATTCGGTAATTATAAATAGTTTGAATGAAAGAGTAGGTGATGTAGCTAAATCATTTAGAAGATCATCTAGAAAACTATCAGTGAAAAATGAAGAGAATAAAGTTTTGAATAAAGAAATAAATAGTTTGAATAAAGAAATAAATAGTTTGAATAAAGAAAAAAATAGTTTGGATAAAGATATGGAGGAAAAGTATGACGTTTTACTTAAAGAGCATAAATTACTTCAGAAAAATAATAATAGATTAAAAACAAAATATAAAGATTTAATCTTATTAACTAGTCGACCTCATTTTAAATTAATGATTAAACTAGTATCTTTAATTAAACGAATGCCATTTTTTAAAAATATAATAAATATTTTGAAAAAAACAAAGCATCATACTTGTGAATTCCTTGACGCGAAAAAAACACGACTTATTGCACATGTAGATGATGATAATCCAAAGGTTGTATGGAGCCTTAGAGACAATACTATTTCTCAGCTGAAAAACTATCAAAAATCTGATGATTCAAAAAAGAAATATGCGGTTGTATCTGCTCTTTATGGGGGTTCAGATCAATTAATGCTCCCATTAGCTATCAGAAACGACTTCGATTATTTTTGTTTTTCTGACGAAAAGATGAATACACATGGCTTGTGGAAGCTTTGTAAATCTCCTTACTATCATTCGGAGCCAGCTCGTATTGCTCGTTATATAAAGATGCATTTGAATTCATTATTTTCTGAATATGATGCTGTGATATGGTGCGATGCAAATATACGATTTGATGATTCTATTTACACTATATTTGATGATTTTATTTCTTGTGATTCTGATGCTAGCTTTATTAAACACCCGAACCGTAATTGTATTTATGAAGAAGCTAATGCATGTATAAAGTTAAGTAAGGATAATAGTTCAATAATTCAATCACAAATGCTACGTTATAAAGATATTAATATTAAAGAAAATATAGGTATGTTTGAAACCGGTCTATATTTTATAAAACCAAAAAACAAAAATGTTAATGATTTTTATAACGCCTGGTGGAAAGAAATTGCTATAGGCTCGAGAAGAGATCAATTATCTATTGTTCCTGCGATTGAATCTTCAGGTCTGAATGTCGAACTATTACTTGAGCCTGGGGTTTGTGTAAGAACTTATCCAGGAACAGAGATCATTCCCCATAATAAATTAAAGAATATGGTCATGCCAGAATCCTTGAACTCATTCAGAACAAATCAAGAACCAGGTTTGAATTTCATTCAGATTAATGAGGATTATGACTTAAGTGTTACAACTGATGTTATTATTTGTGTTTACAACGCGCTTGAAGATGTTAAGTTATGCTTTGACTCTGTTGTAAAACATTCTTATGAAGTCGTTAATAAGATCATTTTTGTTAATGACTTTTCTGATACGGATACATCAAAATATTTAGCAATGATTGATGATAAGTACGAAAAGGTTCACTTAATTAATAATAAGAAAAACTTGGGTTACACAAAGTCTGCTAATGTAGGACTAAAAACAAGTGTTGCTGATTTACGAATTATCTTAAATAGTGACACTATTGTGACTAAAGACTGGGCTGCTAAACTCACTACCGCTGCATTTAGTTCTGAAAGTATTGGTGTTATTGGACCAATCTCGAATGCTGCAGGTTCTCAATCAGTCCCTTCTACTAAGGGAACTAAAGGTCAAACTGTGATAAACACTTTACCTGAAGGCTATACTATTGATGATATGAATAACATTGCTGAATCAAATACTAATAAAGTATTTCCAGCTGTGCCCTTAATTCATGGGTTTTGTATCGGGATCAAAGCATCGGTAATTGACAGAATTGGGTATTTTGATGATGTTAACTTCGCTAGATATTATGGTGAAGAAAATGATTATTGCCTAAGAGCTTATAGAGAAGGTTTTGATCTAATCGTTGCAACAGATACGTATATTTTTCATAGTAAATCAAAAAGTATCGAAGAAGAAGAGCGTATTTTACATATGAGTAAAGCAGGACAGAGGTTACGGGATATTTATGGTAAACAAGAAATGCGTGATTATTGTCTTCAACTTGAAAATAATCCAAATTTGATTTTAAATCGTAAATATTTTGATACTACGTGTAAAAACTAACGTCTTTAATAAAGTCTCATGAATTATATTTATGAGACTTAGAATTTTATTTTTAGAGATAAAGTTTATGGGATGCTGGAGTCTATAAGATAGTGATAATCCGATTCAATAAGAAATAAGTATTAGATAGTATACTTCTTGAAGGTTGTATAGTTCGATAGGTTTATTGAGCTGGAACGAGCCTAAGTTAAGGCTGCGTGCGCTAACTTAGACTCGTATTAAAGATACTTAGCAGGCTTCTACAGTTAAGGTTTAGAGGATATTAAGTATATTTATGTATTTAAATTATGAAGTAATATTATGCAGTTATAATGGACGTCTTTATATTATAGAACAATTAGAAAGTATTGTTCAGCAATCAATACAGCCATCAAAAATTATACTCTCGGATGATGGGTCTAGTGATGATACAATACTTTTAGTTAAAGAGTTTATGTCTAACTACGATGATATTGAACTTATAATTATTGATGGTCCAAGAAAAGGTCCATCAGTAAATTTTTTAAGCTCATTACAATATTCAACAGAAGAATATGTTTTTTTTTCAGATCAAGATGATATATGGTTAAAAGGAAAGATAGAAAGATATTTGGAACATATTACTAAATTTTCCAAAAATGTTCCTCTGTTACTTTTTTCCGATGCTTTACTTGTCGATGAAAATCGAAATTTTGAAGGTGTTACACATTTACAGCACTTAAATATTAAGCCTAATGAATTACATCCTAATGTCCTTATTTTTTTTAATTATATTCAAGGGGCTACTATTTGTCTTAACTCTGATTTAGTAAATCTTATAAATTCACAAATAAAAAATACGGGTCTAAATAATATAGTAATCCATGACTGGTGGTGTGCATTAATTGCAAATTATTTCGGTGAAATTATTTTTATTGATGAAGCATTAATCGAGTATCGTCAGCATAAAAATAACGTAATTGGCTCTAATAGTAAATCAAATATTATAAATAAAATATCTTTGGCTTTCTTGATCGCGAGGCAATATTTTAAATTATATTATCTCCTTCAGGAAGAAAAACAGGCTAAAAATAAAATTAGGCTGCTTACTCTTTACACTTCAAAAAGGTTAATCAAAAATGTAGGGGTGATTAAATTTTCGTTCCTTTCCTTTCCTTTCTTTTTCTGTTTTTTGAAAACATGGCTCCGCTGACAGAATAGTAATACAAGGGATGCTAGTCCCAAGTGTTACAGTTAACTAGACATTTTGTTTCCTAATCCCATTACGTTATACACAGTAAAACTTAATTTCCCGTACTATAGTTTCGTATAGTCGTTTTCGGTCCGGGTAGTTGCTATATTTATATATCGTTTTTTGATTGTGGCCGAGGATGATCATTATAGCCTATTTTAATTTCGCCAATTTGTTATTTGATTAAGTGCACCTTTCATTTTTTTTATATTATCTTTATAATACAACTTTATTTATTGATTAGGATTGAATGGTTTAATGAGATTTAGGAAAGATATTAATGGCTTAAGAGCTATTGCTGTTATAGCTGTAGTGCTATTTCATTTTGACCCCAATTTGGTGCCAGGTGGATTTGCTGGTGTCGATGTGTTTTTTGTTATTTCTGGTTTCTTAATGACGAAAATCATTTTCAGAGGTTTGGAGAATGAAACATTTAATCTTTTAAAGTTCTATGTCTCACGAGCAAAGCGAATAATACCTCCACTGCTTATACTTTGTGTTGTTTTGCTTATTTTTGGTTGGAATTATTTAACGCCATTGGATTACAAGGCATTAGGTAAGCATGTTGTAAGTAGCATAGTGTTTTTGTCTAATATCATTTATTGGAAAGAATCTGGTTACTTTGATGCTGCATCATATGAAAAGTGGTTACTTCATACTTGGTCTCTTTCTGTCGAGTGGCAGTTTTATATTGTTTATCCTGTTATTTTAGTTGCACTAAAAAAAACTCTGTCGTTAGACAGTCTTAAGCGACTGATTATTGTCGGCACAGTTTTAGGTTTTTCATTTTGCGTGTTTTCCACAATTAAGTGGCCTAATGCTGCGTACTACTTACTCCCAACTCGTGCCTGGGAGATGATGGTAGGGGGGCTAGCGTTTTTGTATCCCGTTAACTTTAAATATAATAAACAAAAACTCATAGGCTGGATTGGTATTGCTTTAATTATGGCCTCTTATATATTCATCTCAAGAGTAACGTCTTGGCCAGGTTATCTATCAATACTTCCCGTTTTAGGAACATATCTGATTATTTTGTCAAATAATCAATCTAGTGTTATCACTAATAATATAGTTTTTCAGTATCTAGGTAAATGGTCATACTCTATTTATTTGTGGCATTGGCCTTTAGTTGTTTTTGGGCAATATTATAATATTCCTTACTGGATTTTTATTGGTGTATTACTGTCACTGTTCTTTGGTGCGATTAGTTTTTACTACATAGAATCAAATAAAAAAAATAAAATTTATATACCGGTCTTAACTCTAATTTTATCGTACTCATTTCTAATATATAAAAATGACGGGTTTGCTTATCAAGTACCAATATACGTATTTAATATGGGTAACATTGATGTTAGAGGTGTTGATTATGGAAAATATACTTGGAGAAACCATAAAGATACTCAAGACTTATTTACAACGTTAGATAAAGAAAAGATGTTAGTGATCGGAGACTCCCAAGGTGGAGACTTTATTAATCTTCTTCTTGAAATGGGTATAGATGACAAATATGAAGTTATTTCCAGGACAGTCCCTTCTAAATGTGGTTCTGTTTACTTATATGGTGAGGAGAAAAGTGAGTGGCTTTCAATATCATCAGATTTCAGAAACGGTACAATAAAAAAGGAGCAATGTTTTCATAAATGGGATTCTATTCATAGTGATAAAGCGATTGTCGATGCTGATGTAATAATTATTTCTATGAATTGGAGACCATGGTCAATTCCTTATACAGTAGAGTCAATTCATAATATTAGAAAGCGAAATAGTGATGCTCAAATAATTATTGTTGGAACTAAGTCTTTTGGCACTTATTTACCAAACTTTATTGTAAAAAATTATGGCTCTGACATTGGTAAGTTATACTACGAAAAAGGTGTTTCAACAGGAAAGTTTGACTTTATGGAAAGAATGGGGAATAGTTTAGCTGAACTAAATAATGTTTTTTATATAAATTTTAAAGATTTAATTTGCTCAGATGAAAGAAAAACATGTGAGTTTTTGTTTGAAGAAAAACCAATACTATATGATAACACCCATTCAACTAAACAAGGAATTTTACTTTTTAAAAGTAAACTTAATGGTCGACTTCACTTATCATAATATCTAATTGCTAAATGTAGGACAGGGACGTTGACAATCTAGCAATCGGTTAAGCTATATGCCTTATCATAATAAACTTAAACCGTTCGAGGGGTATCTGCTTTCTCTAAGCCACTGTCCGGCGGTATTGAAACTCAGCAGCGTTCAATGTAAGGGTAATACCTTTGGTTGAATGTTCGCAATCGAGCTGCCTTACAGTCAACCTAATACACATTTGAAAGAATATTATTTCAGCATTGTTCTCTAGTAATACGGTGTACTAGAAGTACTGTGCAACCTAAATTTTGATGAAATGTATAACCGTTCTCGTTGAGTAGGTGTAATAGTTATACCACTATATTCATTTTCATATTATACATAATAATTGTATATATTTAAGTCTAAATATTGAAATGATAGCGAATATAACTGCGTAGGTACCACCAAAAATTTTTAGATAAAATATTTCTATTATTATAAGAACCCAAGTGTACAGCTTCTATGTCTGGGTAGTACTTGATCTTTAATCCAGCACGACTCGCTCTTTTACATAAATTGACATCTTCGAAATACATAAAGTATTGTTCGTTAAAACCATTTAAACTTTGATATACTTTTGATTTAAATAGAAGAAATGAACCTGCAGCCCAGTCAACATATATAGATTTTGTTATTAAATTTTTATCATACACGTCTGTTCTTCTTTTTTGAACTAGCCCTTTTATTGGTGCTAGGATGTTAGGAAATTTTTTTATTGACGGCTCTGGTATGGTTTTTTCTGCATCTCGATATAAGTTGATAGTACTAATTGAAGAATCATCTTTGGCTGCTCGTACGACAAGACTTTCTAATGACGATAAGTCAATTAAGACATCAGGGTTAAGTACTAAGAAAAGGTCATTCTCTTTCATTAATAGCTTTGAGATACAAAATTTATGAACTAAATTGTTGTTGCTACCAAATCCTAAACCATAGTTTGAGTCAATGAGCCTAATTTCATGGTTAATACAATAATTTTTTAGTTCCGTTGTTGCTGGTGTGTTTGATTTCAATACAACAATGAAAAGTTTAGCTAGCTTAGCCAGCACTTGATTTTTAATTATCATTGAGTCGTCATTATGACTCACAACTGAAATATAAAGATCTGTCATGATTTACCTGCTATATATTAGTCTAATTTTGAGTATGTTCTATAATATTCATTAAATAACTTAGGGTTTATATATTAAACCATAGGTTATTTATCTAGGCTAACAATAACATTTGTGTTACTGTTTTTTATCCCCGTAATTTTAGTTGTGCCATTCCCCTGTATTTTCTTCTTCTGCTCACTAATTCAACGCTATATTTACTTGGATTTAAATTGACTCTAGATTTTTATATCCCGTAGGCGCATCTAGAAGAATTCGCTTAATACACTCGACGTCAAAATCATGGCAGCAAACATCAAGCTGATTTATTAAGTTTTCCATATCCTCCCAATGTAGCATATCTTCTTGTGCAGCCATTATCTTGGGATGACTTGTTCCTTCCACACGCTCACCAATCAGCAGCTCTTCATATAGTTTTTCACCTGCTCTTAAGCCTGTAAATTTAATCTCAATATCACCACTTTCTTTTTCACCTTCGGAGTTAATGTACTCTTTCATGCCCATCAAGTGAATCATGCGTTTGGCTAAATCCAGAATTTTTACAGGCTCGCCCATATCCAGTACGAATACTTGGCCATTTTTTCCCATCGCTCCCGCTTGAATTACGAGTTGTGCAGCTTCAGGAATTAACATGAAGTAACGAATAATATCAGGGTGAGTAACGGTAACGGGACCGCCTTTGCGAATTTGTTTTTTGAATAGTGGCACAACAGAGCCTGATGAGCCAAGTACATTCCCAAAGCGCACCATCGTGAGAGTTGTATGTTTCTCTGTTTCAGCCAATGCTTGTAGTACTAGTTCTGCCATGCGTTTACTTGCGCCCATGATGTTGGTCGGACGTACGGCTTTGTCGGTCGAGATTAGTGTAAAGTTCGTCACTTTACATTTTATGGCGGCTTGGGCTACGGCTAATGTACCAAACACATTATTGCGAATACCTTCAACAATGTTGTCTTCAACTAGCGGTACGTGCTTATAAGCGGCAGCATGGTAAACAGTATTAATACTGTAGGCTTGCATTAGCTTCTCAATGCGGTTTTGACGTTGTACTGAACCGAGCGCTGCAATGAGTTGTGTGTCTATTTTTAAGTTCTCTTTTATAGCTTCAAGTTCTTGATTTATTTTATAAAGGTTGTATTCGTTGAGCTCAAACATTAATAAGGTTTTTGGTTTCTGCACTAAAATCTGACGACATAGTTCAGAACCAATAGAACCGCCTGCACCTGTTACCATGACGTGTTGGTTTGTTATATTTTTTGACATCAATTCATGGTTAGGATCGACGGGCGCACGGCCAAGTAAATCTGCAACGTCTAAGTCACGAATTTCAGTTGCTTGGGCTTTACCTGATGCGATGTCTTCAATAGAGGGTACTGATAGTACTTCTATCGGCCAGTGTGATAACTGTTCAACTAAACGTAATCGCTTGCCTTTATTAATATTATTTATTGCAAGTAATAATTTTTCAGGTGCATAAAGCGATTGTAAGTGTTTGAATTCAGTGCTGTGATGTACTTTTAGTCCATAAATAACTTGGCCTATTTTATTTTCGTCATCATCTAAAATTGCGACTGGGTGGTAATCCTCCCCTTGAATAAGGGTATAAGCAAGATTTCGCCCAGTTGCTCCAGCACCGTAAATAAAAATATTTGATTTTTGGCGTTTATAATATTGATAATAGAATGTTCTTATTAAAATACGAGGGCCACCCAATGTTATAATTGCTAGGCCAGCATAAATAAAAGGGACGCTTCTCGGGATAAAAGAGTGCAAGAAAAAACCGCTGACGGAGAGGGTAATAGCGGATATGAATACTGCAAAAAATATAAATCCGATTGCTGGTAGCATCATATACCTAAGAACCGCTCTATACATGCCTAACTTTACAAAAACAGTAATAGTGGTGATAAGTGTTATGAGTAAGCTAGCTACTTCCTCGAGGTTAATTTCGAAAGTGGTTACACCTAACCGAATCACTATCGCTATATAGAGAGAGAACGTAACTGCAATCATATCGTATATTAGGGTGATAACTCGTTTGTTTTTTCGTTCGGTGCTAAGTAGTTTTTGAATTGGTATAAACATGCTTAAATGCAGCTCTTTGATAGATTTAGAGTAACTTGCTCTTCGCTTTTTAAATGCGATATTTTAATATAGTCGGCACTATTCTAGTTTTCTTTAGTTTGTATAGCTAGTTTTATCGGAATAAGTGTGAATAATAAGCATATTTATAGAAGCTAGTATAAATACTATTGAGGGTGCGATGAAAGTTTTAGTGACTGGAAGTACGGGTTTTGTTGGTCAGCGCGTTCTAGAAATCGGCGCTGCTAAAGGGTGGGACTGCTTGGCTCAAGTCAGAAAAGGTACAGTGCGAGGGGAGGTTGTTAAAGAGGTCATGGTACCTTTTATTGATTCTTCTACGGATTGGTCTCATGCATTAAATGGCGTGGATTGTATAATTCATTGCGCAGCTCGTGTTCATCAAATGAAAGAGTCTGATGCTGAGGCGTTAGTTGCTTATAACGAAGTTAATACTTTAGGGACTCTACACTTAGCGCGTCAAGCTGCTGATTCGGGTGTAAAGCGATTCGTTTTTTTGAGTTCGATTAAAGTTAACGGTGAATTTACTGATGTCGGTGACCCTTTTTCAGTTAAAGTTAACCAGCCTCCAATAGACCCTTATGGTAAGAGCAAATTTGATGCAGAGGTCGGATTAAGGATAATCGCAGAAGAGACTGGTTTAGAGGTCGTGATAATTCGTCCCCCATTGATTTATGGTCCAGGCGTTAAAGCAAACTTTCAATCAATGATGTCTTGGGTTACAAAGGGGGTTCCTTTACCTTTAGGGGCTATCAATAATAAACGTAGTTTAGTTTTTATTGATAACTTGGTCGATCTTATAGTAACGACTGTCATTCATCGTAATGCGGTGAATCGTACGTTTTTGGTTTCTGATGATCATGATGTGTCAACGACTCAGTTATTAAATGCAATTTCAGTCGCGACGAGCAAGTCACCTCGTTTGTTACCTATTCCGATGTCATGGATTCAGTTTGTTGCAAAATTAGTTGGAAAACCGAAAATTGCGCAACGTATTTGTGGAAGTTTGCAAGTGGATATTAGTGATACTAAACAGGAATTAAACTGGATGCCTCCTATTTCTTTTGAAGAAGGCATTAAGCAAACTGTCGATAGTTTTGTTGGATCTGAAACGTAGGTTCAAATATTTAGTTCCTCGTTTTTATAATTATAAGGTGTTCAGCTCTTTGTTTTTGGGTTGTATACTTCACCGTCATTCTAGAATGTGAATCATAAGTACATTCTGGAGTTTGTGTATTTTTTGTAGGGCATTGTTGTGATTAGAGTATTAGATTTTTTATTTGCATTTTTTGGTCTTCTTTTTTTATGGCCAGTATTATTAGTTGTATATATTGTTGGTTATTTTGATACTGGCTCTCCCGTATTTCTGCAAACTCGAGTAGGTAAAAATAAAAGACCATTTACGTTAATTAAATTCCGTACTATGCCTGTTGAAACAAAGTCGGTAGCGACTCATTTAGTGAGTGCTAGCTCCGTCACTAAGCTGGGTAGTTTTTTACGTAAAACAAAAATTGATGAATTGCCTCAATTAATTAATGTTGTAAAAGGTGAGATGAGTTTAGTTGGCCCACGCCCGAATTTGTTTAATCAAGAAGCGTTAATTAAAGCACGTGATGCATTAGGCGTTTACGATGTGCTGCCTGGGGTGACTGGCCTAGCTCAGGTGCAAAATATCGATATGTCTACCCCGCAATTACTTGCTAAAACAGATAAACAAATGATTGATACCTTAACCGTCAAAGACTACTTCAAGTATATCATCATGACAGCGACAGGCAGCGGTTCGGGTGATGCTGTCAAATAGCCTTCATTTATATATTGTTTAAATCCCAGAGACGTTATTTTGGGATTTTTATCGTAACGGCCATTGATGTCATTAAGTATGCTCAGGCTCGCATAGCTCTTTTTCTTGTATCAACCGCATCCAAGGTTTAAACTTATCCCACATTCCTTATTCCTTGTTAAAAGAGAACATAATGGCTGGTCCTCAGTTTATCTATTCGATGCACCGTGTTGGCAAAATTGTGCCACCGAAGCGTCAAATCCTTAAAGACATCTCGCT
>Ga0209292_1002650_pt1 | contig 20396 bp, 16 predicted proteins | sample GOMGulsemesocosm_2_FD_184634 | JGI IMG/M metagenome (GOLD analysis project Ga0209292, IMG submission 184634) | Methane-oxidizing microbial communities from mesocosms in the Gulf of Mexico - GOM9C Gulf of Mexico (SPAdes) (version 2) | ecosystem: Environmental > Aquatic > Marine > Cold seeps... | reverse complement strand
CTCTTGAAGTAGGTCATGATATTGATGAGAAGCATGATGGCATTGGTATGAATGCTGGTACTACTTTTGTCTTAGGTTGGCAAAAGGCATTCTAAGCTTGCGATAATTTCGTAAATCATTTTATTCATTTAGGAGGTTGTTCTTTTACTGTCATCACAATAATGATTTCATTAATCGTTCAATCGCCCCTGATTGATTAGTAATTTACCATTTACAATCTAACGAAAGACTAGAGAACAGTAAGAAGACATCATGATAAAATAAATAATTTCAGTTAAAATCAACCTCAACGTATTGAAGAGTAATGATATATAATCATCACGGTGACTGTTCTCACAAAAAAATGCTTACTGTTTAAAAAGCGCGAACAATTAAGTATCAATACCAATATATTTATACGATACACTATATTCATAGTTTTAAAAATTTAGCACAAGTCTATAGGTAGTGAAGCTAATCTATAATAAATTCATACTGCCCAATTATTCATTATTCGCCGTAAGTAACATGACCAGAGTTTATATATGACATTAAAGTGCTTAATAGATACCGAATCACTATGTTCAAGCTTATTAGAATGTATTGGTGAGGAAGATTGCCTATACGCTTTTACCAAAATCATTGCTTTGCACTTTCACGCTGATGCCGTTTCTATATTGGAATATAAGGAGCCTAAATTACATCCTGTCGCTATTTTTGGCATTTCAAAAGAAACTTTTGGACGCCGCTTTGAAGTAGCCGATAATCCTCGACTCGCCGTGATCGTTAATAGTGATACTCCTACCATATTCGCTGATAATATAGGTTTACCTGATCCCTTTGATGGCTTAATAAACAATAAAGAAGAGCGTCTAGAAGTACATTCTTGCAGCGGAATACCAATCAAAGCCAATGGACAATTACGTGGAGTGATCACCTTAGATTCATTACATTTGGGTGTATTTAAGCAATTTTCTGCTGAGAATTTCAAATCGGCAGCATTTATTGTGGCTAAAATTGTCCTACAAGCCTTAGAAAATTATAATCTTAGAGAGCAAATATCTAATAAAACGTTATTGAATCAAACGTTAATTGAGGAATCCCTGCGTAGTTCACATGAACTAATTGGACAATCGAATACTATTCAACACCTTAAAGAAGAGATTGAGATTGTTGCGCCTTCTACCCTAGCCGTATTAGTCAGTGGCGAAACAGGTGTAGGTAAAGAAGTTGTTGTAAGAACCATACATTCATCGTCAAAACGCTTTGATAAACCGCTAATTTACGTTAATTGTGCAGCCTTACCTGAATCAATAGCAGAGTCTGAATTGTTTGGTCACGTTAAAGGAGCATTTACGGGCGCAACGAGTAATCGCAGTGGTAAATTTGAACTGGCCAATGGCGGCACTTTATTTTTGGATGAAATTGGCGAATTACCTTTGTCTATTCAAGCCAAATTGTTACGAGCGATCCAAAACGGTGATATTCAACGTGTTGGTGCAGACCGACACATTCAAGTAGACGTTAGACTCGTAGCGGCAACAAATAGAGATCTAAAAGCAGAGATAGAAGAGGGGAAGTTTCGTGAAGACCTATACCATCGCCTCAGTGTTTACCCAATAAAAATACCGCCATTACGAGAGCGTATGACTGACATCGAGTTGTTGGTTGGTTTTTTTATAGAAAATAATCGAGTGAAACTTGGTTTACAATCGGTACGACTTGATAAAAGCCTCTTACCGGTATTGCTCAATTATTCCTGGCCCGGTAATGTCCGCGAGCTAGAGCACATCATAAGTAGAGCTATGTTAAGAGCAGCAAAAGGTGCAGGGAGAATTGTTACCTTAAAATCTAACGATCTCGATGGTATTACACAGCACAAATTGCCAATTGAAATTAAAACATCAGACTCAGGAGCAGATGAAGTCCCCCAAAAAATAACGTTTAAAGACGATGTGAACTTCAACGAAATGATTGATAACCATAAACGAGCGATAATTGAACTTGCATTTAGTCAATGCGACCAGAATTGGAATAAGACAGCTGACCTTCTCAAAGTAGATAAGGGAAATATTCATCGTTTAAGTAAACGCCTTGGATTGAAATAATCTTTAAAGCTCAATACATTCAGATTCAAACTTACTTTATTTTCTCTTATAAAGACTTTTAATAAATTTAAAGTATAAAAAACAAAAAAACCAGCAAAATGCTGGGTTTTTAGCTTAATAACTGTAATTTATTATATCTAATTTACAGTTTTACATTATACTTTTCCTAAAAAGGAATATCGTCATCAAAGTCAATCGTTGGCTCTTGTGGATTCACCTTAGGAGCTTGTTGTTGATTCTGTTGCTGACCTTGTTGCTGCCCTTGTTGAGAGAAGCCACCTGATTGTTGACCCTGTTGAGCGAAACCACCAGATTGTTGACCTTGCTGCTGGAAGCCACCTTGCTGCTGAGCTGGTTTATTATAAGACTGCTGAGCTGGTTTTTGCGGCGCTGATTGAGCGAATCCGCCAGCTTGTTGACCTTGTTGCTGTCCTTGGAAACCACCAGATTGTTGGTTTTGCTGTTGAAAGCCTCCGCCCTGTTGTCCACCACCTTGACCGCGCGAGTCTAACATTTGCATTTCGTTAGCTACGATCTCAGTTGTATATTGATCAACACCTTGTTGATTTTGCCATTTACGCGTTTGTAAACGGCCTTCTAAAAATACTTTTGAACCTTTTTTCAGGTACTCACCCGCGATTTCAGCCAAACGTTGATAAATAACAATACGATGCCACTCAGTTTTTTCTTTTTGTTCACCGCTTTGTTTATCTTTCCACGTTTCTGAAGTAGCTACGGTAAAGTTTGCCACGGCACTACCATTCGGCATAAAACGTACTTCAGGATCTTGTCCTAAGTTACCAACAATTATTACTTTATTTACACCACGACTGGCCATGTTCAAATCCTATATATTGCAGTAAATTCTAAATTTACTGACTTAACGTAATCCACTTAATTCAAACAACTTTGGTTAGTGAGAATTTTGTTGGAATATTTTGTTATGAGAATATCTTGATGGAGATTCTATCACTGTAAGAAAAAAATTTCTGAAAGATTTTCTTCATTTTCACATTTTTTTTAAAAGCTAAAATTATTACCTGATAAAATAAAATCTTAGCTTTAGTATACTCAAAAGCCTGCATGTGATTCTCAGCAGAATCACATAAGTAACTGCCTACTCATTAGCTCTTTGAGTCTTAATGCCAAAAAACAAAGCATAAAGAACAGGAATTACACCTAAGGTTAATAGCGTGGAAAACATTAACCCACCAATAATTGATAATGCCATGGGTTCCCACATTGCTCCGCCGCCAAGATACAAAGGGATTAAACCAAAAACTGTGGTCGCGGTGGTGAGTAAAATAGGACGTAATCGTTTCTGACATGCAGCAATAATAGCTTCAACTGGCGTAGATAAACGATTATCCATTTCTATTTTAATACGCTCGAGTAAAACAATCGCATTATTAATAACAATGCCCGCGAGTGAAATAATGCCTAGTAAGGTCATAAAACCAAAAAATGATTGTCCTACTAACAAGCCTACAACAACACCAATCAGCCCTAGCGGTATGGTTGTCATGATAATGATGGATCTACGAATAGAGTTAAATTGTGCGACCAGTAAAAGCACAATAATGAAAACGGCGATAGGTAACTTGTCTGCAATGGACTGATTAGCTTTACCAGAAGATTCAGCCTCGCCACCAAATTCATAGCGATATCCAAATGGCCATTTTAATTTTTGTTCTTCCAGCCACGGTTTGAGCTGAGTAAACGCTTCACTGGCAGTAATTGAATTATCGATTTGTGCGCCGATAGTCACCATTTTTAAACGGTCACGTCGAAGAATAGTTGCGGCTTCCCAAGTCACTTCAATATCAGCCACTTGTTTAAGTGGCACCGAAGTACCTGAAGCTTGTGAATATACTGCTAACGCTTCTAATTTCCCAATGTCTTGGTGGTCTGCTGCATTAGAGCGCATCATAACAGGAATAACATTATCACCTTCCCTATATTGCGTTAGCTCTAAACCCACTAGACCCGTTTGCAATGAAATTGCAATATCTTTTGAAGAGACTCCTGCGCGACGAGCACGGGTTTGATTAATTTTGACCTGTAATTTTTTAATGGGTAAACCCCAACTATCACTAATCGCTTTTAAGCCTTTGATTTCCGATAACTTGAGTTTTATTTGATCAACGATAGTAAATAATTCATCGATATTTTTACCACTAAGACGCACTTCCACTGGATTTGCGATAGGTGCCCCATTTTCGATTTTACGAGCCTTAACTAATAAATCAGGAAAATTATCAAAAGTATAACGTTCCAACTTAGCCATTATCTCGTCAATCACCTCAAATGAAGTAACATTAACGACCATCAACGCATAATTGGAGCTACTTGGTTTCGGGTTATGTGTTAATAAAAACCTCGGCCCACCTGAACCTAGATAAGTTACCCAACTGGTTACACCTTGTGCCTGCTCACCATTTATTAAGACATCATTCACTAACAACTCATTTTGAATATAACGTTCAACTTTTTTGGCAACTAGCTCCGTCGCCTCAATACGAGTGCCGACAGGTAATTCCAAATCTAACTTAAAATAAGCACGATCTGATGGTGGGAAAAATAACTTAGGAACGTACTTCAACCCCATTATCGCTATAGAAAAAACAGCTACGGTTGCAATAACAGTACTCCAACGATAATTCAGTAACGTCGACAGTACTTTTTTATAACTCAGGTAAAAAGGCGTATTAAAGCTCTGCTCTTGTTGCTTAACCTTCATAAAATACACACATAACATTGGCACGATAGTCATCGATAAAATCCATGAACATAACAAGGTTATGGTGACCACTTTAAAAAGTGATGCTGTATATTCTCCCGTTGTAGACTCGGCAAGAAAAATAGGTAAAAAAGCCGCCGCGGTTGTTAATGAAGAGGTAAGTAAAGGGATTTTTAACTCATTGGCGGAATCCACAGCGGCATCAACAGCATTTTTACCTTTTGCCATCTGCACCATGATACTTTCTGACATAACGATGCCATTATCGACCAACATGCCTAATGATATAATCAACGCAGCAAGTGATATTTGATCAATACCAATATCAAAAAAGGACATGATTAAGATACCAAAAATCATACTTGCAGGGATTAACGTCGCAACAATAAGGCCTGTACGCAATCCTAAACTTAATAACATCACCACGGTAACAACGATAACCGCTTGTATAAGGTTACTGGCAAAATCATCGACTTTTTGTTCAACTTCAGTTGGTAAAAATGAAATCAAAGAAAAATCGACACCAATGGGATAAATGTTAGTTAAATATTCTAATGTCTCAAGAACTTGTTGTCCGAGAATAATATTATTACCGCCTTCACGCATTGATATAGCAAGTGTTAAAGCAACATCACCATTTAAACTGACTTTTGTTGTTACTGGGTCAAGATAACCTCGATAGACTTTAGCAATATCACTTAAATACATCACTTGGTCACTACCAGGAATTTGAATGATAGTTTTGCGAATTTCTTCAACTGACTCAAAGTTTCCTGTCGGCTCTAACGTTATTTTTTCATCTGCGATATTAATTGAGCCGCCGGGAATAACAATATTCCGACTAGTTAATTGATCACGTAATTGTGAAGGTGATAAATTAAGTTCAGCCAAGCGACCATTATTATATTCAATAAATATACGTTCTTCTTGTATGCCAAAAACATCAACTTTAGCGGCTTCTGATAAACGTAATAAATCATCTTTTGCTTGTTCAGCAACATCTTGCATTTCTTTATAAGAGTAGCCTTCAGCAGTTAAACCGATAACAATACCAAATACATCACCAAATTCATCGTTGACAATTGGCTCTTGGGCATCACTGGGTAATTGGTCTTTAACGGCATCAATTTTACGACGCAATTTATCCCAAATAGGGCGCATAACCTTAAAACTTTCTTTGATGTTAACACTGATAATAGAAACACCAGTGCGTGATTCACTAGCCACAAAATCAAGTTCTGGAATTTCTTGAATTTCTTTTTCTAATTTATCAGTGACTAATTGCTCAACTCGTTCAGGGCTAGCTCCAGGAAAATAAGTAATGACTTGGGCTGTACGTAAAATAAAACCGGGGTCGTAATCTTTAGGCATATTTTTATATGCCGTAATACCAAAAAACATAATAACCAATAACAACATAAATGATGTCCGATTATTGGTAATCGCTAAACGAGTGATATTCACATGTATCTCCTAATCATCTTAACTGGCAATGGGGATTGTTATTAATATTTGACTTCCATGCCGTTAGACACTTTACTCATACCCGCAGAAAGTACTTCATCGCCCGGCTTAAGACCCGCAAAAATCTCAAGACCTAATTCAGTAATTTCACCAACAGTAACCGCTTGACGATTCACTACACCAATACCTTTATCTTTTTGCATAACCACATAAACATAATTGCCTTTACTATCTTTAAGTACAGTCTTGGCTGGCAGATAAAATCTGGCCTCATTACCATTACTCAATAACAACTGCTCAGCTGTAACATGTGCTGTCATACCCGGTAAAATAGTATGTTCTGTCGGAGCCACCATGGATAAGGTCACCTGATATGTTTTTGTGACATCATCGGCTTGTGTAGAGACTTCCTTAAAGGCTAAGGGAAAATTTACGCCAGCAATTGCATCAAACTGCGCTGTAAGTTTAGGTGGTTCATCACGCCTTCTTACCCTGATCATAATACTCTCAGGAAGATCAATTTTAAGGTTGATGTTGCTTAAATCGTGTAAAGCAACAACAGCGGAGCCCGCCCTCAACTCTTGAAAATTGTCTGTATATTTCTTTGCAATGACGCCGTCAAAAGATGCTTTAAGTTCGGTATATTCAAGGTTATTTTTTGCGGTATCAAGTTTTGCTTGCGCTGAGGAGAATTGTGATTTTAATTGATCAAAATCCGCTTGAGAAATAGCATGTGTACTGATCAAGTTTTTTGCACGTTCATAATCAGCTTTTGCTTTATCAAAGTTGGATTGAGCTTCATTAAGTTGTACTTTTATATCACGATTATTTAGCGTGGCAATCACTTGCCCTGCCTTAACTTTTTCTCCTTGATTAACATTAAATTGAATCAATTCCCCTGAGACTTTAAAAGACAAGTCGGCTTTGCGAGAAGCATCGACTACCGCTGTAAATTCATGAGCTCGATTAAGATCTGGTGCTGATACCGTTATTGTTCTAACTGGTCGTAGTTTTTTTTCAGTCACAACCTCTTTTTGTTCACCACATGAACTCAATAACATTAAGAATACAGAGCCAAAAAAAACATTTTTCATTATCAAATTACTTTTGTGCATATTTTTGCTCCACTTAACTGGCGTTATGACGAATGCTTGATAATTTTTTAACAAAATTATCTATCCAAATATCTAAAACTTCACTTACCGCTTTAAAACCATCGTCACTTTCCCCCATGGTCAAATCCATTTGTTTAGTTGCAGTCATCGCAAATACTCTTTTTGATGCTTCACCAAGGAGAAACTCAATTTCTATAGAAACTTCAGTAATGACATCTTTTTGATTAGTCACATTTAAATAAGCCGCATTTCCGGCATTTAACACCAACCTAACGGGAATAAAGTCAGTCACTGACAATTCAGGGTCTGATAGTTTAATGTTTGAAAAGGCGCCTTGAATGGTCAAAGTATTTGAACTCGTTATATCTACGAGGTGATAGTCATTTTGTAAGGCTTGTTTAAGTCGTTGATGAAAATAAATACTCAATTCTTGTAATCTTTGAGTATTTAATAAAGCCGTATTACTATTTTTGGAGGGTTTAATCCAAATTTCAAAAGGCACTATTTTAATTTCTTTAACACCAGCCAAGGTGCTCTGATCAAAGCCAGTAGCTTGAAACACTTTAGTATTATCAAAATTATTAGATGTTTTTAGTTGCGAATAGTCGCCTAAAAAACCAGAGTTAACTTGATTTAATTGACTTGCGCAACCGGTTAAAAAAGCACTAAGCACAAAGACTACAATGTATAAAAATTTATTATTCATACAGATATTGATGTTCATATTTATCCCTGCGTTTATTCCACTATATGGCTATTAACAGTGCTGATATATCACCTACAATAACTATTATCATCTTACGTGATAGTACTAATGAATTAATTATTTAACGTTCTCTGGCTTTTTATCATTTTTATCTTTTGGTAAGGCTCGATCATAAAATATTGATAACATTAAAATAATAAACATAACAATGTGAGTGATCATAATACTGGTTAGTGTTTTGGCTGAGCTATCCCACTCATGTAAATCAACCACATATGCTATAACACTATTATCAAGACAGCATGCTTGATCTTTCATTTGAAATATTTGTTGATAAATACTACCCAAAAATAATGTTTGGTTTTTCATCATAAAAAAATTCACTACCGCAAAACCGCTATAAATAATGATGGCAGCCACTTTTTCATTTCTAAATAGAGGCCGATCCACATAAATAATACCGCCAATTAATGCCAGATGAACTGAAATAAACAAAGTCCAATGTGTATCAATGCGATTACTTAAAGAAAGAGCTAAATCTAAAAGTTCATAAGGTGTCATGTGTTATTCCTTAGGTTATGAACGAGTCTACTTAACCCACTTACCTACCGTAATTCCTAAACCAAAAGTTTCATTTCTATAGTTATAGTCAATCAAACTTTCCCCATAACCATTAAAGTACTCAGCATAAAAATTGACGTCTTTATTTAACGGAAATTGCCAGCCTAACTGATAACTTGTTGAATGTTTATTGGCTGCTAAATTTCGAAACAAGACGGTAAACTCATTTTTCTTCCATTTGTAAAGCATACCTACTTCATACTTACCCATGTAATCTTCTAAGTCGGGGTTATCATCTTCTTCAAAGCTTTCATTAATACGCTGCCATGGCTTAATAGATACCGCTAAGTTATCTCGTTGAAATATAAAATTAGCGTAAATACGATTCCAACTCCGAGAAAATAAGCTAGAACGGCCATTAGATTGATGAACGAGTCCCAAGCTAGCATTTCTTAAATTGAAACCTAAAACATCCAAGTTTAGTTGTTTGTTAATAAAAATCTCTGGCTCATAATTTGTTTCACGAAAAACCGACGAAAAATCTGAATTATACATTTGCCAAAACGACTTTTGAGTATAAGCCGCCATAAGTTGACTATTTTCACCTACTATTTCATCCCACAAATTCATTTTAAAACTGAGCTGAAACTTAACTTCAATATCATCTAAGTTTGGCGTGTCATTGGCGACCTCGCCAGCAATATTCGTTAAAGGTCGACGAGTTGGAGTGTAAGAAAAAGGCATAAAATATGATTGCCGATGTGCAAGCATTACAAAATCATTTCGGCTAAGTTCATTTGCGTTACTGTTATTGCTTTTTACTACTTTATTGGCTCGTAGCGTTTTTTCAGCATCAGCAACCACAACCTGTTGGTACTTATGGTACTTATCATAACAAGCAAGTCTAGCTTTTGCTTGTTGTAATTTTTTACATTGTTCAACTTCTGATGCCACAGACATTGAGCTGTAAAACACGATAAATAACATTAAAAACCTAAACATTTACCACTCAACCCTATCGAATTTTTTTATATGAAGAACAATAAATGATACGCAGACCCTATTAGAAAGTCTAGCAGTTAAACACGGTCCCTCTTTATTAATAAATATAAAAAACAATACCATAGGGTTAATCATTCGATTCTTCCACTAACCAAACTCTCTTTCAAAAATACCTATTAGTTTTTTTGTTCTAGTTGTTCATCATCCGCTTTAGCTTTTCCAAGGGCAGATATTTCTTTTACTTGCGCCTTCGTCACTCTATAGATCGATTTTATAAAACACTTCATTCCTGGCGACTCTGGAACAGATATCGAGTCAAAACGCGTCACCAAACTTGAACTCATGCCTTGATTAACCGCTATTGTTTGTGTGTGGTATAAATTTGAACAAAAGCCATTGACCTCGATCAGGTATTTTTTATTCGGTGATGTTGAAATAATTAAATAGTTATTACTTAAAGCACGCCAGCCATTAAACGTAAAAGTGTGAATCTTATCTTGGCTTATCAAGGTTTGTTTTTCTATATAGGCTACATAAGCCTCATTACGCTCTTGATATGACAGGTTTTGGTTAGCAGCACAACCTACAAATAAGCTAAATGCCACTGCCACTATCGTCAAATATTTCATGTTATTACTCCCCTCATTGTCACCTAATAAATATTCGTCTATGTCACTATTTTCCAAGCACCATCTGTTTGTAAACAGGCAGTACCGTACGCTTGTTCAGTTTTTCCGCCGACGGTTATTTCTTGTTGAAACTCGCGACAACTCAATCCACCAGCATTTGTTCCTTCTTTTGTTGTCATTACATATCCTGATGAGTCATTGTTATGCCACGTTATCTTTTCACCTACTTGCGCTGTAGTTGCACTCACCTGCGCACTTTCATGTTTACGTTGTGCTTCTTCGTTAATATTATCAAGTGCTTTTAACGTTATTGCCGTAAATGCTAACCATTTCCAAGCATCGTTATCATTATGGTAACTACCATAACCTATATATGTATGCCCATGCGGACGAATGATAACAACATTATTAACACTACGATGGCGCGGAACAACTACCACATTGGTATTACGTGGAGCTACAACGACATTTGTACGTTTCGGCGCTACCACCACATTGTTGCTATATTGCTTGGAATTGTAACGTTTTACACTTCTTTCTTGAGCATTAATGTGCAATGGATTTAACAACAAGCTGACCCACAGTAATGATGCTAATCCTCGTTTGATGCTTTTCATTCTACCCTCTCTTTCTATACTTTGCTGGCTAAAGGAAACCAGTAAATTTGCCTGATTAACTTGTTAAAAGTATATTCACATAAACACTGCCAATGATCGCCGCAATAGATGCCACAAAGAGTGCTAATTGTGCCATTATTAGTATTAGCATGATCGTTGACTTATTTGACTTCAATTAGTAACGGCTTAAAACAGGTTTTTTATGGACCATACGACTCTTTCCAGCATTCCTCGTCTTATTGCTCAGGTTTTGACTACGTACGATGTTGATCCTCACTCAATTTTTGCTGATGCAGACATAAATATTGCAGATTTCAAAGACAATAAATCCCGAATAACAATGGAAAAAATGACCAGATTGTGGCAACTATCTGTAGAGGCAACAGACAATACAGAATTAGGTTTGGTAGCGGCATCATTTTTTCAACCCTCTTATATTAGAGGGTTGGGTTTTGCCTGGATGGCCAGTGCAAACCTAGAGGAAGGCTTACGTCTTTTTGTAAAAAATGGCCAAATGCTCAATACGGCGTTGAAAATTGAGTTGGTTGAATCAGAAGATGATCTTTTGATTCAGCCTCAAGCCATATTAACTACTGAGCAGCAAAAAAAAGCTCACCCATGCGCCATTCAATTAGGCATGGCTTTTTTTCCAAAAATGTTCAGTTTAGTGGCGTCCAAAAACATTCCTGCCACTAACGTTTATTTTAATTTTCCTATTCAAGATTCACTTAAAGTTTATGAAGATTATTTTCAATGTCCAATAGTCGAAAACAGTTCATTTGTTGGAATATCCTTTTCAAAGAAATTACTTAAAGAAGCCTTGCCTACTCATGATCCTGAATTGGTTGAACTCAATGCAATGGCCGTTAAAAAGTATATAAGTGAAATGAATAATGGGGAAATCAGTAATAAAGTCATTAACGTTATTACTGGGTTATTACCTTCAGGTTGTCCAAGTGAAGAAGTTATCGCCCATAAACTATTTATGAGTAAACGCACATTACAGCGTAAACTTAACAAAGAGGGACAAGCTTATTTCACGTTACTTAATTCAGTACGTTTAACACTGGCAAAACAACATTTAACGATGACAAAAATGCCAATTACTGAAATTGCTTATCAATTAGGTTACAGCTCTCCGAGTACCTTCGCCAGAGCTTTTAAAAAACAGTTAGATCTGTCGCCCATTGAATATCGAAACAAAAACATTTAGTTTATTTGAATAAAGAGAACAACTTAAATCCTCCCTACTTATTACTCTTAGAGCCAATAAATAGGTGAGGTGTATCAAACTTACACTTCATTATTATCGGTAAGAATAAAATGTTCTTGCATCATACTTTTTATCGTTTCAGGTATCTTCAATGATTTGTTAGTTTCATAATCAAAATAAACCATTACGGCTGTACCTGAGGCGCACTTACCTCGTTTTTGCCAAAGCTCTTGGTAAACATTAAAAGAAGAACTGCCGATACGACCAATGTAAGTTCTTATTTCCATTTTTTCGCCATAATACATTTGCGCATGAAATTCGACATCAATCTTGGCTAAAATCAACTTCCACTGACTTAAGTTTAAATCAGGCATAAACCACTTAAAAATAGGGTCTCTTGCTCCTTCAAACCAAACTGGCACCATAGTATTGTTGATATGACCTAAACCATCAGTATCACTAAAACGTGTTGCTATGACTTCACTAAACATAATTTTCACTTTACAAAAAAAATTTGTCCTTATGTTCTTATATACCACCAACTTTGTAAAAGTTATTTTCATAAAAACTGCCGACATTTAACAATTGATGTATGCTGATGAAATAACGAGCTATTTATACCTATTATCAATCTAGTTAAATGCTTCACAAGACGTTAAACAGTAACTAAATATTAACTGTTACTAATTGATGGAAAAACTATGCAAAAAATACTTTTATTACTTTGTCTGTGTATAAATACCTTGGCTTTTGCAGCCAATGATAAAAAAGCCCCCGACAGAACAGAAGGCCAAGGTCCTTATAAACGCTTGATTTTACGTGGCGGCATCATTATTAATGGCGAAGGCTCCCCTGCGCGTGGTCCTATGGATATCGTCATAGAAAACGACCGAATTGTTCGCATCGTCAATGTCGGTAATCCCGGCGTGCCGATCATGAACAATAATCGTCCTGTTGCTAATGAAGGTGATAAAGAAATAAATGTCGAAGGACAATATATCCTACCTGGTTTTATTGACATGCATGCTCATATTGGTGGCAGTGCTGACAACATTCCCGCTGAGTACGTTTTTAAACTTTGGTTAGCGCACGGCATAACAACGATAAGAGAACCGGGTAGCTTTAATGGTGTTGATTGGGTCATGGATCATGTCAAACGTAGCGAAAAAAATACCATTGCCGCCCCACGAATAATACCTTACGTGGGTTTTGGAATGGGTATGGACAATCCTATAACCACAGTTAAACAAGCAAAAAATTGGGTAAAGAAAATAGCGAACCAAGGTGCTAAAGGTATTAAGTTTTTTGGCGCTACACCTGAGATAATGACGGCGGCATTAACTGAAGCAAAAAAACAAAAATTGGGTAGCATGATGCATCATGCACAGCTTGATGTAACCAACATGAATGTCATTGATTCCGCACGCTTAGGTTTAACCTCTATGGAGCACTGGTACGGGTTACCTGAAGCATTATTCAAAGAACAACATATTCAAAATTATTCTCCTGAATATAATTACAATAACGAACAACATCGTTTTGGCGAAGCCGGTCGCTTATGGCAACAAGCATCTTTACCTGACAGTAAAAAGTGGCAGCAAGTGCGCGATGAGTTACTCGCCTTAGATTTTACTATTGATCCCACAATGACAATATATGAAGCTAGTCGAGATTTAATGCGAGAGATGAATGCAGATTGGCACAAGGAATATACCTTACCAACATTATGGAAATTTTTTCAACCAAGTCGCTATGCACATGGTTCATACTGGTTTGATTGGACAACAGACGATGAAATAGCTTGGAAACGTAATTTTCAACAATGGATGATATTTCTTAATGACTATAAGAATCATGGTGGCCGTATTACCACAGGCTCTGACTCAGGCTATATCTTTAAAATTTACGGGTTTGGTTATATTCGAGAGTTGGAATTACTACGAGAAGCAGGGTTTAATGCTTTAGAAGTTATTCAATCGGCAACCATAAATGGTGCACAAGCGCTAGGTATGGAACAAGATATTGGCTCTATTCGAGTAGGAAAAAAAGCGGATTTAGTCATCGTCGCCGAAAACCCTTTACGTAATCTAAAAGTACTTTATGGCACGGGCCACTTTAAATTGAATGATAAAAACCATCCTGTACGCACTGGTGGTGTGAACTATACTGTAAAGGACGGTATTGTTTATGATGCAAAAGCACTACTAGCGGATGTAAGAGCGATGGTAGCCGCAGCGAAATCAAACGAAAATGAAAACAAATTAATCATGAACAAACAATAGTTAGTTATTTGTTCATTATACTTAAATTAGATATCAGTCTTTTTATAAAAATCGTTTTAATACTTTATCAATTTGAGTAATCTGTATTTTTTTAAGTAACTTCCGCGGTTTTTCTGGGTAGCTCTTTAAACTTGGCAGTTGAGTAAAGTGGTTAACTTGTTTGGTATTTTTAAAGATAATCTCTTTTTCTTGTGTTAAAGCTGTCATCATAAAACCTTGTGGATCGTCTACCATTAATCCATTTTCAAGATCTAATGACCAAGCGCGTGGGTTTAAATTACTGCCTGTTAATAAATGATAGCGCTCATCAACAACAACTCCTTTCAAATGAAAACTATTATTTTGATCTTGCCACAATCGTATATCCAATAAGCCATGGTCAATAAATTTTTGCCAACGTTTAACAAAACGAGTTAATAACATCTCATACAAATAGGGGACGATACCAATGGTTGAAAAGTCCGCGTTATCTGCGATATAAAAATCGTTTGCCGCTTTATCACCAATCACTAAAGTGATTTTCACACCACGCTTCATTGCTTTGACTATATCTCGGGTAAGCGCTTTAGGAATGTTAAAATAGGGTGTAAAGATGAGTATATCTTGCTGGCTTTTTTGTACGAGTTTTCGAATAGCATTATTAAGCATATTGCGGCGAGCACCATAACCAATTAAAGGTTGAATGCTGATATCAGACAAATCGCTTATTTCATTTACACGATACGAAGATTTTTTTAGCAAAGATTTTAAGCGAATAAGGTTTCTTTTTTGCTGTTGCTTATCTGGTAGTACTGCAAGATTTAAACGTGGGCACAAAGCTGAATCGACAAAAACACGCTGTAAATAATCACAAAAACTATCAGCTAATTTTACTGAAGATATTTGATAATAACGATCAAGGCGATAACGTGTTTCTTTTTGCAGATAAACATCGTTAATACTGGCTCCTGTATAAAAAAGTATATCATCAAAAATCATACCTTTAAGATGTAACACACCCAAAAATTCTTTGCCTTTTACCGCTACACCATAGATTTCAATGTGTTGTTGATATTGTTCAGCCAATGAAAGATATAGACTGCGATTTCCTAAGTTATCTTTTTCACCAATCAATCCTCGTTGTGCGCGATGGTAATCAACAAATATTTTAATGTCTAATTGCGGTTTTTCTTTTTTAGCTTGATAAAGCGCATGTAAAATTTCTCTTCCCGCTTCATCATCTTGTAAATACAAAGCAGTAATGAAGATACGTGATTTAGCAGCAGCAATTAATTTCAGCAGTTGTTGGCGGTATAACTGGGGCGATAAAAATACGGCAATATCATTTTTTGATACTGTGATTGCTGATAACTTTGTAATCAAGATAAACGTGCTCTTTTCTTATTTCTTTGCCGCATTATAACGTGATGTCTTTTTGATTCAAACTATCACTTACTTTTGAGCGAAATATGTTGTTTTTCTAAGGTAAATTGCGATAGTTGCTGAGATAAATGGTCAGCCAAATTAGACAAGTTTTCTCCTGACCCAGCTGCGTTTTTAGCCGCCTGCATCACTTGTTCAGCATCTTGAGCAATATTCACCGTATTATCGTCAATACCAATAACCATGCTACTCTGTTGCTCTACCGCTGCCGATATCTGTATGGTAGCACTCACTATATCTTCAACACTTTGTGTTACTTCGCTAAATGTTGTTGCAACTTCTTCTGTTTTTGCAACGCCGTGTTCAGCTTTAGCTACACCTTGTTCCATTGCTTTTACAGACTGGTTTGCACCCGATTGTAATTGCTCAATAATACGCTGAATTTCAGCCGTTGAGTCTTGCGTTCTACTTGCTAAGGTTCTTACTTCATCTGCAACTACGGCAAAACCACGCCCTTGCTCTCCTGCCCTTGCTGCTTCAATAGCTGCATTTAAGGCAAGTAGATTAGTTTGATCCGCGATCTCTCTAATAACATTAACAAATTGCCCAATCTCCCGACTATGTTCAGCTAGTGAATTAATCACTATTGATGATGTATTTACTTCCTGTGAGATATCGTTTATTGCCTTAGCGGTATCACTGATAATTTCTTGTCCTTGAGCAACATGTTTGCTCGCCTGCTCTGTTAGTAACTGTGCCCCTGAAGTATTATCTGCAATGACTTTCACTGAACTACTAACTTGCGTAATTGCTTGTGCAACATTACGTGTATTTTTTTGTTGCTTAGAGAGACTTTTTTCCATCTCATTAGTCAGTTGATGAATGTCACTGGCAGAACTTCGCAGTTGCGTAACATTGTCAGAAAAGCCTGTTAATAAGATACTAATCTTTAACTGCATTTGTGAAAAACTAATGGCAATATCACCTAGTTCATCTTTTGAAGTAATGTGTAGCTGCTGAGTAAAATCTCCGTTGCCTAAGTATTCTGCGGCGCGGTTTATTTGGTTAACATTGCTTTGTAATGAACGATATATAGCAATCAATAAGTAACTGGTAATTAACGCAACAGACAACAAGAGTAATGCCAATAGCCACAAGTAATATATGCTGGTATCTTTTTGCTCAAGCAATTGTTTTTTCAACAAACTATCAGTAAGTGATAATAATGAAATAGCATCATCATATTGTGCAGCCGACATCTGTTTAGCTGCGGAAATCGACAAACTTATTTCATCGGGATCAATAACCTGTTCATGCAATACTTTTTGGTAGTCATCTGTAGAACGCATTATTGTTTGATAATTGTCTAAATAAGATTTGATTTTTCCTGAAGAAATCCGTGTCAATTGTTCTGCATTTTTTTGCAATTGAACTTGCAGCTCGTCAATCCGTTTGTCTAAAGCGACTAAAGAAGTGTAACTTTGTGCACTAAATCCTCCCTGATCAAGAATAGCTGTCACAAGATCTCGCGTGCGACCAATATATTCAATAAAAGCAGGCAGTCGTAGCACACTCGCTTCTGCAAGATAAAAAGCTAAAGCGTCACTTTCTCGCGTTAATCCCGTTAATGCCGCAATATTTTCTCTAAGCGCAAGAGTATGATCATAAACCATTTCATATTGCTCTGAATTCAATGTAGATGTCGCTTCTTCCGATTCTTGCCAGTACTTATATAAATCATTAGCTTGAGCATTTGCTTGACTTATTATTGCTGAGTCATTAACTAATTTACGAACATGCTGAATTTTTGAAATAATGGTGGAGGATTGTTCATTACCAGCACGAACACTTGCAATATCTCGTTCAACAGACGTGATATTCTTTATTTGTTGGTGACCAAATAATTCTTCTTGATATTGATTCATTAATGCCAGTTGTTCTTGCATGATCCAAAAAGAGCTAACAAATAATGGTAAATAAAAAACGGCTGCCAATAGTGCAAATTTGCTTTTAAAACGTAAGGTATTCAATATCGAAGTTATAGGATTTAACAATACACTCATAATGACTCTTATTATTAATTGCCTAATCATTTTCCAATTAAGCCAATAAATTTAGATTAATATAGCTAGTAACAGACCATCTGATTCTAGCTATAATTTCATTAAATGTAATGTTAAATAAGCTTTGTTATAAAAATGTTATATTTTACAAGCAAGTTCTGCAGCTTGTCTTATGGCTCTTTTAGCATCTAACTCTGCTGCGACATTCGCTCCACCAATAAGATGAACACTCACTTGTTGATCAAGTAGCTGTTGATAAAGGCTGCGTTCTGATTCTTGCCCTGCACAAACAATCACATTATCAACGTCAAGTAACTGTTCTTTTCCATCAACCTCAATTTGAAGCCCTTGGTCATCAATGCTTTTGTAACTGACGCCAGCAATCATTTTCACGCCATTTTTTTTCAGCGTTGCTCGATGAATCCACCCCGTAGTTTTACCTAAGCCGGCGCCAACTTTACTAGATTTTCGTTGTAATAGATAAATTTCACGTATAGGTTGATGGACTATTTTCTCATTAAGTAAAGCACCTGATTGTTGATAGTTTTTATCAACTCCCCAGTTCTTCAACCATTGCTCTGGCATATTAGTAAGGGACTTTTCTTCTGCCAAATAACATGCGACATCAAATCCGATTCCGCCAGCGCCGATAATTGCCACTTTTTGGCCGACCTTTTCTTTATCACGAATTACTTGTAGGTAAGATTTAACTTTTGCATGTTCAATACCCTCAATATCTAGTTTTCTTGGAATGATCCCTGTAGCTAAAACTACATCATCAAAATTACTTTCAACAAGTTTTTCAGTTGATTGTTCATAATTCAACGTCAGTTTTATCCCCAATAACTTAATCTGTTTAGCGAAGTAACGTATAGTTTCGTAAAACTCTTCTTTACCGGGCACTTGTTTGGCAATATTAAATTGCCCACCTATTTCATCTGCTCGATCAAATAATTCTACCAAATGTCCTCGTCGTGCGGCGTAAACACTAAATGCTAATCCAGCAGGTCCTGCGCCAATCACAGCAATACGTTTTTTATGTATTGCCTTTTTAAAAGTAAGTTCTGTTTCATAGCAGGCAACAGGGTTAACTAAACAAGACGCTCTTTTTTGTTTAAAAACATGGTCTAAACATGCTTGATTACAGCCGATACAAGTATTAATTTCATCCGATTTATTTTCTTGAGCTTTTATAATGAAATCAGCATCGGCCAAAAAAGGTCGTGCCATTGACACCATATCTGCATGACCATCAACTAATACTTGTTCAGCAACTTCAGGTGTATTAATACGGTTTGTTGTAATTAAAGGAATGTTAACTTCTGTTTTCATCCGCGCAGTAATCCATGTGAAAGCAGCACGAGGTACAGAGGTTGATATAGTAGGTACACGGGCTTCGTGCCAACCAATCCCAGTATTGATTAATGTCGCACCAGCAGCTTCAACGGCTTTTGCCATTGTAACAACGTCTTGCCAACTATTACCTCCTTCAACAAGGTCAAGCATAGATAAACGGAAGATAATTATAAACTTCTCACCCACTTTCTCTCGCACAGCTTTTACTGTTTCCACCGCAAAACGCATTCTGTTTTCAATAGAACCACCCCATTCATCGGTTCTTTTATTGACACGAATACAGCTAAACTGATTTAACAGATAACCTTCAGAGCCCATAATTTCAACACCATCATACCCAGCTTTTGCAGCCAAGTTAGCCGAATGAGCATAGTCTTTAATAGTGTTTTTAATTTGCCTTACTGACATTGCTTTTGGCGTGAAAGGGTTTATTGCAGATTTGACTTTACTAGCAGAGACACTAAACGGATGGTAAGAGTAACGCCCAGCGTGTAATAGCTGTAAGCAGATTTTTGTTGGGTATTTATGTACAGTATCAGTGATAATCTTGTGCTTATTGATATGCCAGAATTTACTTAATTCACTTCCAAATGGTGCTAAGCGTCCGCGCGTATTTGGGCTTATCCCCCCTGTAACAATAAGACCAACACCACCTTTTGCTCGAGCTTCATAAAATGCTGCCAACTTTTCAAAACCACCTTTTTCTTCTTCCAACCCGGTATGCATTGATCCCATCAAGACACGGTTAGTCAATGTGGTAAAACCAAGTTCTAGTGGTGCTAATAAATTTGGAAAAGGTGTTGATGTATTCATAGGTCTACTCTTTCGTTATAAGTATTAAAGCGTATATAAAGTGAAACATGTAATTCAAAGGTCTTACCAGTAGTTATAAAATAGATGGTTAAAGAATAAAATTCAAGCTTTATTTTGACACCTGTCAGATTACCATCCATGGAAATTATATTTACATGATGGCACAATTACGTATGCTATAAGCTCAGCAATATAAACCATTAAATTCAGCCCTCACCAATGAATAAAGAAAAACTGATTAAAAACATACTTGAATACTTAAATAGTGAATTGAATACGATTTTACAGGCTGCTCAAAATGCCCATTTAGCCGCTACTGACGATCAATCTGTAGCAGAAACACAGTACGATACTTTAGCAATAGAAGCCGGATATTTAGCTGAAGG
>Ga0209292_1002649_pt1 | contig 20396 bp, 13 predicted proteins | sample GOMGulsemesocosm_2_FD_184634 | JGI IMG/M metagenome (GOLD analysis project Ga0209292, IMG submission 184634) | Methane-oxidizing microbial communities from mesocosms in the Gulf of Mexico - GOM9C Gulf of Mexico (SPAdes) (version 2) | ecosystem: Environmental > Aquatic > Marine > Cold seeps... | reverse complement strand
TTTTTCAGATTGCGTCATAGTGCCTTTTGTATCTGTGGCTAAACGACCTGTCATACTAATGCCTGGATAAGTATCAACACCGGCAATATGGTATGATAAAGCGATATTACCACTGCCATCCATTGCTGCTGAACCCATAAAGCGATTATCTGTACCAGAAGGGGCATAAGTGCCTTCTTGATGTAGTTGCCAGCTTCCAGAACCTACTTTTCTTAATTCAAACCAACGGATCCCCGCGCGATCAGAACCTGCATCGTGAATGAAGTTACCAACTATAGACTCATGTGCAGAAAACTTTCTATATTGGGCGCGATACATTACAACTTCACGTACAGGATCTAAGGTTTTTGAAGAACCTTTTTGCTTTAAACAGCCAAATCCTTGTGCACCACTTGTACATACATCAGAATCAAATTCACTCATCGCGATTTTGATTGGACCTGCTAATTGGCTATTAGAACTATTGTCGTAGTCAGGGTTGAAAGTCCAAAGCTCTAAATAATCTTGATTGGCATTGTTGCTACCTTTATTGTTTATTTCATCGTCGTTTTGACGTAAAAATAAACCTGGGGTATTTGCATCTGGACCTTCGACTGTATCTACATCAACAGGCAGTAGCATTTGGAATCCAAGACCTGATAATTTAGGTGCAGTTTTACGTTGCATTCTGGCAGTTTGACCTGCTAGTAGTTTATTACGCTCAATAGCATATATACCTGGTCCTGCACTTTCATTCGTACCTACATAGTAAGAATCTCCCCAACGTCCAAATTTAGGGTAATCAGGGAATTCTGGTGCTTGAAATTCATAAGCATACCAACCACCGGTCACTGGATTATCTGTTTTTGAAACATAAACACATAAGCTTCTACCTGTTTGGTTACTAAACTCAGTCATTACATAGCGCTGTGCTGCTTCATCATAAAATACGATTGGATCACCTAACGCATTTTTACACAGATTAGTTGCTAGCGTTGACATAGCTGTAGGGCCGGATACTTTATTTCCCGTCGCTTTATCAAATATTGAAAATAACGCACCATTATTGCCATTAATAGATTGAATATAGTGATTTTTACCAACAGTTCCTGTCGGATCTGCAGGGTTCACACCTGTAAATGCAATACCATCAATATTTACCGAGCCGTCAGTCACTGCACGGTTATAAGTATTTTGAGCATCATTTTGTAAACTGACTAAATGATCATCGTTACCCGTTACTGTATTAATAGGTGCGTTAAGTGGACTTTTATTAAAATTTGGGTAGATCCGTCTTGGTATTGATTTTACCGGATCTCCTGGAGTCCATGGTTCAACAGTCGCTAAATCACGCACATCGCCATTAAATAACTCTGGTGCGACAGTGTCCATAAGCTGTGCACCATTGAAGGTTGCAACAGTATGGCTATCATTTATTATTTTTTTTTCAACTGCAACAGCTGGCTCTGATAGCATAAATACTAAGGCTGTACTGCCTAATATTATACTAATGTGTTTAGCTACCTTTGAAATTTTGTTGTCATTATATTTCATCGTTTATTACCTGATTTTACTTAGATTAAGCTCGCTTACTGTTATGCTCCTGCAATTGATGTTTATTCCATTTTAAACAGGCGAACACCTTATTAATTTTGCTTCTGGACAGGGGAAAACCTGCTAAAAAACATAACCAATTCTTTTCTTACGTAATTTATTATTTAAATCTATTTCTTACGGTTTTGATTTCTGTCGTTTTTTTCTGTGATGGGATCACCGGGCTTCCACTGTATGGCAGTGGGTAGATTTCTAATATCACCTGAAAATTCGGTTGGAATACCGACATAGCCACCATGAGGTTTATCTATCATATTTAAATCTATTAAGCCTCTAGGCGCATTTAAAACCATTGTGGATTGTGAGTTATTTAAATTTATAGATAGATAACTACTTTCATTATTTTTATGAATATTCACCTGAGAATAATTTGATTTTATAAAGTGAGCTTGTGCTTGTATGGCGATGTTAGATAGTTTAGAAATGGTGAAATGGATGTCGCCGCTCTGGGTTGCAATATATTGATTATTTGGCCAGTTAATATTGTAATGATCTATGGTGATATTACCTGATACTGAACTTGCATTTAACTCTCCTACAGATCCTAAAGCAATGTCTCCTGAAATTGTTTTGGCCTTAAGATTAGAGAAGTGTTTTTTTGATTTAATATCTCCCCATGTAGATTCCATTTCTATACTAATTGTTTCTGGAATTGTTACAGCTATATCAACTCGGCCAATGAAGTCACCATCTTCATCTTTTTGACCATTTGGATAAATTACAGTGATGAGAGTATATTGTGATGTTTCTTTTATATTAAAATCTGGAATAGCGGGATTGGGACCTATTTTTTGTATGGCCGCTGAGACACCAATCTGAGACTCGCTTCTGATGCGGGTACTTACGTTACCATAATTGTTAACTACCTTTACTTTCCTGTTTTTTGGCAATTCTCCAATCCAATTGTAATTCTCTATTACAACATCTTTTAATTCATAGTCTTTAGCTTTTACTGGCATATTTATCGCACATAATAAACCGAATAAAACAGATACAGCTTTCATTTGAATACTCACATAAGTTAGCTTTTATGGGAACAAGTGTTGCCCCTTGTTAACTTTTTAGCAACAAAATTATTGTAGCGGTTTGTATCATTTTAGATACTAAATAATACTAAATAATACAAATTGATACAATGAGTGTATGTTAATTAGGTATATATATGGATGTTTTTTAGTGATGTTGAAAAGTCATATCATGCAAGTGAAAAGTTGTATCTATATGTTTTATAGGTGATTGTATTTATGTTCTTTATCTTATTTAAGATTAAATATCCAAGTTAATGAAATACATAGTAATAATAAAACTAATTTTAAATCATTAGACTAGATAGAGATAATAGCTAAGAAAGATGATACGGATTATTTAATATTTAACAATAGTGAATATTTATTCACAGATAAAAATATTAATCTAGTGTGTAGGTAGATAATTTATTAAATGAAAAATATTTTGCACACTAGATGAGTAAACTGATCGAGCTGGGAGCAATTGGTGAAATTAAAATATAATCAAAAACCTTATGAATGTGACAATACATAGGCTAGGCTTATAGTGAAATCGATATTTTCTGTATCAAGAGAGTAATGTTAATGAAGTACTTGCTTTTTTATTTTAGCATTATGATATTTTCAGCAAATTTGCATGCAGAAAATATTCGGACACTTAAAGTTGCCATATATTTAGATCCTCCTTATGTAGAATATAAAAATAATCAATATAGAGGAGAAGATATTGATTTGTTAATTACATTAGCCAAAAAATCAAATATGCAAATTGAATATATTCGCTGTCCGATAGCAAGATGTTTATATCTTGTTAAAAAAGGCGCTGCAGATATGGTGATGCAACTAAAAAAGACACCTGAACGACTTGAAAATTTAATATTTTTATCACCTGCAACTTTTACTCAAGAGTTCCCACTTAATTTTTACATAAATTATCTCTCAACTAATAAAATACGTAATTATGAAGACTTAAAGGGATTAAAAGTCGGTGTTATTAGAGGCGTGTCTTATTTTGATAAATTCGATAAAGATGAAAACCTCTTAAAAATAAAAGTTAATAATAGAGAGCAACTAGTTGGCATGTTAAAAAAAGGGAGAATAGATACCTTTTTAGACAGAGATGATGCGATACTGCCAATTTTAAAGAGAGTAAATTCCTTAGGAGAAATAAAAACAGCAAAATTTAAATTTACAAAATATGTGGATAGCTTTTTAGTTATTTCAAGAAAATCTAATATATCAATTTATTCAAAAGAACTATCACTTAATTTAAAGAAAATAATATTTAACAAACAAAATACTACAAATAAAAAATAACTTTCCTACAATTCATATAGAGATTTTTTTGTATCAGCCTTGATACAAAGGTTAAACAAACTGTTACCCCAATAGTATATGCCAAGTGATAAATTGTCGCTTAATACTTAAAGTTATAAGTGCGGAGTGTTATATGAGGAATACCTATCTTTTATTAATTCTACTGAGTTCTTTTATTTGTATAAACTTGCAAGCTGCAAATGAAGTGAGTTTTAAAAGGTCGCATTGGACTAAAACTTTTGAAAATCACCTTAAACAAAACACTAAGCTTAACAGTAAAGCATCAAAATCATCTTTGTATAATTTAGATATAAACTCACTGCGAAATAGTCTTACTTCAGATAAATCAGCAGTGATAGAGATCCCGTTGCCAAATGGTAACTTTGCACTATTTAATTTAACGCCATCAAGTATTATGGCAGCTGAATTATCTGAAAAATACCCTAATATAAGAACATTTAGTGGGTTTGAGTTAGGAAATTCACAGCATAAAGGTAGGTTTGATATTACAATTCATGGTTTTCATGGAGTATTTACGTATAAAGGCGATAAAGTATTTATAGAGCCAATCAGCCGTAATAACAATGTAACTTATCAGAGCTATTATAGATCACATGCTGAACCTATATCAAAAAATGCAATAGGTAAAAGGTTTAAGCCTAGGAAAGATCAATTTAGATTAGAACAACTAAAACAATCTATTAGATTAAAAAATGTAAAGAAAATAGCGCAAACTAAAACGTACCGTATCGCGATAGCAACTACGGGTGAATATAGTGAATTCCATGGTGGTACAAAAGAAAAAACTATTTCAGCATTAGCAACTTTATTAAATAGAGTTAATGAAATTTATCAGAGTGAATTAGGTATAAAATTAGAAATAGTGTCTAATAATGATGCAATTGTATATACCGATAAAGATACAGATCCCTTTAAAAATACGGATGAAGATATCGATGTGATTTCTGAAACGATTAATACTGAAATTGGTGTTGATAATTATGATATAGGTCACATTGTAGGAACTGGAGGTGGTGGATTAGCAGGTTTTGCTGTTGTTTGTTCTCAATCAAAAGCAGAAGGTGTGACTGGTAGTGGTAGCCCGACAGGAGATGCTTTTCATGTTGATTATGTCGCGCATGAAATTGGTCATCAGTTTGGTGCTGATCATACATTTAATGGTTCTTTAGGTGCATGTGATGGAAATAGGGAAGCATTAAGTGCATATGAACCAGGTAGTGCATCAACTATAATGGGTTATGCGGGTATTTGTGATGAGCAAAACCTACAAAACAATTCAGATCCGTATTTTCATATTCGTTCTATTGACCAAATCAGTCTATTTTCATCACAAGCATCTTGTGGTGTAAGCGCATCACAAAATAATCAAACACCCATAATTGAGACTTTTACTGAATTTACAATTCCTGCAAAAACGCCATTTATATTAAGCGGCGCAGCGACAGATGCTGAAAATGATTCATTATCTTATAGTTGGGAGCAATATGATTTAGGTGCTCAGAGTAATAGTAAGCAAGATGATCAAACTGATGATGGAACTCGACCTTTATTTAGAAACTTCTCCCCGCAAGGTAATGGCGAAAGAACATTTCCTAAAATTGAGGATGTCCTGACAGGTAATATGCGTTTTGGTGAAACCTTACCTACAACTTCAAGGGCTTTAAACTTCAGGTTAGCAGTGCGAGATGGCCAGGGAAATATTTCTGATAAAACTGTTAAGTTGAATATAATACAAAGTGATACTGGTTTTAAAATAAATGAACCATCAAATTCTACTAGATGGAATGATACTGCTAATTTAGTTACTTGGGATACTTCAAATACTCAGATGGCCCCAATTTCTTGCAGCCATGTAAATATCTTATTATCAATAGATTCGGGCATAAACTTTAATCATTCACTTGCATTAAATACTTTAAATGACGGTTCACAAGAAGTTGAAATCTCGGGTGTAAATACCAATAAAGCACGTATAAAAATTAAATGTATGAATAATATCTTTTTTGCAATTAATAATGGTGATTTTGAAATTAATGGCGGCACAGTTATAGATACAAAACCAATATTTTCTGGACAACAAACTTTAGAAATGGATGAAGATACAAGCTTACTGATTGCTTTGTCAGATATTACCTTTGAGGGAAATCAATTGGTTGATTCCGTCAGCGTAGCTGGTGGAGAAAATTATACTTTTAATGATTTGAAAATCATTCCAATTGCGAATTTTAATGGCATATTAAATATTAGTGCAACTGCGAAAAAAGGTGAACTTTTAAGTGATGTATTTAATCTTAAAATTACCGTTAATTCAGTGAATGATTTACCTGTTTCCCAAGCTGATTTTGAAAATGTAGACAAGGGCTCTTCCGCTAATACTATTGATGTATTAGCTAATGACTCTGATGTAGATAATGATACTTTAGTGTTAAAAAGTTTTGAGTATTCAGGTAGTGGAGCTGTTGAAATATCAGGTAATAAAATAGTTTATACACCCAGTGTAGATTTTTCAGGTGTTGAATTAATCGGATATACCATTGATGATGGTAACCTAGGTCTAAGTGCTGGCATATTAACAGTCACAGTTGTAGATAAAACTGTTGTAGAAGAGATCATAATTGAAGAAGTAAAAAAATCTTCAGGCGGTAGCTTAAGCATTATTTTAAGTTTAATTGTTATATATTTAACAAGAATAAAGCGAGTTAAAAAATGAAAAAATATATAATCGCATCAGTATGTACTTTAGCTGCATGTGGCAATAATGATGTATCACAGACTAAGCATCAAGAAACACAAAAGCCAATAAATATGGTAATACACGCTATAGAACAAGCAAAATCTCAATCTGATTTTAGGCTGTATATGGCACTTGGCCGTAATTTAACCATACCTGGATTTGAAAATAAAAATTTTGAAGAGATAAAACTTCAATGTGGCCTCAAGCCTATGAAAGGTACAGGAGATGTATTTAAATCTGCTGAGGCTAAAAAAGAAAGACGTTTAAAGTATCAATTTGCAAAGCAGTTTAATGAAATTATGTATCCTTTGTGTTTAAAAGAGTCGTAGTGTTTTATACTGATTTTTGATAATAGCGGTCTATATATCACTAATAACAAATAATAAGATAAAATAATTTATGTCAGATAATGAAAAGATATTATTAATAGATGATGATATTGAATTAACTTCTTTAATAAAACAATTTTTGCTAATGAATGGCTATGAAGTTGAAGTAGAGCATCATGGTGAAAATGCAGTACTAAGTATTCTAAAACACAAACCTGATTTAATTGTTTTAGACTTAATGTTACCAGGTGTTGATGGTTTGACTATTTGTAGAGAAGTGCGTGATGACTTTAGTGGTCCTATTATCATGCTAACGGCATTGAATGATGATATTGACGAAGTAACAGGTTTAGAAGTTGGAGCGGATGATTATTTATGTAAGCCAATCAAACCTCGAGTTTTATTGGCTCATATAAGAGCTCAACTAAGGCGACAAACTAATTTAGCTAAATTCAACCAACAAGATATTAAAACGGTTAACTCCGGTGAGTTAATTATTGATGCCAGAAAACGAATTGTTTCATATCATGATAGGGAAGTTTCACTGACAAGTGCTGAATTCGATTTACTTTGGGTATTAGCTCTTAATGCCGGCAATATCATTTCGAGGGATCAGCTTCACCTAGAAATATTTAGGCTTGAATTTGATGGTTTTGATCGCTCTATTGATTTAAGAATATCAAGATTACGTAAAAAGTTAGGAGATGATCCTAAAGAACCTCAAATCATAAAGACAATTAGAAATAAAGGCTATTTACTCGCTAATTAGTGAGTGATACTTATCTAAGGTATAGATTAATCTAAATATTTTATACCTTAGATATGATACAAATGGATACACTGCAGGATTAATTTATTTGCTAATCTGTTACTAAATTAGACACTTTAATGGTAACCATAATGCAGATTCAAAACGCAGCAAATATCACACCTATTACGAGTATTAATCAAACAAATAATCAGGATATAAAGCCTAATAATCAAGTTTCTCCGTCAAGCGATACATTCAGTATTTCAGACTTGGGAAAAGTCACTCAAGAGATAGATTCTTTATTTGATAAAGTTGATAACATTTATATGACGCATTTATCAGGTGACCAAAAAAAGGAGCTAGAATCAAGTTATCAACAATTAGATGCGCTATTTGAAAGTGAACAACCCAATGACGCGCAAGACAAAAAAATTAATACATTATTTGATAAAATCGATAGTATTTTCACTTCCGCTGAAAAGTCTCTTAGCCCAGAAGAGCAGGAAGTATTATCAAAATTAGAAAACAAAATAGATAGTCTAATGGAAGTTGAAAACGAAGGTTTTGAGAATCACATAAATGAAGAATTAGATTCTGCTTTTAAACAAAGAGATGAGTTACTGACTTCTAAGTTATCATCACAACAAAAAAATGAATTAAAATCGTTAAATGAATCATTAAATACTTTATTTGATAACTTAAGTAATGATGAAAATACTCAGCAAGCAAATAAATTATTCGAAAAAATTGATGCTATTTTACAATCTAGTTATAACAAGCTTAATGAAGAAGATAAAAGTAAAGTAGAAAAAATAGATAATAATATTAATAGTTTATTTAATGATCTAGAGCAGACCCTAGAAGAAGATATTACTTATTAGCGTTATAAATTTCATTATATATTTTTATTGTATTTAAACCTTTTATTATGTGTTTGCGACTTATTAAATAAGTAACCAATAAAAATAAACACAAGGAATGCAATATGAAATTTTATCAAGCAGTTTTAACGAGTGCAGTTCTACTTTCAATGAGCCAATTCACTTCGGCACATAGTAATCATGGGGATGAGTTTACTTTACAAAAAACTGAAAACATTAAATTATCAACAGATTCAATAAATGACTTTATCATTGAAGCTGGCTCTGGAAAGTTAAAAGTTATTGCTACAGATAGTGATTCTATTGAAGTAGTCGCAGAGATATATCAGCGTAAAGCACACAATGATTACTGCTTAAATTTAAAAAAAGTAGGTAATAAAGCTAAATTGGAATCTGCATCTTGTAATCATAATCGTGATACTCGAATTGATTTAACAATTGAAGTACCACAAAGATTGCACTTAGATGTAGATGATGGTTCTGGATCAATTAATATTTCAGGTGTTGCTAGTTTGAAACTAAAAGATGGATCTGGTTCTATTACTATCAGCAAAGTGAATGGCAAAGTTGAAATTGATGATGGGTCAGGATCAATCGATATTAAACATGTTAATAATGATGTTTCGATTGACGATGGTTCAGGTTCAATCCATGTGCGTGATGTTTCAGGAAAAGTCACTGTATCTGATGGTTCTGGTAGTATTAATGTTAACAAAGCGGATAGTTTTGAATTATTAAGTGATGGTTCGGGTTCAGTTAATATTGATAACATTTCAGGGAAAGTGATTATGGATAATTAACATATCAATATAGGTCTGATTTTTATAAAAGAGATAACTTAAGTTTAGATAGCAAGTGAATCACAATGTTAATATTTTGGTTTGCTTGTTAATGCTTGGTTGTTCTTTTGAAAGTAACTAAACCCTTTTATTATTTTTAATACCCGCCTTGCTGTTTATATGCTAGATTTCTGCCGATTTTAATTCTATATCCAAATAACCAAGCTAAATTTTTTAGGGTGTTTTGATATATAACTATGGTGAAATGCACGCTATGTTAGAAACAGTTGTAAACTTTATTAATATGCTTCTATGGCAACACATATTGATTTATGGGTTAGTAGGAGCAGGCATTTTCTTCACACTTAGACTTGGTTTTATCCAAATTACACACTTAGGTCACGCAACCAAATTAATGCGTATTAGTCGTCAAGGAAGTGATGATGGTCTCTCTTCTTTTCAGGTTTTTTGTACCAGTATGGCGGCTAGAGTGGGGGCTGGTAATATGGCCGGTGTCGCTGTAGCAATAACAACAGGAGGACCAGGTGCTATTTTTTGGATGTGGCTAATTGCATTTTTAGGTATGGCTACATCTATGGTGGAGTCTACATTAGCTCAGGTATTTAAAGTGCGAGATGAAGACGGGCAGTTTCGCGGCGGACCAGCCTATTACATGACTAAAGGTTTAGGCCTAAAATGGATGGGTGTAATTTTTTCTATATTTTTGATTATTGCATTTGGTCTGGTGTTCAATGCGGTACAAGCAAATACAATTAGTGCAGCATTAACACAAGTTTTTGAATTTGATGCAACTATCATAGGCATCGTTACAGCTATTTGTAGTGGCTTAGTGATTATGGGTGGACTTAAAAAAATAGCGCGCGTATCAGAGGTCATAGTACCCGTTATGGCTTTGGCATATTTATTAGTAGCAGCATTTGTTGTAGTGACCAATATAGAAAAATTACCTGGTGTATTTAGTTTAATAATTAACAGTGCATTTGGTTGGCAAGAAGCAGCAAGTGGTGGTGTTGCATATGCTATAGCACAAGCAATGAAAGCAGGTATTGCAAGAGGGCTTTTCTCAAATGAAGCAGGCATGGGGAGTGCTGCAAACATTGCTGCAAGTGCGACACCAAATCCTAACCATCCAGCATCACAAGGCTTTATCCAAATGTTTGGGGTATTTGTTGATACCTTAGTGATTTGTACTGCAACCGCAGCGATTATTTTACTTTCAGGTGATATAGCAATACAGGGCGATGGTATATCTTTAACTATCATAGCGCTACAGTCTCATGTTGGACAATGGGCTGGTGCTTTTATCGCAGGTTCTATTTTACTCTTTTGTTTTACTTCTATTATTGCAAACTACTCTTATGCAGAGTCTAATATTTTATTTTTAAGTAAAAATAAAACGCATTTTCTAACACCTTTTAGGATATGTGTTGTGGGTATGGTGATGTTTGGCGCCGTAGCTAAAATAGATATCGTTTGGAATTTAGCTGATGCCTCCATGGGTTTAATGGCATTAGTTAATTTAATTGCTTTGATATTGTTATCTAATTTAGCAGTTAAAATAATTAAACATTATTTAGCGCAGAAACGTGCTGGAGAAGAGCCTAGTTTTAAAGCCAGTGACTTCCCACAACTTAAAGGAAAAGTTGAAAAGGGGGTTTGGGAGTAATATAACGTATAAAATTACCAAATTAATCAAAGTATTAATTTGGTAATATTTACTGTGAAAGACTACTTTCTTATCTCGATGTGAAATTTTTGCAATACAGTCATTACATAAATATTCTTTTTTAACTCTTTTCGCCCAAGTAACAAATCTTTACGATTAAAACCATTGCTATTTTATGTAGTCAGTTTAAATTACTAGCAGATAATTCCAATATAAGAATCTGAATACGCTATGGTTAATAAAACACTTATTGCACTTGCCGTTTCTGCTACTTTTGCATTAACCGGTTGTCAAACAATATCAAATGAATCTAACGATGCACTAGCTGCACCGGTTGCTAAAGTGATTGAAACACCTATTAAGACTGGTGAAGCAATAATAACTTTAAAGCAAGCAATGGCACACCCTGATTGGTTAGGTCGTCAGCCACTTTCTTCATATTGGTCAGCAGATTCAAATTCTATATTTTATACGCGCAAGCAAGAAGGCAATGAACTTAAAGAATTATTTAATCAAAACCTAACAGCAAATAACAACGGTGACAAAGTTGCTATTAATGCATTACATCAAGCAGGTTCACAATATGCGACTTTTTCTCAAGATGGGAAACTACACGCTTATGTATTTAAAGGTGATGTTTTTGTTCAAAATGTAAAAACTGGCGCTTTAACTCAAATCACACGCTCATCAGCCAATGAATCTCAAGTTCAATTTTTAAATGATGGTAGTTTAGTTTATCGTGAAGGTACTAAGTTAAATAAAGTTGATCTGAACACCGGTTATACCGGTGAGTTGGCCAATTTAAAAATGGAAGATAAACCAAAAGGTGTCGTTGAGCCAAAGGATTACATAGCTAAAGAGCAACATAAATTAATTGATTATATTGCTTTAACGCATAAAAATAAAAAAGATAAAGAAAATTTAAAAAATGAAATCGATGCAAGTAACCCGAGTCGCGTTGATGAAGCTTTTTATTTAGGAAAAGGCATGCGTTTGGTTGATGCGCAATTATCACCTAGCGGTACACATATCATTGCAGTAGTGACTAAAAAAGCGTCATGGCGTGCAGATGGCGATATTATGCCAAATTACATTGCAACTGATGCGCGTGTAAAAGCTGAAAAAGTACGTCGCCGTGTTGCTGATGCAAAAGCTCAAACTTCTATTGTTTATATGCTTGATTTAACAAGTGGAACTCAAAACGAACTTACTTTTGATAAATTACCTGGTTTTGATGAAGATGTATTAGCGGATGTAAAAAAAGAAAATTTTGCCAGAGAGGGTAAAACATATAAATCAGAAAAAGTGCCTCGCTCTATTAATTTAATCAGTGACTGGACTTGGTCTCAAAGTGCAATCCAATGGAATCAACAAGGTACACAAGCAGCTGTTATGCTTGAAGCTTGGGATAATAAAGATAGATGGATTGCATCGATTGATTTTGATAAATCAGAGTTTATACCACAACACAGGTTGCATGACGATGCTTGGATTAACTATACCTACAATGATTTTGGCTGGTTAAATAACTCAGATACATTGTATTTTTTATCTGAAGAATCTGGTTATAGTCAATTATATAAAAAACCAATTAAAGGTGATGTATCGGCTTTAACACATGGTGAATTTGTTATATCTCATTTGGATTTAACAAAAGATGATAGTCATATTTATTATAAAGCGAATGAAAAACACCCCGGTATTTATGAGGTTTACCGCGTAGATGTACAAACGGGTGAACGTGAAGCTATGACTGATTTGAATGGTATGACTGACTTTTCACTGAGCCCTGATGAATCTAAATTATTACTTTCACATTCTAAGTTAGCATTACCTACTGAGTTATACATTACTGAAACAAAAGTAGGCGCTGAAGTGACCCGTTTAACTAATACGGTATCAGAGCAATTCTTACAAACATCACTTATCACGCCTAAAATAGTTGCGGTTGCATCATCTCATACTGAGCAGCCTATCTATGCTAAAGTTTATTACCCTGCAGATTATAAAGAAGGTGAAACAGGTAAAAACCGTAAAGCGGTGATCTTTAATCATGGTGCGGGTTATCTACAAAACTCTCATTTAGGTTGGTCAGGTTATTTCCGTGAATTCATGTTCCATTCGTTACTTGCCGAGCAAGGCTACGTCGTAATGGACATGGATTACCGTGCATCTAAAGGTTATGGTCGTGATTGGCGAACAGCTATTTACCGAAATATGGGCACACCAGAAATTGAAGATTTAGCAGATGGCATCAAATGGATGGAAAAAAATGCAAATGTGAATGACCAAAGAGTAGGTACTTATGGTGGCTCTTACGGTGGATTTATGACATTTATGGCATTATTAACACGTCCTGAATTATTCCAAGCTGGTGCCGCACTACGACCTGTAAGTGATTGGGCGCATTATAATGATGGTTATACGTCTAATATCTTAAATCGTCCAGATGTTGATCCTATTGCTTACGAGCGCAGTTCACCAATATACTTTGCAGAAGGTTTAGAAAAAAACTTGTTGATCAATGCGCCTATGGTTGATGATAATGTGTTTTTTCAAGATGTGGTACGCTTAGTACAGCGTTTTATTGAACTTGAAAAAGAAGATTTTGAAACTGCAATCTACCCTGTGGAACCTCATGGATTCCGCCAGCCTTCAAGTTGGTTAGATGAGTACCGTAGAATTCATAAACTTTTTGAAGAAAAATTGTAGGTAACATCTATTCGATTTAATAGATAATTAACATCTTTATTAAGCTGAACAGAGGTTAGTTACTTCATCGTATTTTGATATGAGCCTAGGATACATCCTAGGCTTTTTAAATTTAACTGAACTTAGGTTATTGCAGACTTTAATTTAGCAAGTGGTTTTTCAATTACAAAAAAGCTACCGCCAATAGCACCAATTAAATGTGCCTCGATTGCAACTCTTGCATCAATCAATGCACCAACCTCTGCATTTGGACCTGAGTACTGCTCCCATATAACTTTGCACCAAACACCAATAAATAATAAATATCCTGTTTTCATGCCAGAGTTGATATCTTTTATTGCGCCAAAAACGATCACACCATGTAATAACCCACTTAAGCCTGTATAAATATGTGTATCTGGGTAGAAGGCATATAAACCTAAACCACAAAATAGCGCCAAAAATAGGATGTTAAATGCATATCTTTTAGGAGAAGTATGTTCAGCATGTAATGCCCATATTAAAAAAACACCCCCACAGTTTAATAATAAGTGGTACCAGTTTGAGTGAACAAATTGACCTGTTAGAATCCGCCAAAATTCGCCATCTTGTATCAGAGAACGGTCAAATTCGAGAAACGGATTTAATGAAAAGAGCGCAAATGAGAAGCTAAGAATAATAAGAAAAAGCGGCGGTAAAATATATTTTTTACTTAAAGGTAAATCTATCATTTATATCCCAAAAAATGTGAAAAGATAAAAGTTATTTAAAGTTTTGCATATTTTGCCTCTTTAACATTAAAATGCAAATATTGAGTTAATAAAAAAATTGAATAATGAAAAAATTAATTAGTTATTTATTTGTGGCGACTTTACCCTTTTCAATAATTGCCCACGATGTGACAGAGAAACCTAAAAGAGAAGACAGAGAGCCTGAAGCTGCTACTGGATTTAATTTAAAGAAAGCAGCCGTTGGTACTAAATTCATGATTGCAGCTGCAAATCCATATGCAGTTAAGGCAGGCCAAGCAATTTTGGCAAAAGGTGGCAGTGCAATTGATGCCGCTATTGCCGTTCAAGCAGTACTTACCTTAGTCGAACCACAATCATCAGGTATTGGTGGTGGTGCATTTATCATGCATTATGATAAAGCTGTAAATCAGTTAACGACATTTGATGGACGAGAAACAGCACCTAGCAAAGCCAATTCAAATCTGTTTTTAAATGAAAATGGCGAGGTTGTCCGTTGGATAGAAGCGGTTGTGGGGGGGCGTTCTGTGGGAGTGCCAGGAGTGCTTGCCGCACTTGCAAAGGCTCATGAAACTAAAGGGGTTTTACCATGGAATATGTTATTTGAAGATGCGATATCATTAGCTGAAAATGGCTTTGTTGTATCTCCTAGACTTGAAATGCTACTCCGTAAGAAGTTTAATCCTGGGGTGCATAAAATGCCGGGAACAAAAGATTATTTTTTCCCAAATGGCCAAGTTATAAAAGCAGGAACAAATAAAAAGAATCCTGATTTAGCTTTATTTTATAAACAATTAGCCAAAGCGGGCGTTAAAGCATTTTATTCTGGCCAGAACGCAAAAAATATTGCAGACACAGTTCAAAAATCAAAAGTTGCTCCGGGTTTGTTAAGTATTCAAGATATAAATCAATATAAAGCTAAAGAAAGAAAGGCAGTTTGTGCACCATACCATGCGTATAAGGTCTGCTCTATGGGGCCACCAAGCTCTGGAGGTGTTGCTTTATTACAAATTTTAAGATTATTAGAAGATAAAAAACTCTCACAATATGCTGTTAATGATGTTAAAGCGCTTCATTATTTTACTCAAGCATCTCGTTTAGCTTTTGCGGATAGAGATGTCTATATGGCTGATCCGGATTTTGCTCAAGTACCAGTAAATGAATTGTTAGACCCTAAATACATTTATGAACGTTCAGCACTGATCACTCAAACAGATATGGGAATGGCAAAAGCGGGTCAACCTAAACAGAATTTGGCTTATGCAATAGACGATGCTTATGAAATGCCATCAACAAGTCATATCTCTATTGTTGATACACAAGGTAATGCGGTTTCTATGACAACATCAATTGAAATGGCTTTTGGTTCAACATTAATGGTGAACGGGTATCTTTTAAATAATCAATTGACTGACTTTGCTTTGTCACCTAAAAAGAATGGTCTTGAAGTGATAAATAGAGTCGAAGGAAATAAGCGCCCAAGAAGCTCAATGTCGCCAGTTATGGTATTTAATAAAGATGGCAGTCTAAGGCTTGTTATTGGCTCTCCGGGCGGTAGCAGAATAATTAATTATGTTGCACAAGCAGTGATCGGGGTATTAGATTGGGGGCTAAGTGCACAAGAAGCGATTAACATGCCCAGGATCACCAATAGAAACAGATATACCAGCCTTGAAAATAAAACCAAATTGGCGAGTAAACAATCTGATTTTGAAAAGTTAGGCCATATAGTAAAAATTGTTGATTTGAATTCTGGTATTCATGCTGTTGAATTATTAAATGGTAAACTTTACGGTGCCGCAGATCCTAGGCGTGAAGGTATTGCACTTTCTGAATAGGCTGTTAAAAAACATTTTTACTACACTGTAATATGTTTCGGGGGAAGGGTTATCCTTCCCTTTACAAATCCCACAAAAATAATATTTGTTTATTCCCATTATTGGTATCGTAAGTTTGCTGCCTGACTCATTCGATAACTGACTTTAACCAAACTTGATGCCATTTTAACAATTCATGAATGGGTTTAGGTTTACTAATTAAATAACCTTGCATCAAGATATTTTTATCATAATTTTGTAAAAACTCTAATTCTTCAAATAGCTCTATACCTTCAGCCACTAAATCGATATCTTGTTTTATTGATAAATCAACTAATGCATTTACGATAGTTTGAGCAAAAGGGTCATTGTGTATCCCTGAAATTAAACTGCGGTCTATCTTTATTTCTGTAAAAGGAAGCGTTCTTAATTGATTTAAATTGGTAAACCCTGTGCCAAAATCATCTAGAGAAAGACCAAACCCTCTGATCCTTAGCCTATTGAGTGTTTCGAGTTGTTCAGGACTATTGAGTGCATGTTCTTCTGTTATCTCTAAAATAACCTGAGCAGGTTTCATATCATAGACATCTAAAATGGTACTCAATTTATTTGGGCAATCTAGATCTGCAAGCTGGATTGAAGATAAATTAATAGCCGTTTTAAAATCATGATCGAATGTTTTTACTAATAGATGATGGTCAGCTGTAGATTTTTCAAATAATTGAAAAGTGAGTAAATTAATTAAATCAAACTTTTCAGCTACCGGTATAAATGCACATGGAGGGATTGGATATGGATCTCCTGGCCTAACAATGCGTGCTAATACTTCTATACTGGACACTTTATTGGTTTTACTGTCTATTTTAGGCTGATAAAAAGGAGTGATTTGATTTTCAGTTATGGCATTTAGTAATTCTTCTTCAGTTAGTTCAACGCTTGATTGTGATCCTTTTTTCAGAAATAAATGCAGTTTTTCTAATAAAATCAGTAAATTTTCAATTAGTATTGGCTTACGTAAATTTCCTATCAAATGTGTTTTTTCTTTTTTTGCAAGCTCTGATGCCAAAGATATCACTCTAGAATCCATTTCAGAAACTATGATAATACCGCCTTGAAAAGCTTTTTTTCCCATTATTCGAATAAATTCCATACCATCAATTTCAGGCATGTTTAAATCTGTGAAAATAGCATCATAGTTTATATCAACTGATTGTATGTAATCTAAAGCCGCTCTAGCACTGCGATAAATATCAATTTTTGTATAACCAAGTTCTTTTAAGTTAGCCCTCAGCATCATTAAGATGGCATGTGAATCATCAACAAGTGCGATGCGTATATCAAAGTGATTCATAAACTCAAATTCCTTTTTGATAGGTCTTATTTAATACTAGCTTTTGTTTGTATTTTATCCAATAAATTTAATGATTCTGAGTTAATACTTAAATATAAACAGGTACACTGATTTTCATCTCATCCGAGCTGTAACTTTTTTGTTTAAATAGCGTTAATTCATGTTTTTATGTCATGTTTTTGGCAATAGGAAGAGAATATTCATTGCATTTTTTTATATAACCATAATAATTAGCTATTGAATTGAACACATTAAAACGCTAGAGAGATAATGAATAATAAAAGCTACTTATATATCCCTTATTCGGGCCCAAGCCTATTAGAAACACCTTTATTAAATAAAGGTAGCGCATTTACAGAACGAGAAAGAGAAAGCTTTAATTTAACTGGTTTATTGCCTCCGCGTTATGAAACAATCGAAGAACAAGTTGAACGATGCTATCAACAATATACAAAATTTGATGAAGATCTAAATAAACATATTTATTTACGTGCTATCCACGATAATAATGAAACATTATTTTACCGTTTAGTTCGTGATCATTTAGAAGAAATGATGCCTATTATTTACACGCCAACTGTGGGTGATGCGTGTGAACAATTCTCAGATATCTACCGAAGCTCTCGCGGTTTATTTATATCTTATGAAGAGCGCCATCAAATTGATGATATTTTACGTAACGCTACTAAAAATAGTGTAAAAGTGATTGTTGTTACTGATGGCGAAAGAATCTTAGGTCTTGGAGATCAAGGCATCGGTGGAATGGGAATTCCAATCGGTAAGTTATCTTTATATACAGCATGTGGTGGAATTAGCCCTGCTTATACATTACCTGTCATGCTAGATGTAGGTACTAATAATGAAAAATTATTAAATGATCCTATGTATATGGGCGCACGTCATAAACGTATTAATCAAGATGAATATGATGAGTTTGTATATTTATTCATAAATGCAATCAAACGTCGCTGGCCAAATGTTTTATTACAGTTCGAAGATTTTGCACAACCTAATGCAATGCCATTACTTAAACGCTACCGAGATGAAATTTGTTGTTTTAATGATGATATCCAAGGTACCGCTTCGGTAACAGTGGGCTCCTTATTAGCAGCTTGTCGTGTTAAAGAAGTAAAGCTATCAGATCAAAAGGTTGTATTTGTAGGTTCAGGTTCTGCAGGTTGTGGTATTGCTGAGCAAATTATCAGCCAAATGATGGTTGAAGGTATTAGTGAAGCACAAGCTCGTAGCCAAATATTTATGGTCGACCGTTTTGGTTTATTAAGTGAAGGCATGGGTGGTTTGCGTGATTTTCAAGCTGCATTAGTACAAAGTAAAGATGCTCTTAAAGATTGGAGCTATAGTGGTGAATTTGCTTCATTATTGGATGTAATGCACTGTGCCAAACCTGATATATTAATAGGTGTTTCTGGACAGCCTGGTTTATTTACTGAACAAGTAATTAAAACCATGTACCAAGGTTGTGAAAGACCAATTATATTCCCATTAAGTAATCCATCTAAGCAAGTAGAAGCTAAACCTCAAGATGTCATTACTTGGACAAAGGGTCAAGCAATTGTGGCAACTGGTAGTCCATTTCCACCATGTGAATTTGAAGGTCAAGAATTCAAAATTCCGCAATGTAATAACAGTTATATATTCCCAGGTATCGGACTCGGTGTGATTGCCGCGAATGCAACCCGTGTTACAGAAAGCATGCTTATGATCACCAGTGAAACGCTTGCTGAGAACTCTCCGTTAGCTAATACTGGTGAGGGCAGCTTACTTCCAGCTTTAACTGATATTGAAGCTCTTAGTAAAAAGATTGCATTCAAGGTTGCTAAGAAAGCAATTGAAGAAGGTGTTGCATTAGAAATCTCTGATGATGCAATACTGGCTGCTATCGAAAAAAATTACTGGTTACCAGAATATAGAAATTATAAACGTTGTAGTTTATAAGTTGTAGGTTTTATAGGTAGTTAAATAAAAAAACCTTACACAAATGTGTAAGGTTTTTTTGATTCGTTCGTAAGCTACTTTTTAACTTCTTTATATTCACCATTATTAATATCATCAATTGACCATTTGCCAATACTGTATCTTATTAATCTTAAGGTTGGGTGACCTATATGCGCAGTCATTCTTCTTACTTGCCTATTGCGGCCTTCTGTTATTTTTATTTCTAACCAAGTTGTTGGAATATTTTTACGTTCTCGGATCGGCGGATTACGTAGCCAAGTAACAGGTTCATCCATAACGCGTACTTTTGCAGGTAATGTCATACCATCTTTTAAGCTAACGCCTTTACATAAGTCTAAAATAGACTCATCGCTTGGTGCGCCTTCAACTTGCACCCAATAGGTTTTTTCTGTTTTATGTTTAGGTGAGGCGAGTTGATTTTGTAATTTACCATCGTTAGTTAGAATAAGCAGTCCTTCACTGTCTCTATCTAATCGACCTGCAGCATACACATCTTTTACGTCTATAAAGTCGGCTAAGGTTTTTCGTGGCTTTTGTTCATTTTTTTCATCTGTAAACTGACAAAGTACGTCAAAAGGTTTGTTGAATAATACAACTTTAGTTGGGCCTTTTGGCTTTTGTTCTACTGATTTATGCGATTTATATTTATTTGTAGGTTTTGTGGGATTAAAACGAGGTTTGCTTGGTTTTATTTTAATTTGTGACATGTCGC
>Ga0209292_1002644_pt1 | contig 20412 bp, 15 predicted proteins | sample GOMGulsemesocosm_2_FD_184634 | JGI IMG/M metagenome (GOLD analysis project Ga0209292, IMG submission 184634) | Methane-oxidizing microbial communities from mesocosms in the Gulf of Mexico - GOM9C Gulf of Mexico (SPAdes) (version 2) | ecosystem: Environmental > Aquatic > Marine > Cold seeps... | reverse complement strand
GTTTCTGACCACCTGACAGCTCATTAGGCAAATGTGTTGCCCAATCTTTCAATCCCACTTTTCCTAAATGAAACATTGCTTTTTCTTGGCGTTCTTTACGTCCCATTCCTTGATAATATAGCGGTAAAGAAACATTCTCTAGTGCATTTTTATATGTAATAAGATTGAAGGACTGGAAAATAAAACCTAAGAATTTATTTCGATATAAAGCAGCCTTCTTCTCATTCAAGTTTTTAATAGGTACATCATCCAAAATATATTCTCCTTCGTCTGCTTCATCAAGCATTCCTATAATATTTAACAAGGTAGACTTCCCAGAACCTGAAGACCCCATAATGGCCACTAATTCACCTGCTTGAACAGACAAATCAATTCCTTTTAATACATGTAAAGAATCTTTACCAATTGGGTAAGACTTGTGTAGTTTTTTAATTTCTAACATTTGATTGATGTATTGGTTAATTACTAACAAAAAAAATCATTCTGATAAGAGAAAGATTAAGTGGTTTTGTTATTAATTTACCTATAAGACTATTGTATTTTAAATTTGTTACAATTGAAATGTGAAAAAGATGTTAAAATTTTGATATCAAGCTGAAGAATCTTGAAGTTTTTTGTAGTATTCAATCCATTCTCTTCAGTTTAATTTTACCTCCAAGAAGAAAAACTACTAAGATAAATTTTCAAAAAAAACATTAAATATTTCACAAAAAAAGGCGACTAAAACATACTTATTAAGCTGTTCTAGTCGCCCTGAAATATATACTCCTAAGCAATATTTATTCAGGTTACTAATTTTGTTTATTAATTCGCCCTATTTCTGTTACTCTATTATTTACTAAGGTTACATAGTCTACCAAATACTTAGGGATTTTTTGTGTATTCAAATCAATAAACCAATACCTATGTACCAAACCTTGTTTGTATTCTAAATAAATACCTCCGTTATCTGTTGCATTAGGAGCTCCATAAGTGGTTAATTTAGAATTTAGCAACTCTGATGGAAAATCAGACACTAAATCATATATTTTAACACTTTCAGAACCATTAAAGTTTACAAACTTACCTTGATAAGAACTTCCAGACTGTGGATTATTATCTAAGGTATCTTCTAGCAATGTAAGATCAAATAGTTTAAATATTTCAACACAAGCATTCCCTTGACATTTTCCATAATAACGACCAAAAGTTAAAACTAAACCCCTTTCTAAAGGTGAGTTTTGCACCTGATCAACTTCCTCTTGTTCTTCTTCATCTACTTCATCTCCATCTAAACCTGGATCTGGAATTCTACTTTGTAACTCAGATTCCGTTGGGCTAACTAATACATCTTCATCAACTGAACAAGAATTAAACATCAAAAAAGCGAGTAGTAGCGTGAGGGTAATTTTTAATTTTTTCATAACACATGTTTTTAGTTCATAAATAATTGAAGCAACATGTACAACAACCCAAAAAAACACCAACTATTATTTATAGTTATTATATACATGATGAAAAATTTTTTTGGAGAGGGGCAGTAAAGGGCGGGGAACTCAGAGTGTAAAGATACAAAATAAACACCTAATAAGCTACGTGTCAGCTACTTAAATAAATGTTAAATTAAGACTCAATAATCACGGAACTCAAAAAACCAGATTGATTATAACAATGCTATTGATGTTTATTTTTTGTTTTCTTTTGAAAACTTCTGTAAATAAAAAAACCAACAACAGCAATTAATATATATGGTACTGCCATTAAATACACTATTCCATCATTAACGCTTTCTGCTAATGAATTATCATCCATACTCTCTAATTGAGCTCTACACATAGCACATTGAGCTTTCATCGGAAAAGAGAAAAGAAGGAAGAAAAAAGAAAAAAGATAATTTTTCATACTAAACATAATAAGGAGATATCATAATATATACTACTACTCCTGTAATAGCTACGTACAACCAAAGAGGGAATGTTATTTTCGCAATTTTCTTATGCTTGTCAAATCGTTGTGCTAGTGCTTTTACATAGGTAACTAACACTAAGGGTATTACTGCAATTGACAACACTATATGTGTCAAAAGAAGAAAATAATACATGTATTTAACAACTCCTTCTCCACCAAATTTTGTTGATTCAGACGTCATGTGATAGCCTATGTACAATACCAAAAAACAAACTGATAAAGCAATAGCTAACTTCATTAAGCGCTCATGAGCAACTCTATTTCCTTTTTTAATCATTACTACCGCAGCAACCAACACAATAGCTGTAAAGCCATTTATTGTAGCGTAAATAGGTGGCAGAAATGTTAGTGGTTCCACATATTCTTTTAAGTTTACTTTGAATAACGCCGCAACTGCTAATGGGATAACTATTGATAATATCCAAATCCATTTATTGTACTTCTGCTCGGTAGCGTTTTGTGTGTTCATTTTTTTACTATTTTAAATAAGACATGCTTAATAATAGATTGCCACATGTTGATGAAAAATCAACATTCGCAATTACATATTACTAAAACTACTCTTTTAATAATTTTATTATATCTTGCTTCAATTCCGTTAATTGATGGTGTGAGGTATCTATAACTTCTCCTAATTCATCTTTACTAGTTTCAGTAATTCCACGATAACATAAAATTGGATTTCCAAACTCATCCTTTCTTGAACGAATAAAACCATTTTTATCTACCAAGGCAAACATTCCTGAATGTTCAAATCCACCAGGAGCTTTATCCTCCATTGCGGCATACAAATTAAACCCCTTGTTGGCTAGCTCCATAATTTTTTCATGTTCACCTGTAAGCATTTGCCAGTTCTTTGATTTTATTCCATGATCAACCATATACTCTTTTAATACAGATGGAGTATCATGTACAGGGTTAATCGTAAAAGACGCAATTGCAAAATTGTCTAAATCTCCAAAAGCATCTTCTATTTGCAACATACTTTGTGTCATGATTGGACAAATTGTTGGGCATGTAGTAAAAAAGAATTCTACTACATATACTTTATCTTCAAAAAAGGAATTTCCTAATGCTATACTATCATGATTCCTAAAATTGAAATCAGGAACTTTATTAAACTTTACTAAGCCAGAATCCATGTCAGTTGATTGCACTCCTTTTTTCACTTTATTTAATCGATTCGCATCAATTATGGTATCATTCGAAATACGATCAATTATTTTTGGAATAGCAAAAATTCCAAAAACTAAAATGATAAACGTTATTCCAATATATGATTTATTATTCTTCATCTTTTTGATTGATTTTTAAAAATGAATCCCTTCTGTTAATTGTGTAATTACTTTTTAACGCTGCATTATACTCAAACAACAACACTGTAACATCATTATCCATTTTTTTATGCAAAATCGAAACTGCAGTTGCATCATAGCCATTATAGGACTTAAGTTCTTTATCGTCCGCACAACGTAAACTTTGTTCTTTATCTATAATAAAAACATAATTAGTTCCTAAATTCTCATCTAAGGATTGAGTTAATTTTAACGAGCTATACACCTCTTCAATAGCTCCTGTAGTACCAAATGCAAACTGCCACTTATTTATTTCAGCATAACGAGAAAGCTCCAAAATAATTTCTTCTACTTGTGATTCTGTACCTACTGGAAGTAACATTAACATTTGAAAGTCTTCATCAGAACTATGAATTCCTTTGTAGATTTCTTCATGTAAATTATAAACATTAATTTTTCTGTCCGTCAAATCTGATCCCAAAAAACCCAAAACTGTAAGTTTATCTTTTAACTGAACTTGCTCTCCTTTAAGATTTTTAAAAGCTGAAACTTCTTTTACATTTTTGGAAACTATTGGTAATGCAGAAAAGTTATAAACCCCTGTTGCAAAGAAAAGATATATAATTATCGGGCAAATAAACAAAAGCCCTAGTATGATGTTTTTTTTATTCAAAATAAATATTTTTAATCCCACATGTGGGTTTAATTTCTTCAAGACGTATCTCGTATGAAAATGGTATTGATTTATTCACACTTCCTATACTCTAAAAAAAGGAAGTTTCTTTAGATTGCAAAAATAAAAAAGACGGTTATAATAACCGTCTTTTTTATTTATTAACTATGCATTCATCTACTAAAAATCTCTAGTAACAAATGATGATGTCATAATTTCATATATATAACCACCTTCTATTAAAACAATAAAAGAAAGGTATAATATCAAGAATACTCCTGTCCAAACTACAGATCGTCTGAACCATTTTGGTTCTCCATCCATGTGCATAAATGCCCAAGTAATGTAATATGCTTTATATACTGTTAAGATAATGAAAATCCAGTTTAAAATTTTCATTCCTACTATTCTATTCTGAACTAATGAATCAGGCTTGATAAGTCCTAAAACAACTTCAAAAATTGTTACTGCAGATAATAACCAAAACACCATCCATATTTTGCTGATGTTATTTTTTGGTTTTAATAGTCCGAAAAAGAAAGGTTGTACTTCTTGTGCCATTGCTATGCTTTTAAAAATCGTTATCTATTTTATAATGCTATATCGTAATCAAATTATACTAAGTAGAAGAAAGTAAATACGAATACCCAAACTAAATCTACAAAGTGCCAGTAAAGACCAACTTTCTCTACCATTTCATATTGTCCTCTTTTTTCATATGTACCTAATACTACATTGATAAAAATGATAATATTTATTAAGATACCAGTAAGTACGTGAAATCCGTGAAAACCTGTAATAAAGAAAAAGAAATCAGCGAATAATGGGTGCCCATATTCATTCTCTTTTAAGTTAGCTCCTTCAACAGAACGAACACCTCTTTTTAATGCTTCAACAGATTCTACTCTGCTTAAAACAGTTTTTTCTCCTTCTTCAGTTAATTGTTGCGTTCTAACTCTTAAATTAGGGTTAGCGGCAAATGAACTAACAACATCTTTCATAGCGTAAGGAGGCAAATCTGCTTCATTCACATTCCATAAACCATTACTAGCTTCATGATGAACTCTATCAGTAGCAGAGGCCACTACAAAAGTATTCATAGGAACCCTATGTCCATCAGCATCGGTAAACTGTAATAATTTCCCTGATTTTGTTGTAACTGCTCCGTACCCACCAGCTATGAAGTTTTTCCACTCCCATGCTTGAGATCCAACGAATATTATACCACCAATAATAGTCAAGAACATATAAGTGATTACTTTGTTCTTTTTCATATGATGACCTGCATCAACTGCTAATACCATTGTTACAGAAGAAGCAATTAATATAAATGTCATTAATGCAACATATAACATTGGCGCATCTACCCCATGTAAAAAAGGAAAGTGATTAAACACTTCATCGGCAATTGGCCATTCCTCTATAAACTTAAATCTAGAAAATCCGTAAGCAACAATGAAACCAGAGAATGTTAAGGCATCAGACAATATGAAAAACCACATCATCATTTTACCATAACTAATCCCGAAAGGCTTTCCGAAACCTTTACTTGTATCATGTCCAGAATTTACAGCTACTGTAGCTCCCATACTATTTATTGAATTATTGAATTATAAAATTTTCTTAAAAAAAACAAAAATAAGTATTTTTATTATCTAACGAAATAGAAAAACAAAAACAAATACACCCATAGAAAATCTAAAAAGTGCCAAAACATTACACCAAGCTCTAATCCAAGTGTTTGCCCGTTACTGTAACGTTGTTTATAATGGTTATAAATTATAATACTCAGAACTATTATACCTGAAAACAAGTGCACTAAATGCAATGAAAATAAGATATACATAAACGAAATAACCACATTACTTGTTGGCCCAGTAAAGTTATAACCTAATTCAGACACCATGTATGAAAAACCTTGCCACTGTAATACAACAAAAGCTAAACCCAAAATTAAAGAACTTACTAGCAACATCATACCTTGCTTTCCCAATCCCCTTTCAATAGCTTTTTTTGCAAAATGAATAGTAATACTACTAATTACTATAACTATAGTGCTCCAAAGTAACATTGGAGGCAACTCATAACCCTTCAACCAGTCTGGCCTTGAACTACTTACCACATAAGCACTGGTTAAACCAGCAAAAGTCATAGTCATGCTTATCATTGCAAACCATAACATAGTTTTTTTTGCCCTTCCGATTTTCTCTTGTTCTGTACCGTGCGTTAAATCCATAATTATTTATTGTAAAAATTTATCTACTATATACACTATTTGCAACAAGGTAATATAAGATACACTTGCCAACATTAATTGTCGTGCTGTTTTTGAATCCATCCGTTTGTACAACAAAATTGCATAATACAACATCCCTAAGCCCAGCACAAAAACAATAACAGCTGCTACTATTGACAATTTCAACTCTCCGGTAAATCCAAATACTGGAATAATAGATGCTAAAATTGTCCAAACGGTATACATAATTATCTGTGAAGCTGTTGCTTTATCCTTCTTTCCAGTAGGCAACATAAAAAAACCTGCCTTTTCATAGTCATCATACAAAAACCAGCCAATAGCCCAAAAATGTGGGAACTGCCACAAAAACTGCATTAAAAACAAGGTTCCTGGTTCTATCCCAAACTCATTCGTAGCTGCTACCCAACCCAACATAAATGGAATAGCTCCTGGAAACGCTCCTACAAAAACAGCTAAGGGTGTTTTTGTTTTCATTGGCGTGTACAAACTTACATACATAAATATGGAAATTGCACCAAACATGGCTGTTTTAGGGTTTATTAAATACAATACCACCAAACCAATTATGGTCAGTGCGGTTGCTATTACAAAAACCGCTTTTACAGAAATGGAACCTGAAGGAATAGGCCTGTTTTTAGTCCTATCCATTAATTTATCTAAGTCTTTTTCTATTATTTGATTGTAAGCATTAGATGCTCCTACCATACAATAACCACCTATAGCTAACATTGTAAGCACCACAAAATCAACTTCTCTTCCAACAGCTATCAGATACCCTGCAACTGAAGAAAAGACCACACTAATCGCTAAACGATGTTTTGTGATGGCTTTAAAATCTTGAAACAGACTTTGATTAGTATTATTTTGTATTGTTGTACTCAATTTATTTTCTTAAAAATTGATTGCAAAATTACAGTTTTTTATTGAATTTAGACAACTGTCTATTTATAACTTTTCAAAACTGTTTGTATTACCAAATCAGGGAGCTGGACAAAAATATTGTTATCAGCAAGAGTCAGGTTAATAGTCAGAATAGTTATTAAACAAATCCGTTCTTAACCCAATATTAAACCACGTAGTATTTTCCTCATATGGAGTTGTTGAAATTTCCTTAGAGAAACTACGTTGCGTTATATTAACAAATGCCTTTAAATTTGTTGAAGGATTCACCAAATACCCTGCTTGTATATCGGCAATAAAGACATTAGCTTTATTTCCTTGCAACAGAGAAATTCCATTATCCGATGGTCTTAAATCGTAGCTCACAAAAATATCTCCACCATAACTTACTCCATCTCCTTTATCCAAACCTCGTTGTCCGTAAATTAATTTTGCCATCCCATACCATCGTTTATAGTTGTAATGGGCAATACCAATAAACTCTCTGAAATTTGCCCCCCATAAATGCGCCATCGATTGATTGTTGTGTCCATAGTTTAGCAACAACTCATCATGCGAATATGTATAAGGTCGAACTTGGTTATACTCGGCTTGTAATAATAAATTTTTCACTTTAAAAGCATTGTAATATTTGGCTCCTAATTGGAAACCTAGCTTGTTTTTCCAACTTTGTTCACTTCCAAACATATCTTTTGTTGAAAACTCATCAATAATCAACTGCCCGTAAATATTAGCTTTACTTGATAATTTATATTTCCCGCTTATCCCTATTAAAGCATTACCTGCTCTTGACCCAGAAGAAAACTCTATTGCTCTATAAAATATAATCGGATTCAAATAATTAACATCAAAACCTCTATTATTGTTATTTGCCCATAATACAGATTCAAAGAAACCAACATTTAACTTTTTAGACACATTCCAACTCAAAAAGTGAGTTGCCATATACTTACTCCCAAATGCACCATCAACAGTTGCTTCCGGACGCACATCTTTTAACCACATCCATGTATTGGTATATTTTACTTTCCAGAAGGAAGTATTTAACTTCAAAAAAGGATGCGGACTTGCAGCGTCACTCACAAACAAAGAGCGATATCCATCACCAATAAAGTTTTTACCATGTCCAAACTGTGCTGTAAACATTTTACTGGCACGATAGGAAAGATATCCTTCAGCAATTGGATAATCGTAAGCATCCGAACTGAATTCTTTTGCTATTCCTCTTCCAGGAATAATTGCAGGGTTACCCCCATCAGGCTTTATACTTTCTGCATAGTTATTTATATAGTCAGCAAAACGACCTTGGCTTTCAAAAATACTTGCCGAAAAACTTAAATTTTCTCCTAAACCACCTTGAACATTTAATGCTCTGGTATTATTATAGGTATGTGAAATTTCACTCTGCGCATCCTTTCCTAATTGTAAGTCGACAGCAACATCAGCCGTAAACCAGTAATCCTCTCCTTCAAAAGCGATTAAGTGTTCGTTCCAAAACTTTCTTCCCAACCATGTTTTTTTATCTTTTTGTAGTGAAGATATATTTGCTTCAAAATCATAATATTTTGAAACATCTGCGTAACTATATGGTTTTGCAGCGGTGTGTGAATTTGTTCCTAACACATTAACATTATAATCAAACTTTGCATAGTTTTGATGTGTGAATGGTATATTTAATCCAGTTTTATATTGTTTAGTATTCCCTCCTCCTAAGTTCACAATGCTATCATATTCCATGGCAGCTGCTTCTAACTTATTCCTTGGCACCTTAGTATCTTTTGTATCTACTTTTGACCTAACCCATTCAAGTGAAGGTACCAAAACCTGCATAGCGTATTGCGTATATACGGGTTTCCCATCAAAAGTAGCTGCTGTTATAACTGGGAATTCTCCAAAAACTTTTTCTACCTCTTCTTTTAATTCGGCATAAGCAGCATTTGCAAAAATCACCTTAAAAGCACCTTCTTTGGTTACTTCAAACAAGATGTCCATTCTCCCTTTATAATTGTCTTTTATAACTACTTCTGGCACTTTAAATGCAGCAGAAAACGTATTCTGAACATTTTGTTTAAAGCATTCAGGTAGTTCTGAAATTTGAGTCATTTCACATGCAGGAAAAACAGGGTACTTTTCATAATTGTTAACTGTTTGAGATTGAACCGAAATCCCACTAAATAACAATACTATAAAGGATAAATATTTCATGTACATAAGTTTGATTTGCGAAAATACAACAAATACTTTTCATGCTGTTTTTGCTCACAAAAAAATCCTGTTTACAATAAACAGGACTTTATTTATTACTAAATAATATATTTTAAAATCGACAATAATTATACACCAACTACTCCACTTTAAACACAACAGGTAATGCATAGGTAACACTTACATTTTTAAAACCTTGTTTAGCTGGTTTCATTTTAGGCAACGATCTCACTACTTTAATTACTTCTTTTTGTAATTCAGGGTGCGGTGCTCGTGCTTTAACATTTACTACTTCTCCTTTTGTATTTATGATAAAGGTCACTAAAACTTTTTGTCTTCCTTTTATCCCATATTCAATTGCAATACCCGTATCAAACTCTTTAATAACATGTTTCTTTATATTCTTGGACATACATTCAATCTGCTTCTTTTTCTCTGAAAATTTTTCACAACCAGGGTAAACTGGCATATCGCTAACTAATGAAATTGGAATTAGCTCTACCTCTTCTTCTACTACCACCACCTTTATATCAACAACACGAGGAGCTCTTTCCACTATTATTGATGAATCATAAATAACCGTAGGCAACACATTTTCATCATCTTCAACCATTTTAATAGTTGTTAATTCCTGTACACGAACCCTTTGAATCTCCTCTAATAGCTCTTCAGGGATTTCCTTTTCAACAATAAAATCAGGAGGGACAATATTCGCATCGGAAGACACCTCAATAATCGGCTTACCAATTAGCACTTCCTTTTTTTCGAATTTCATTTGAAACAAGCCAAATACAATAACCAAAACTACCACTAAACCCATTTGAAAATAGAGCCCATTATTCCTTGAAACATTTGACAAATGTTTCTTTTCTCTTAGTGAAAGCTTTATTTTTTTGGCAGCTTTCTCAATTTTTTTAATATGCTGTTTCATAATACAGTGTTATAATTAAACAAACACTTCTACTTAACTTGCTTCAAATAATAGCGGTATCACACCTCTTTATTCAGGAAACTTAATACACAGTAAAAAAGCACAATAAACATACCAAAAAAAACAACGGATAACCTTCTACATAAATTAACCAACTTATAATGAGGTTAAAAAAATGAGCCATAATAACCTAATTACATTTGGTCATAAAAAAACCTGCTTAAAAACAGGTTTTTTTAACTCTCAATATCCAACACAATCAGTCAACCTGAAATATTATAGGCAAGGCATAAGTAACGCTTACATTCCTACCATCATGTTTTGCTGGTGTCATTTTCGGTAATAAATTAACAGCTTTTATAGCTTCCTTTATCAACTCAGGATGCTTAGCCATAGCCTTAACGTCAACCACCTTTCCACTTTTATCAATAGTAAAGGTAACAGCTATTCGCTGTCTTCCATTTAAGTTGTTTTCTGCCGCTACATCTGTTTGAAATTTTTTATTCACAAACAAACCTATTCTTTTAGAAAAACATTCGAATTGCTTTTTCTTATCTTTAAACTTCTCACAACCTGGAAAAATCGGCAATATTTTTACAACACCAATCGGCATTTTATCCACAACCACAGGCTCTTCTATCACATTAATATCATCAATCCTTGGCGAATCATTCAAAATAACAGGAGGTGCACTAACAACATCCGGCAATTCTGGATCATCATTCTCAATAATTTTAGGATTCTCTAAAGTAGTTGGTTGTGTTTTTACTGGTTGCTTCTCTACTTTTTTCTGAATGTTCTCTTCAATAATATAATCAACAGGGGCAAGGTTTAACACCTCACCAATATCAACTGGCAGACTATCAATTACCGGAGTACTTGTAACAAACCTCAATTGAAATACTCCAAAAACAATAAACAATGTTGCAATTAGTCCAATTTGAAAATAGAGTCCGTTGTTTTTTCGTAAATTTGCTTGATGCTTCTTTTCTCTTAAAGAGAGTTTTACTTCTTTAGTAGCTTGCTTTTTTTTTAGCTTGTTTAAATTCATAATTATATGGTTTTAGTTAAAAGAATCATTACAGTTTTTCTCTCACTTAAATAGCGCCAACTTTTTTGTTAAGAAAAACTTAATGTTAGGAATCCTTAATACAAGAAGCATACCAAAAAAAAAATCCCGAGCAATGCTCGGGATTTTAATTATATAAATGTGTGCATGTAATTAGTCTTCTACCGCGAAAATTATTGGTAGGGAATATGGAACAGTTACACTTTTCCCTCTTTGTTTACCTGGTTTCATTTTAGGAAGTCCCTTAATAACTCTTTCTGCTTCTTTTTGCAATGCTGGATGTGGCGCTCTTGCACGCACTCCAACAATACTACCTGTTTTATCAATTTTAAACATTACTGTTATTCTTTGCCTCCCTGTCAAACCTAGGTCTGACGCTAATTCTGTATTGAATTTTTTACTTACATACTTAGTTATCTTTTGAGACATGCAATCCCTACGGTCTTTATTGTTTTTTTTCTTTTCACAACCTGGAAAAACAGGAACGTTTTCAATAATTGAAAAAGGAACTTCTACGTCTTCTTCAACCTCTTCAACATCCAATTCTTCAATCTCTACAATTTCTTCTTCTTCATCAGTTTCAGTAGATTCAATAACCGTTTCTTCAATTTCCTCTTCATCCTCTACTATTTCAATAACTTCTGGAGCTGCTGGTGGTGGCGGTGGTGGTGGAGGTGTTTGTAATATTTCAGTTAATGGAATTTCTTCTTCATCTAAATCCCCCATATCAAGTGACGCAATGTCAAAATCAATTTTATCGTATGTTTTATGATTCAATGCTAAAAAGGTAATTAACATTACAGCAGCAATACCAACAGCGTAGTAAAACGCACTATTCTTTTTGATATCCGCTTTTGGGTTTTTCTTTAATTCCATTGTACTTTAATTTATAGACGCTAAAATAACCAAATATTAGGGAAATACGCAACTATTTAACTGTTTTTAACTCCTTATATTTTTTAATTTGATATAGAAAAACTATGGCTAACAGTATCCCTAAACAATTTGCAAACACATCCTTAACATCTCCTGAACGTCCCTTAGTAAATCCTTGCTGCAAAAATTCTATACTAACACCTGTCAAAAAAGCTAGTATAGCCGCCTTACCCCCCCCTTTTAAAATAGGAGTTACAAACTTGATTCCTTCAAAGTAAGCAAACCAAACTAATGTAAAAATAAAATAGATTCCAAAATGAACCAATTTATCAAAATTAGGCACCGAAATATCTTTGGGTTTTTCAATTTTAACCAAACAAATAACGTACACAAATATTGTGTACGTTATTGCTATTAAAAATAATTTTCGCTTATTTAATTTAAGCACCAATTAATTCTTTGTATGCTTCTACAGACAATAAATCGCCTAATTGTGTAGCATCAGTAATACTTACTTTAACCATCCAACCGTCACCATAAGGATCCGTATTTACTTTTTCTGGCTCATCTTCTAAAGCTTCATTAAACTCAATAATTTCTCCTGCAATAGGTAAAAACAAATCGGACACCGTTTTTACTGCCTCAACAGTTCCAAAAACCTCTTCTTGATCTAATGTTTCATCTAAAGTATCCACTTCAACATAAACAATATCACCCAATTCTTTTTGAGCAAAATCCGTAATACCGATAGTTATTACATCTCCATCAATCTTTACCCACTCGTGATCTTTTGTATATTTTAATTCTTCTGGAAAATTCATTGTATTGTTGTTTATTGTTTTAATTAATTACAAAATTAATTTTTAGTTCCAATTATTCAAACTTAATGTTAATTATTTCTAATGAATTGGTAATTAATTACCAAAATTATATCTCAATGTAAATCCTCCCCTCATAGTTGTTTGAGGAAAAGAAGTTGATATTGCTGAATCCGAGAATGTATAATCGAAATAAAATAATGTTGTAAAGTTTTTACTTAGTGCGTAGTCAGCTTTAAATGTTCCACTCCACAATTTCTGCCCTGCTGTTATTTGATTATTATCAATATCCATATAACGAACTATTGTTTTGTTATTTCGTAAGGACAAATCAGCTTTCAAATTTAAATCACCTGACAAGGTTTGCTTTTTACCCGCTAGCCTTGTTTTAAATTTCAGATCTTTAATTCTGTACCCTAAACCTAAAACGTATTCTTTTCCTTTTATTTCTGTCAACAATCCATTATCAAAACTCAATGCCAAAGCCCTATCCTTTTTCATTTCAACTCCAATTTTTATAGAGTTTTTCATTTCTAAATCTATTTTAAATAGTGGACTAAATTGCTCTGTTAAATTTACATTTGACAAAATCGTTTGGCTTTTAAAATTACCAGCTTGATCAATATTATCTCCTGGGTTTGCTTGTAGTTCCAAATTAGTTCTAAACTGATTTACAGTATACCCAGCCTTGTACCCATGTGCTAATGAAAAGCGCTTAAAGTTTTTCTTGAACCATTTATTATCCATCAATCCAGTGTATTTCATAGACCAGTTAGGCAATGGTACATTTCTGAAAATGCCAGTTTTTTCTTTACTAACATCCTTACCAGAATAGGCTGCTAAAAATGATGGCAACAGCACTTGCTGACTAGTTTTTCCGTAACCTATAGGATACCCTTCAATATCTATATTTGCAGGATTGCCCACATCAATACCAGCTTGTCTAGCTAATCGAAATGCGATTTCTTTTCTATTTGACTTAAAGGTCTCAAAAACTTCTGACTGATTTTCATCACTCTTTGTAAAAGCTGTTTTTATTAATATTGTAGAAATATTAAAATTACCAAAAGTATTAGGTGTTAATGCTTGATAACCTCCATTTAGTCCATTAATATCTGCATTATTTATTTGGTAGTTTTCAGTGTAATTATGCTGATAAGTTCTATTTGCAATTAAATCAATTTTTAATTTTTTAATAGGCTCTACATTTGCAGAAATATTTAATTGTTTGTTTTTAGTACTTGTATATTGCTCATTAAAACTAGGGTATAAGGTTAACCACCCTTTCTTTGCTGCCTCATAACGCAATTCATCAGATTGTGCCCCAAAAGTATACCCCAACGAAGGTTTTAGAGTACCAAAAAACCCAATATCATTGGTATATCCAGGTATATAACTACCACTATTTTCCGTATACTTAACCTGCATTTTTTTCACAGAAGTCAACGCGCCAATCCCAAAATTATATAGTCTGTTAGATAAATTTGCTTTTGGTTTTTGTTTGCTCTTTGTTCTTATTTCAACTAATTGCTCCGTTAACGATTTTATTTTTTTATCAACTTTTAGTTGCTTGCTTTCTGACAGAGAATCTTTCGCCTTAAGCGCTGCTAACTTTTTAGTTTTACGACCTTTCCTTGGTCGTAGTTTTTTTGCAAAAGTCTTTTTAAAGTCTTTCTTTTCTAAACCGATATACTTATAGAAACGCTTCATATCCAATGAAGCATTTAAGTCATGAGTTTGTCCATTTTGAACTGAATTTCCTAAATTAAATGTATTACCTGTACCAATTCCAAATTCATCTAACTCCTCTACTTCTGTTAATGCATCAGAACCTTTTTGCCATCTAAAATCTCCTGTATATGAGTAATTTGATTTGATAAAACTAAACATAGGAAGTTTTTCCAATGGCAATTCATAATTTAATTGAAACTGCTGTGAATGCAGGTTTGCATCTCCAGTATCAAAAAACCCGTCCCAAACATTTAAATCATTATCTACTACACCTTCACCATTAATTTGTGTGATGTAATTTTTAACAGTGTTATTACGTGTAGCTGTAAAACTAAGCTGTAATTTTTTAGTTAGATTGTGCTGTATATTATACTGCCAATCAAACATGTAATTTCGTTTATACAAATCAGGCAAAGGTAAATTCCCTGCAACATCATCAACGTTTCTAAAACGCTGCTTGTTATATAGTCTTGAAAAATTAGTATTGAATGACATACTTGAAGGCAAGAAATTAACATTAATATCTTTCAATATTTTATAATACTTGCTCTTGTTTGCAAACTTTGATTTCTTTAATGGTTCAAACGATTTTTCTTTGAACCCGTGGCCATAAGTCAACCCAGCTCTAACGTTTTGTTCGAAATGATTTTGCACCTCAAAATCGCGGTGATCTACTTGATTGTACGAATACGATGTTGTAAAATTTTCAACATCATAAAATCTTGGCTTAGCATCTCCAGTACGTTCTTTTCTAACCCCTATGAAGTTTATACTTTTCCGCTTGGTGTAATTTTCTGCCCTATCTTTATAAAACTCCTCATTGGTAGGATCCTGATCTATTATTGTTTGCAATTCTAAATCTTGATACAATGGGTCATATTTTGGTGTAATTACCTCTTCACCTATACCATAATTAAATGGTATTTTAATACCCCACTTTTTAGGTAATAGCTGTCCAACGTTTAGATTAGTTACTACATCATATTGCTTTACATCATCACGACTTCTTTCATTAGGACCTTGTTCCAAAGAACCAAAACCAACGGTGCTTCTTTTCCCTGAAGCAGAAACTGTTGCAAAGTCAGCAATATTGGCATCAGCACTTAATAAAGCTGCCCAACCTCCTTTGTTATCCATATCAGACAAACGTAATTCGTTAAACCACACTTCTCCAGAAATTGGGTTTGGCACAAGTGCAGGGTCTACATTACTTTTCACCCCCAACATTAAGTTTCTTATATTTCCTAAACTTGGATTTCCTTTTATCGCAATTCTATACTTTGTATTAGCACCAATTTCATTTTCAGGTAGCCCATCTGCATCAATATCTATTGCAGGGATTTCAACAAAACCTCCATTTACATCTACATCAAAATAAGTGATATTTGTAGAAAATACTGCTCCACTAATCCTTGATGCCTTGATTTGCTTTAGCACTTCTAATTGTAAATCTATTTCATTATCAGTTTTCCAAACTTCAGTAGCTAACAAACTATTAGTCGAAGGAATTAATGGCAATTCTATTTGATAGTAATTACTCGTTAAATCACTCCCCATTCTAATAAATGCCGCCAATTCTCTATCCCCAAGTGCTGGTTCATTCTCAAGGCCCTCAGCATGTATAAACATTCGCATTTTTTTAAACTGCAACATGTCAATACTAATATTTTTATATACCGCTCTGGAATCTTTTACTTCTAATTTTTTTACAGTAAGTGAAAGCGATTGTTCTTTTTGACGCAATACGGTATTACCACTATATAACTCTTCTAACTCAATCCCAGGTGGCGTTACATAAGAATCCGAATTTTCTTGCGTATTTAACGACCCAACTTCAAAATCAGTATTATCCATTGTATTATCAGCTTCCCCATCTAAAGTTTGCGTATAGGTTCTCCAATCCCCTCTCACTAAATCTAAAGTTCCAAAACGAAGCACTACTTTTTCAGAGAAACCACTTAAAAACATACGCATAAATCGTATCGATCTCAAATCACTAATTCCGTTTACAGATTGCGCATGTGTCCCCCTCAAAGGCACTCTAAATTGAATCCATCGCCCTTTCTTAATCATTCCATTTGGCATGGTTCTTTGAAAAGTCTTTATATCTTTAACGAAATTTTGATCTACAACAAATTCGGATGATTTAATATCTATTTCGTATTGATAATAACTATCAATCGTATTCATAGTATTATCCCTATTAATATCCTCTACATCTGGCAATGTAGTAGACCCTCTGTTTGTATCAGAAACATTAACTGGTGAATTTCCTTGTGTTCCATTATAATTGTAATATCGCTCTAAAATCGAACCTGGAGTATTCAAGTAGTACATATAGTTATCTCCTGCTGGATCATTTGGACTATCAATTGCCGCAGTTGCATAAATACCACTATTAGCCTCTTCAAAATCGCTAAAACCATCTAACCCCAAATCTTGATTTGTTCTTCCTGTCCCTTGTGAGTCAAAAGCATAAATAAGGGCTTGGTTTTGAGGTACTTTACCCCAAAACCTTGCAGCGACAGGTGGTTGATTTGTTTCAGAACCATCTTCCGGCAATCCATTTTCATATAGTTTACGCCCATCTCTTAATACATCTTCAGAAATACTCCCCAAATTTATTGTTAATTTACCTCCTGTAGATGGTGTGACTACATCGTCTTCAAAATACGGATCTTGGATCCAAAACTCCATAAACTCTACATTGGACTGTTCAAAATCTGTAGTGGTTAATTGACGTGTTATTCCTGCCCAATTGTTTGATGGATTGGCCTGAATATTAGCTCCTACTGCATTATTATAAGGTCCTCTTTGATCTGGATAATACGCCAAATCTAAAGTTCCTAGCACAGTTGTTTGTCCAGTTGCAATATCTTGATCAATAACTTCATCAATAAATACACGTCTGGTTTCCAAAGTTGATATATCGTCATTAGATATTCCTGAAGGTTTATTATTTCCGTAAAAAATAGGATCAATCCCATACCAAGCTAACTTAGCCCGCCTGAACCCTTCATCAATATTATCATTTGGTATTGGAACATTCAATGAATTATTTACACCAAATCCTCTTGGAATACTTGCCAGCTTCCATGCTAGCGCAGATTTTACATCAATAGCCGATTGTGATGCCTCAAAATCATCAACATAGGTCGTAGCTTCCCCGTTTTGTTTGGTTTGCTTCGGAGATCCAGGCAACAAATGTGCATATTCCCCTCGAACTGAAATATTCGAAGGAACATCAGTATCAATATTCGGTAATTTATTCACCAGACGTGTCAAAAATGGCACTTCTGTAGAATAGCTTCCATTAAAACCTACTATAGTATTATTTATTGGCTCATAACCTAAGTTAGCCTTTTGAGTCAATGGTTTTTCTTTTAAGTTTAAAAACGTTCCTCCTATTTGAAAATTATCATTAAACTTATGCTCTACATTTACCCCTGCAAATCGCTTTGATTGTTGTCCGAATGCAGCATTATTTTCCACAGAAATATCAATAGGAGTACCTGATGCTTTTAAAGCTTCATCTAAAATCTGAACCCTTCCTAATTGATAATCTACCGTGTAATCAATCCCTTCAACTAATTGTCTTCCTCCAGCTGTTACGGTAACCGAACCTCTTGGCACATTAAATGCTCCAATTGATATTCCTCCACCACCAGTAGACTTATAACGTCCTTTTAACTGAAACTTATTTTTATCAGCCTCTTCTGCAGCTGCAGTTTTTGTAGACTTATATAGACTTCTATATACATACTTAACCTGATTAGCATTATAATCCGCCACCATGTTAACATCTCCCTCATAATCCTCAGAAATATTATCTCTTAACTTATCGAATAAGTGCTCTCCAAACGGTTCTACTTTTGTAAAAAACACACTTCCATTTTGCGTATTTACGGTTATTCCAGGATAAAAATCAAAGAAACCATCTCCACCTTGTTGCGGATCGTTGTTGAAGTTTAATTTATCCAATTCAAAAACTTGTAATAAAGGCGTTTGTGATACATCACCTGGTAAAACAGGACCTCCTGATGCTTCAGTTATAAAGTTTACTGGCGAAGGATCCGTATATAAAATATCTAATTTAAATGATTCTTGACTCAATTGATAGGCTCCTAAAGCATATACATTTTTCATCATTAAATCCCATACTGGCTCAGTAACTGTGGTCAAATTACTTTTTAGCATTTTCAATACTAAACTATTATTCGTTACTGCTCCTGTTCCATCATCAACAGTTGTCGCATCAACACCATCAGTAGCAAATTCCCCTACTTGATACACCTGTCCACCAACTGTAAACTGATATGCAACCGCTAACACTTCATCATTAGTTAAGCGTTGGTTTAATGAAACATACCCTAACTGAGCGTTATAATTATACTCGGAATTTTCGGTTAATTTTCTAGCGTTTTCCAGCTTAGAATAATCTGTTCCTTCATTGAATATTGCTGACAAAGCCCCAAAACCACTTTGTACAGTAGCTACATCACGAATTGCATCCGTAAGCGTTGATCCAGCACCAATGGTTTCTGGATTTAATCCGTTATTGCTGTTATCTGGAAATGCATTTGGACCTGCAGTTACTGTAACTGCAGATTCTCCTAAATTTGTAGTTTCCCCTAAATCTTGTAATGCTACAATATTTCTAACATTATTTACAGTATTGTTTCTATTCGTAACCCACACTTCCAAACGGGTAATTTGAATATTTGAATTTATAAAAGGATAATCCTTTAAAGCAGTATCATATTTATTTCTGAAATATTGCGACAGGAAAAAGTGTCTACTCTCATCATAATCCAATGCAAACAACTCAAATTCCGTAAGTGTCCCCCCTCCTTGGGCCGTTACACTTTTTCGTTCCGATTTTTGTTCTGAATAGACTGCTGTTACTGTAGTTTTTCCGAATTGCAATTCTGTTTTCACCCCAAACAAGCTTTGAGCACCAGTAATTAACGAGCTATTCAAAGGCATACTTACATTACCTACTTCTATTTTTCTGATGATATCATCTTCAGTAGGCGTATATTCTAATTTTATTTGATTTTGAAAATCAAAAACGGACTCCGTATCGTAATTTGCTGTTATTTGTAATCGTTTTCCTACTTTACCTAACAAACTCAAACTAATTTGTTGATCAAAGTCAAAAGTAAAACTCGACTTATTTTCAGGTGATAGTACCGGATTGTCCTGTTTTGAATATAAAAAACCAATATCCATTGACACATATCCTTGAGGAATTACTTCGATTGTATTCCCCCCGAAAATTGATTCAAAGAAATTTGAATTGACATAAAATTCAGGTAAAAGATTTTTCTGAGCTTCTTTTGCCCCTTCTTTCTTTCCTTCTAATGCATCCAATTTAGTTTTATAATAGCTTTGCATGTGTTCCTGCAAAATCAATTTTTCGTACTCCTTTGGCGTTAATATAATTGGATAATCAATATTAAAATCGCCAATTGATTCTGTATAAATATACCTATCAGAAAACGGATCATAGGTATATTTTGATGTGATGCTTTTAGGATTAGGGACATTAAGTTGTCCTAAATTATATCCTGATTGTGGTGGTATAACAGAGTCTTGCGGAACAGGATCCTGTGCAAAAGCCATCACAGAAACCAAAACTAAAACCCCAAAAATTCGTTGCGCTAAAATGCTCATTCTTTTTTCTTTCTTAACTAGTATCACAAACTCT
>Ga0209292_1002642_pt1 | contig 20430 bp, 14 predicted proteins | sample GOMGulsemesocosm_2_FD_184634 | JGI IMG/M metagenome (GOLD analysis project Ga0209292, IMG submission 184634) | Methane-oxidizing microbial communities from mesocosms in the Gulf of Mexico - GOM9C Gulf of Mexico (SPAdes) (version 2) | ecosystem: Environmental > Aquatic > Marine > Cold seeps... | reverse complement strand
ACAAGGGAATTTTATGATTGATTATCATTTTTCCAAAGACAGGTTATTCAAATCATTTTCCCCACAAGTAAGACCCAAAGGCGTTGGCGTAAGTTTAGATATTGCAGTTGATTGGCAAGTATCAAAACAATTAAAGCTTGGCTTAGCAGTGAAAGACCTATATTACAAAAATAAGTATTCTGATGTTGGTTATGCTTTAGGATCGATTCAAGATATTCCCTTTCAAGAAGACAATGAAGGAAATGTCTATTCAGAGCCCGCGATTAGCCTAAAAACGTCAGGAAATAATCAAACCAAAGATCATACCTTAACTATGCCAGCACGATATTATGGCTACGCTGATTATCAAATTTCACCCGATTTTTCAGCTCAGTTAGCTTTTCGCTCAATAAAAAAAGACACCTTTACCTCTATTGTAGGCCGATGGCACTTCGCCAACGATTGGGCTGTTACAACAGGTTATGAAGATAAGAGTGAAGCATGGCAAATAGGTATTGGATCTCAATCTATAGGCATTAATTTCCAAACTGACTCATTAGATTTTGACCAAGCTTATTACCTTCATTTCAACATCTATTTGTCTATTTCATTTTAAGGAAGATAATGTGAAAAATATTTATCTGTTCAATCTTTTTTTTATTGTCAGCTTGCTCAGTGCGTGTGGCGGAGGTTCTGAAGATACTGCTGAAGTAGCTTTACCAGAAATATCTCAAGCCCAGAGCCAATTAACCTTTTATCTCCCTAGTTGGTTTGATCATAGTGGAGAAGTAATAATACGCTCAAAAAGTGGCAATATTCTCACGTCACTTAGTACATTATCGTTAAATGATGAACAGGTAAGCATTGAAGCTAATCAAGTTATCTCGGTTGAATATATTCCAACGTCTACAAAGGTCATTTGCCCTGTACTGCTAGGCTGTGGTAATTCATATAATTACTATCACGAAGACGCCAATGATAATGACATTATTGACCAAAATGAGATCTTTTCAATAAATAACACTTTTGCAGCTCAAGTATTTTTAAGTCCTGGCAGTAACAAAGTTTATTTTTCATTAGTCTCTCTTATAGAGTCTACTAATGAAGTGAGCAGTCACTTAAAAAGTTTATCTGTTACACCTAGTTACCATCAAACCTACGTCGATGTGGATCACACTCAAGGTTATCAATTTCTAGCAAACGCAAGCTATTATTCATTGTTCAACTCTTCTGATACTATCGACGCTATTGAAGAAATTAAAGAGTCGTTAACTTTATTCATTCGAGATAATGAAATATCAGACACCTCGAGTCATTATTTTACAAAGATTGATCAATATTTGTCAGAGAAGCAAGAAAGTAATGATGACGATAATACTCTGCTAAATAGTTATTTAATCGAAGCAAAGTTCAAAATAAATAGGTTACTCGCTAGTTCAGAAGAAAATTCGATTGTTGCCCATTCAAGTGATTTAAATGACCGTATATTATTAGAACAGTTGAGGAACATACTCGCATTTGTCAATATACAAGAACTTAAATACAACAACGAAGTAAGCGATAAAATCAGTGAATTATCTAAAGTAGTTACAGATGACTCAGAAGAAACGATTGCTATATTCAGCGAGGTATTGGCTAAAATACTCAACCTATACTCACCGATAAACGATACTCCCGCAGGGCTTTATGAGTTTGAAGGTTTAGACATAAATTATAGCGGTTCACCTTACACCTGGGTAATATCTGGGATCTATCAAGATACAGAAATAAATCTTGAGTTGGTTATCCCACAATGGAGAATAAGCGCAGCACGAGGAGATCTTTTTGAAGCAACTATTGCCGGTAATGTAGAAAGCGCTAGTACCACTTTAACCATTAATACTAATAAGTTACTTCTAAAGTTTGACGGTGTAGAAGACGTTTTTAATGATGAAAAAGCTAAAACTGCTGGACTCACCTTAATCACAGCTATTTCAATGTCTACTGAGCATGGAGCGATAGATGGGCGAATTCATATTGAAGCGGCTAAGGTTAAAGATGACAATGGACAATTATTTTCTATTCTAAAACAGTTTTCATTTTCAGGTATGTTAACCACAATCAACCAAACAACAAATATTTCTATAATGGCCACAAAATATTCTACGGCATTTAAGCAAACTGAAAATGACTTTATCTATGATATTTTATTAGATCTACCATCATCAGGAAGCAGCGACTTTAGATTATCGATATCTGGGTTAACTAAAAACTTTGAGCTCTTAGATGATGTAAAATTAGCATTAAAAATGCATGGCCGTGTAGTAGAGTTAAACTTAAAAGAAAACAATAATACTAAAGATATAAGAGTTAAAGGCCTTGATGGGCGTTGGTTAACCTTGAATAAAAATCAGAAAGACTACTCTGGTAAACTATACTTTGGCGATATAGTTATAGGAGAAGTTCTCACGGTTAGAGGATTACCGGGTATATTATTTCCTAACGGAGACTTCCACTCAATATTTTAGTACTGGCTTTAATGAGAGGCGCAGGTTTAAATGTAAACCTGCGCCCATTAACGTCAAATCTGACGAATTACTTAAGCTTATTTTTGCTTATAAAAAGCTGACATCGCTTTGTACAAAGAATATAGATCAACTTTTGAACCAACAGCGTATGGTGAGTGAATTGACAATATTGGTACACCAAAATCAATTACTTCCATATTGTCATCCGACAAATCACTACCAATGGTACCGCCTGAAGCTTTACCTTTATAAGTAGATGTTTGCCATTTTATTTTACTATTATCTAAATAATTACGTGTCCACGCCATGTATTCAGAATTGGCATTAAAACCGCCGCCGTATAACTTCAAGTTAATACCATTACCTAAACGAGGTGCATTACCTAATTCCCAAACGCCAGCCCAGTTAGGATTAACACCAGGGTTTACATCAGCAGAGATAACTTTCGTGTTACGTAAGACTTTACGTAACTGGTAATCGTTATACTTTTCGCCATTTTGATTGTATAGAAGGCCACTGATCATATCGACGAGATACGATGAACTTGCACCAGTGTTATTAATATTACCTACTTCTTCATTATCAACTAAAAAAGCAATTGATGTATACTCTGGAATTTTTTGTTCAAATATTGCGTTAACCGCCGCAATTGAACTTGCTTTATCGTCTTGTCCGTAGGCAGCAATCATACTGCGATCAAAACCAACATCTCGTGGTTTTGTTGCCGGAACTAATGATAATTCAGCAGATACTAAGTCTTCTATTTCAATGTCGTATTGCGTTTTCAAGAAATCCGTCATTAACTCTTTTACTGATTTATCTAAAGTAGGTTTAGCTGCAATAATGATATCAAGTTCTTCTTTTTTGATAGCATCACGGCTTTTACGGTTTCTATTTGGGTGATCAACATGCGGTGCTAAGTCTGGCACCATGAAAATAGGATCATTTTCATCAAAACCAACAGAGATGTTAATAACGCTTCCGTCTTTTTTATCAACACGGCCAACAAGAGCTAAAGGTATGTTTACCCATTGGTAAGTTTTAATACCACCATGGATATAAGTTTGTAACATCGCAAACTTTTGCTTTTCGTAAAGTGGACGACCCTTTAACTCCAATCGTGGAGAGTCAATATGTGCACCGACAATGCGAGTACCTTGCTCAAGATTATTTTTACCGATAACAATCAATGAAATAGTACGATCACGATTCACATCATAAAAACGTGCACCAGGCTTTAAGTTACTTGTTTCGGTTAAACGTTTAAACCCCTGTTTTTCTGCTCTCTTAATCGTTTCACTAACAAAGGTTAACTCTGTCGGTGTTTTATAAATATAGGTTTTATAGTCTGTAGCGTATTTTTCAACGGCAACTAATTCACTTTTAGAAAGACTAAGCCAACTTGAAGGGGATTTCTTTTTTTCTTTCGTCTCTTTAGAGGTTTCTGCGTAACTATTGCTAGAAAAAGCAATAGCACCAATAATGGCGATACTTGTTAGGGTTCTTGTTATATTCATTATTATTTCTTTTTATTAATGGTTCATACCCATAATAAAAAGAAATAACGGCCAATGACAAGCATTATTCGTTCGAAACAAAATAAATTAAGATGAATACCTAGCTTTAACGTTTTTACTATTAAATTACGTTAATTTATATTAACAATAATTCTTTATCAACATCTTGATGCAACTGAACTTTAATGAGTTTATTTCTTCTAGCAAACTCATTTCTAAATATTGAACTAATATGAAAATTTTATATTTACCCAATAAATAAAGACAAGTGAAATCAACTTATTGAAAATCAATAATACTTTGTAACATTACATATACACTATCAAACAAAAAAATTAACACCACACCTTCCCGCACAACAAGTAACTCATTGTTTTAATTATGTAAATATAAACAAAAAACAATCTACTTATTAAAAGCCAGCTTGCTTTACCTTGATAATAACGCTAATAAAACGTTTAACCGCCCTAGTTACACTATAGGTAAAGGTTATTCTTTACGATTATATGATATAACATCATCGATATTTTCAATTCAAAGAATTTCCAATAAGGAAATCTTAAACAATAAACTAGGATCTGGGAAAATGGCACTTAATAAATCTCAAATAGCAAAGGCATTGTCCGTTGCTATTGTCGGCTCAAGTATTGCACTTATGGGCTGTGAAAAAGCTGAAACACCTAATGAATCAAAAAGCGTTGCAGCACCTCAACTAGAAACGAAGTTAGCAAGAACAGCAAGTGAATCACTTGAAGCAGTTTATGCAGAAATGCGAGCTAAGCAAGTTAGCAACGTAAGCTATAAACTGAACGTTACTATTGATAACAAGAGTGAAAGCTTTTCAGGCTCAACTGAATTAATGTTTGATTTAGCTAAAAACAATCAAAACGACTTAACCATAGATTTTGATGAAGGCACCATAAAATCATTAACCGTGAATGGTAAAGCCGTTGAGTTTAGCTATGAGAAATGGTTTATTACTGTTCCTGCTAGCGAATTAACTGCCGGTAAGCAAAGCATCGTAATTGACTACGAACGTCCTTATTCTACTGATGGTTCTGGTTTTCACCGCTTCGTAGATCCTAAAAATGGTGAAGTTTACTTATACACTGATTTCGAACCTTATGATGCAAATCGCTTATTCCCTCATTTTGACCAACCAGATCTAAAAGCTAGCTACGAAATTGAAGTTACAGCTCCGGCTCATTGGCAAATAATTAGTGCGACTCGCGAGACTAATATTAGCGAAAACGGCGATACTAAAGTATGGTCATTTCCAGCCTCAGCTAAGTTTTCTTCTTACGTTTTCTCTCTTCATGCGGGTAACTACGCTGTTTGGGAAGATGATTTTGAAGGAATGAAGTTACGTTTATTTGCTCGTCAAAGTTTAGCTGAATACGTAAAAACTGATGAATGGTTTATACCAACTAAACAAAGTTTTGCTTTCTTCAATAAATACTTTGAAGTGAAATATCCTTTTGGTAAATACGATCAGATAGTAGCACCTGACTTTAACGCCGGTGCAATGGAAAATGTTGCAGCTGTAACCTTCAACGAAGGTTATATCGCTCGTGGTGAAAAGTCGACGAGCGCTCGTATGAGCTTAGCGAATGTTATTGCTCATGAAATGGCTCATATGTGGTTTGGTGACCTAGTTACCATGCGTTGGTGGAATGGTTTGTGGTTGAACGAAAGTTTCGCTACTTATATGGCCAACTTAGCCATTGCAGAAGCCAGCGACTTTGAAAACAACTGGGATGTATTTTATTCTGGCACTAAACAATGGGCTTACCGTACAGATGACTCTGTAAACACTCATGCAATTGAATTACCGGTGGCTTCTACGGGAGTTGCCCTGTCAAACTTTGACGGCATTACTTACGGTAAAGGCGCTTCTGTTTTAAAACAGTTACCTTATTATTTAGGTGAAGAAAACTTCCGTGTTGGTGTTAGTAACTACTTGAAAAAGTTCTCTTACCAAAATACAGATCTTGATGACTTCATTGGCGAATTAGGTAAAGCGGCCAATAAAGACATGACACAATGGACACAAGACTGGTTATTTAACGCTGGAGTTAACACTATAAAGGTTAATTACCAATGTAGTGATAACAAGATTAGTGCATTTTCTATTAACCAATCGGCTCCTGAAGGTTACCCTACTTTACGTGAACAACGTGTACAAATTGGTTTATATAATATTAACGATGCTGGTACTAGCATGAGTTTAACATCAGCAACACCTATTATGTATAAAGGTGCGACAACTGAAATTAAAGAAGTTATCGGCCAAACTTGTCCTGATCTAGTATATCCAAATGAAGATGATTGGGGATATGTAAAAGTTGACCTTGATGAAAAGTCATTAGCGTCAGCACAAAAGCATATTAATGCTATCGATAATACAACGATGCGCTTGATGTTATGGCAAAGTTTGTCTGATAGTGTACGTGATGCGAATTTAGCAGCGGATCAATTAGTTCACTTTGCTATGGCAAACCTTGAAGGTGAAACTGATTATAACGTTACACGTAAAATCGCAGGCGCCTTATCTTCGGCATTAGGTTACTTAACCGTAGCAACACGTTTAGAGCAAAAAGATTACTCTGCACTTTACATGGAAGTTGAAGATTTATACTTACGTTTATTGGAAAAAGCAGAAGCTGGCTCTGATTTTCAAAAATATTGGTATAGCCGTTACGTTGGTATAAGCAAAACAACGAAACATTTGAACAATTTACAAAATATTTTAAACGGTGAGAAAAGTTTTAATGGCGTAACTATCGACCAAGACAAACGTTGGTCATTAGTCGCTAAAATGAACCGTTATCAACATGGTAACTATCAAGCATTGTTAACCACTGAAACAGCAAAAGACATAACTGACTCAGGTGTTAAAAGTGCTATATACGCAGAAGTTATCCGCCCTGAAGCCGAAGTTAAAGAAAAATGGTTTAATGTTGTTATTAATAACCCTGACAAACTTAAACTTTCTACACTTCGTTATATCATGGGAGGCCTCTTTCCTGGAGGACAACATGCGTTAGAACTACCTTATAAAGCGAAAATTTTAGCTCACATTCCTAAACTAAATGAAGGAAGTGACCTAGGTTTACTGGAGTCTTTCGTCGGAAATATGTTGCCTGCACAATGTACGTCAGCAAGTGAAGATGAATTAGCTCAATTGATTAAAGACTATAGTGGTATGAAGCCACAAGTATTAAAGTCTGTGAAATCAAGCCATCAACAAATTGGCCGCTGTATAAAGGCACTTAAGTTATTGAAGTAATATTTATTTAACCTAATAAAAATGGCCTTATGCGAGAGCATAAGGCCATTTTTTTAATTTATAAAACTATGAGGTTCTACTAATTTTTAATCGAGCTAATTTATCAACTTGATGCATTGAGTTCATGTGTGAGTAAATAAGAGATAAATACCCTTTTTTTCTTAACTCTAAAAATTTATCATCAGTTAAATTATCCAATGTAGCCTGTTTGACCGTAAAAATACCATCAAGCAAAATGTCTCTGTCAGGAATTTTTAAAGATATTTGCCCTTCAGTCAATAATTCATTTTCAACTAAATAATCAATAAACTCTCTTGTCATCATACTATGTTGTAAATACTCACTGATGTTGAATCTGTAATTTTCTAAAAATTTGGATTCTTTACCTTCACTATCAAATAAAGCTTCACCGTCTTCTTTATTAAATCGTTTACAAGATTCATCAACAAAAAAGCCATACTTCTTCTCTTTACCTTCCTGAGCAACTAAGCTCAGCTTGAAAGGGTATAAGGTTGCACTTTTAGGCGTAAACATCGCTCGCCATTTTGCATTATCAACAAATAAGTTTTCACCCAAATCAAATCCGGTCAAAATAACACTTTGGAACTGACCTGAGTCAGCATTTTTAATGAATACTAAAGGAAATTCATTAGAAGCTTTAATAAACTCATGTATGACAACGGGCAAGTTATTTACACTTTCAACATGCTCAAAAGTAACCTTACCATCAACTTTAGCTTCCCCATGACGTGTAAAACTAATAGCTTTGTAATTGTTTTCCATTTTATTCTCTTCTTTGTTTTCAATAGGAATATTCTCAAGTAGTTTATTCTTTATTCTTGGTTATGGGTAGTCCATAATCATTATAATTCAGGATTATAAGTAAATTAATAACGAATACATTACGATTAAATATAGGTACTTTTATTAATTTTTAACGACAAAATACAATAATAAAATTCAGGAATAACATGAATAAAGATGAATTCTCTATCAACAAAAACATTGAATTTAAGATACACAAAATAGGAAATGAGAAGACAGCTATTATTATTATTGATGACTTTAGTGATTCACCACATAGTTTGACAGAGTATGCTAATGAGCAATCTAAATTGGCTTGTATTCGAAAAGAAGAAAACTTTTATCCGGGTGTTACCGGCCCGTCAGATCCGACTTACACAAAAAATCTTTACGAAGCCCTTAAGCCTATTATCAAAAAAGTATATAAATTGCCGGTAGCTTATCCTGCAAGCTTAGACTCTTCATTTGGGATGGTCACATTCTCACCTGAAAATTTAAATCAAAATCAAAAAATTCCACATTATGACTCAGTGAGTACTGGTCAATTAGCTGTTCTTCATTATTTATGCCACCCTCCATTTCAAGGAACGGCATTTTATAGGCATAAAGAGACGGGGTATGAAACGATAACTCGAAACCGTAAAGAGCATTACTGGTCATTTGCAGAAGAAAAGCTAGCAAATAATCACTATCCTTCTCAATATGCAAACAATGGAAATGATGACTATGAAAAAATTGAAGATATAGCGGTTAAATTTAATCGACTGATTATTTACCCAAGTCAATTATTACATTCAAGCATTATTAATCCAGAACATTTATCTACGGATCCACTAAAAGGAAGATTAACCCTAAGAACTTTTGTCACTTATTAATTCTACTTTATATGTATACATACTCAATTTATAGCATGATATGTATACATTAAAAATATTATAACGTTAGTGCATAAGCCCTAGCTTTTGCTAGATCTTCTGGTGTATCGACACCTTCAACTTCTAAACGTGTTTCTGCAACAGCAACATGAATTTTCTCACCTTGCCATAATACTCTAAGCTGCTCTAAAGACTCTACTTGCTCCAATTGGCTAGCTGGCCATTGTACATAGTCTTTAATAAACCCAGCGCGATAAGCGTAGATTCCAATATGACGTAAATAGAAGTCACCAATAGTTGAAATACTGCCTTCATTGAGAAAGCGAGAGCGATCATAAGGAATGGTAGAACGGCTAAAGTACATCGCATAGCCATCTTTATCGGTCAGTACTTTCACTGCATTAGGGTTAAACGCTTCTTCGACATCATGAATATGTACAGCAAGTGTTGCCATTCTAGCTTGCTGCTGGTTAGTTCTTTGCTGATTTGCTAAATTTCGCGCTACTTGAGTGATGTTTTCAGCAGGAATAAAAGGTTCGTCACCTTGCACATTAACAATGACTTGGTCATCGTCAAAATTATATATTTCCATAACTTCAGCTAAGCGCTCGGTGCCTGATTGATGATCAGCCCGTGTTTTACAAACCTCTCCACCGAAAGCTGTTACAACATCGGCAACTTGTTCATTATCGGTAGCGACAATAACTTTGCTAGCGCCACTTTTGTTAGCCTTTTCAACAACCCATTGGATCATTGGTTTACCACAAATATCAGCGAGTACTTTACCCGGTAAGCGCGAAGACTCAAAACGAGCTGGAATAACGACAACAAAAGACATCTTATTCTCCTAATGATTTATTAATATATATGCCATTAATCACTTTCGGTAATTCGCCGAGCTTCGCTTTCTAATAATACCGGAATACCTTTTTCAATAGCATAAGCTAAACGGTCAAAGTTACAGACTAATTCCTGCTGCTCTTTACGGTAATCTAGTTTGCCTTTACATACCGGACAAGCCAGTATTTCCATCAATTTAACATCAAATGCCATGATTATTCTCTTGTTTATTTATGTAATGAATTAGGTTTTAATTTAATATTTTCTTATTTTTAATGTCTTTTACCCTGTCAAAGATCATCGCTAGCAATGGCGATATTTGTTGTTGCGATATCTGCGCATCAACAGGTAAGTACCAATGATTACCTTTAGCAAAACGCTTACACTTTACCGCGTCTTTTTCGGTCATTAATAAAGGTATATCATCTGAAAAGTCGATAAGTTGATTCTCATTATATTCTTGGTGATCAACAAAACCTACCGATTTATCTAAACAAAAACCAATATCCGTTAAAGTTTTAAAAAAGCGAGAAGGATCGCCAATACCAGCAATCGCATTAATGAGTTTATCACCTTCACTTAAATAATTTTGCTGAAAGTCAGCAATCGATAAACATTGCTCTGTCTTTAAATTAATGACCTTAGATGCGGCCAATGTCATTGTTATTTTGAGTATATTATCTGTACGTTCAGACTTTATTTTAGAGGTGAGTTCACCATTATAAATAAGGGCATCAACAGTTTTCAATCGCCATAAGCTTTCTCTTAATGGCCCTGCAGGTAATAAGAGTCCATTACCAAATTGTCGTTTACTGTCTATGACAATTAACTCGATATCACGTTTCAAACGATAATGCTGAAGACCATCATCTGCAATAATAAGTTCACAGCCTTTTTTGACAAGTAACTCTGCGCTGGCGACACGGTCACTGCCAACGACAACAGGAATGTTATGACGTTGATATATTAAAAATGGTTCATCGCCGGCTTCTTTCGCCGTGCTATTTTCGGTTAATAAATAAGGATACTCAACGGCTTGTCCACCGTAGCCTCGACTAATAACACCAACGTTTATACCTTGTGCTTGGCATTGTTCTATAAGATATAAAACTACCGGTGTTTTTCCATTGCCGCCGATACCAATATTACCTACCACAATAATGGGCACATCAACCGTATATGACTTAAATAAACCGCATTTAAAACACTTACGTCTAATAGCAGACAATAAACTAAAAATAAGAGTTAACGGCAATAATAGTGGTACTAAAAACCACTTTGCTGAATGTTGAAAAAACCAAACCTTTTCAATTAAGCGCATGTAAATCCTTTACTTATTAATCACTAAACTGAAAGCTGTGTAATTTAGCATATGCGCCACCTTTAGCGAGCAAGCTTTGATGTTTACCCTGCTCAAGTATTTTTCCTTGGTCCATAACAATAATTTGATCGGCATTTTCAATTGTCGATAAACGATGGGCAATAACAATACAGGTACGGTCTTTTTGTAAAACCTGTAATGCGTCTTGAATATGGCGTTCAGACTCGGTATCTAGTGCGCTGGTTGCTTCATCTAGAATCAAAAATGGAGCATCACAAAGTAATGCTCTAGCAATGGCCACACGCTGACGCTGACCACCAGAGAGAAGTGCACCATTTTCCCCAATATTAGTGTCTATGCCCTCGGGCATATTATTGGCAAACTCAATGACATGGGCACTTTTTGCTGCTGCAATAATATCTTCACGGCTCGCTTCTGGCCTACCATAAGCGATATTATTGGCGATAGAATCATTAAATAAGACAACTTGTTGAGAAACGTAAGCAAACTGGTTACGCAAGTCTTTCAACTTATATGAGTTTATGTCTTCTCCATCAATTAATATCTTACCTGAGCTCGCTGCATAAAAGCGTAATAACATAGCACTAGCTGTGGATTTTCCGCTTCCAGAGCGACCAACAAGGGCAATAGTTTCGCCCGCTTCAGCTTTAAATGACAATTTATTTAAAGCCAAGTTCCCATCATTTTTATAAGAAAAGTCGACGTCTTCAAAAGCAAAGTTTCCCTTTGCTTTTGTTAGAGAACTATGACCTAAGTCTTGCTCTTTTTCTTGGTCGAGCACGGCAAAAATACTGACACATGCTGCCATACCGTTTTGAAAGTCGCTATTAACGGTTGTTAATAATTTCAGCGGCCTTAATAACATGGTCATGCAGGTGATAACCGTGATAAAAATACCTGGAGTAAGACTTTCTTTCATCGAGTCTAAATTTGCTACGTACAGAACAAACGCCAAAGCAAAAGAAGCAATAATTTGAATTAACGGTACACTCACGGATTTAGTGGCCACCATTTTCATGCGCTGCTGGCGGTTTTGTTTATTAATCTTCTTGAAACGTTCAAACTCACGCTTTTGTCCGTCAAAAGTTAACACGACTTTATGAGCATTAAAGGTTTGCTCTGCGGCAGAAGTAACTTCTCCCATAGCATTTTGAATTTTTTTACTGACTTGACGGAAACGTTTAGAAACCACAGTAACAATAACAGCAATGATAGGAGTAATAAGGAGGAATATTGCAGATAACTGCCAGCTGTTGTAAAACATCACCACCAAAAAGCCAATAACCATTGCTCCTTGTTGTACTAATGTCAGCAGAGCTTTACTGGTCGCTTGTAAAACTTGTTCAGTATCAAAAGTTAGTTTTGAAATAAGTGTTCCGGTTGACTCTTTATCATGAAAGGTTACCGGGAGTGCCATAATATGTTCGAATAAGTTTTGTCTTAAGTCAGCAACAACATTATTACCAACCCAAGCTAAGCAATAATTACCAAAGAAGTGACAAATACCACGAATAATAAAACATACAATGACAAACAATGGTGCCCATTTCATAAAGTTTGGATTAGCATCACTTAAGCCATCGTCAATAAGCGGTTGTAATTGTGAAAAGAAGAGCGTGTCAATCCCCGCATAACCTAACATACCTAGAATAGCGACAACAAAACCCGCTTTATAGTTTTTGGCGTAGCCCATCAAGCGTTTGAAATTTTGCCAAGTAGTGGCTTCTATTGCGGTTTTATTATTATTTTCTGGCATTTAGTCTCTCAATGACTTAACTATTCATGATAAAGGCTTATTTCATTAGCTATTTTAACGCTATTTTTCGACTGCAACCAACTAATCATCAATTAATATAGTTAATTAGCGAACCAATAAGGTTTGATATGCTCACGATAGCTCTGAATTTCAAGTTTTTTATCGGTTATTTTAATATGAATCATTCCCTGATTCCCCGTTGAGTAAGCTCGTACTTGCTGTTGTTGGTAACGTTGCAGTACTAACTTATTTGGCATATGCCAACGATTTAAGTGCCCAGCACTAAAAATAACAGCTATGGGTGAAACCGCATGAATAAACGCTAAACTTGAAGAGGTTTTAGAGCCATGATGTGGTGCTATAATAACGTCGGCTTTTAACTGTGCCGCCACTTCACTCTTTTCGAGTAGAGCTTTTTCTACTTTATTAGAAATGTCGCCAGTTAATAATATGCTATTTTCTCCATCAGATATTTTTACCATACAAGAGTCGTCATTCTCTTCACCTTGAGCGATAACAGGCCAGAGCATAGAGAAAGTTAAACCTTGCCATATAAACTCATGCCCCTGCTGACAAGCTTTTTTTATAGCAAAATTATAGGATTCAACTGCTGAGATGTTGGTATTAATCTCTTTGATTTCAATTTGATTAAGAGCAACTTGTTCGGCGATATAAGGCAAGCCTCCCGCGTGATCATTGTCGCTATGGCTAATAATTAAATGATCAAGCACATTTATTCCTTGGTATCGCAAATAAGGCGAAATAACACTTTGCACTAAATTAAAACCACTCGGATAACGTGCACCTGTGTCATATAGAACAGCATGACCATTTCTTTCGATAATAACCGCAAGCCCTTGGCCTACATCGAGTACGTTAACTTGCCATGTATTGTTTTTTTGTTGGTAAAGCTTAAAGATAAACGTAAGAGAAGATAAACTAATAATCATTACAAAAATAAAACTTTTACGCAGCGTCAGAAAAACGCTGATAAAAAGTAGACCAATAAAAACGAATAACATCATTAGCTGTTCATGGCCAATACGCAATAATAATGCTGGTTTGTCCGCTAGAAAACTTAACCACTGCCAGATAAACTCTAAGCTTAACAACGACAATTCAAGAAAAAAATTAGCTAAGGTTTCGCTAACAGGCATAACAACAACGGACAATAAGCACAGTGGTATCGCTGTAAAACTCATCCAAGGTACCGCAATAATATTTGCTAAAAAGGCTGATAATGGCAATTCATAATTAAGTAAAGCTGCAACCGGTAACATAAAAAAAGACAAACCTAGCTGAACAATAAATAAAGAAGTTAACCAAGCTTTAACCTGACTAAAACGACTGCCACCACAGTTATTGAGCAGCTTACGGCAACGCCATATAATCAATAATATTAGCGTTACAGCAAAAATGCTTAACCAGAAACTCGCGCTAAAAACGCTGAAGGGATTCAATAAAATAATAGTGACAATGCAAAGTAACAACCAACGAGTAACACTCAGTTTTAAAGCAAATATTTTCGCGCTAATAAACAGCAGCAACATGACCATAGCGCGAATAGTTGGTAGTGAGAATCCAGCAAGGTAACCATAGAAAATGGCAATACAGCCACTGAAGGCAAGTGCGAGTAATCGGCTATTGTTTAGCTGTAATAAAGTATTAATTTTAGTCGGAAGCATAAAATTTAAAGGTAATAAACGTATTAACCACAGTGCAAAAAAATATCCCCCACTGGCAATTAGTCCTAAGTGTAAACCTGAAATAGCCATTAAATGTTGTGTACCCGTAGCTTGTAGTACTTGCCATTGCTCAGGAGAAATATGGCTACGTTCGCCAAAAGTAAGCGCATAAATCAGATGAGAAACGCCGTATTTATTTGGCAATACAGCCAGTAATTTATCTAACTGCAGATATAACTTTTGTCGATTACTGGTCTTCTTATCAAGCAATATGTTTTGTTTAGATTTCCTGACATAACCCGTGGCATGTATGTTCTTTTGCCTTAACCAAGTTTGATAACTAAAACCGCCAACATTGGCAAAACCATGAGCTGGTTTGAGTCTTACATGAAGTTGCCATTTCTGGCCTTGCTTTAACGATAATATAGAAGGGTTGGTACGAAAAAATTGAGTTTTAATATCCCAACGAAGTCTTACGTGAATCTTTTCAGTTAATTTTATATCGTTAAATTCATCGATAGCAAAATTAAAACGAGACGCTGTTTTTTGTTGAGCGGGAATATTACTTATCGTGCCTTTTATGACAATTGTCTTGCCGACAAAAACTTCATTATTCAGTTTGTTAACTAACCAAATATTTTCATAAGCAATACCTGCAATTAGCAACCAAGAGCATCCAAAAAATAAACCACTATAACTTCTTAGGCATTTTATAAGACTAAAAAGTACTCCTAGTGATAAGCTAATAAAAAGTTGAGAAAAATCTGGTACTATCTGTAAGAATAGTGACAAAATAGCACCAAGAAAAAATGTAAATAGCCACCGATCCATAGTGATTAATTTCCGTATTTATTTATTCTGTGAGTAATAAGTACCGTTAACAAAAGTAAAGTATATGCCTAAAAAACTCATCAAACGTTATATGCCCGATCACAACACCATTAAAAATAATAAACATTTGCAAATTTTTGGTGATTTGTTACACAACCCGAACTTATGGCATTTAAATCGCAGATCTGTCGCTAAAGCTTTTGCTGTAGGGTTATTTTTCGCCTTTATTCCAGTGCCTTTTCAAATGGTGTTAGCAGCTGGCTTTGCTATTATAGTACATTCAAATTTACCATTATCAGTGGCGCTAGTTTGGATAACCAATCCACTGACCATGCCGGCAATTTTCTACGGTTGTTATGCAGTGGGAACGTGGATATTAGGAGGCAGTGAAAAAGAGTTTGTCTTTGAAGCTAGCTGGCAATGGGTTCTTGATAGTTTATCAACGATAGGGCCGGCATTTTTATTAGGCTGTGGAATTTTAGCCGTAGTATTTTCTATTATCGGTTACTTCACCATTCATGGCATATGGCGTTATTCTGTCGTTAAAGAGTGGCAAAAAAGAAAAAATCGATAAATCCATTTGATATTCATCGTAAACTCATTATAAAAAAGGCATGTTAACTAACATGCCTTTTTTAGTTTTATTGAACGATATAAACTACATTTGCCCTAGTACTTTAGCCGGTTCCACTTTAGTCGCTTGCCACGCAGGGTATAAGGTTGCGAGTAAGCTCATCAATAATGCGGTAACTACCGTTGCAACTACATCAGATTGACGCAAGTGTGTCGGGAGAAAATCAATAAAATAAACATCTCCAGAGATTACCTTTACATTAAATAGTGTTTCTAATGAAGTAACTATATCGGTTAAGTTGAGAGAAATTATAATACCTAATACCATACCGGCTAAACAGCCAATCACACCATTTACGATCCCTTGAAACATAAAGGTTGCCATAATAACGGGCGTTTGTGCTCCCATTGTTTTCAAAATAGCGATATCACCTTTTTTCTCATTAACTGCCATGATCAATGTTGAAACGATATTGAAGCTTGCCACGGCAATGACTAAAATTAAGACAATAAACATCACTAAACGTACTAATTGAATATCATTAAAAATATGACCTTGAGTACGTGTCCAGTAGTGAATTGCTACAAAGCTATCAAAGCTAAGTGCTACATCACGAACCACCTCTGGGGCTTGAAAAACATTAGCGACCTTTAAACGGATCCCTTGTACTTGCCCGGTTTGTAAGTTTGCCATTTTTTCAGCATGGTCAAGGGACATATAAACGGAACTGTTATCAATCTCTCCGCCAAATTTAAAGATACCGACCACCTGAACTTGATGTTTAACCGGTACAGGAAATTTGGTATTCATTTGATTATTAGTGTTTTTATTAACCGCACTAGACAATAAAAGCTGAAGTGAGTCACCTAGTGCTAGTTGTAACTTTTTCGCAATGCCTGCGCCAATAACAACACCTATTGTAGAACTTTTATTTTCATCACTTTCTGCTAATGCTTGCCAATTGCCTGTAATCATATAATCAGCTATCGTTGAAACTTGCTGTTCCAACTTTACATCAACACCACGTACGTTAACCGCTTTAAGCTCACTGCCGTATTGCATCATCCCAGCAAGTTTGATTACAGGTGCTGCAGCAATAATTTGGGGATGCTGCTGAACTTTAGCTATTTTTTCTTGCCATTTTTCAATGGGATCATTAACCGCAATGAGCTCTCCGTGTGGGATAACCGATAATAAACTCTGTGCCAATGCCCGTTCAAAGCCATTCATTGCTGATAAGACCACAATAAGCACCATTACGCCAAGGGCGATGCCAATGGTAGAGGAAGCAGAAATAAATGAAGAAAAGCCATTACTATTCCTACTACGCACATAACGCAGTCCTAAAAATAAACTCAAGGATTTGTTCATCAAATACGCCCTAACTTTCCAAAGGTGCTAAACGACCATGCTGTAAACACAACTGACGGTCCATTCTTGCAGCAAGCGTTAAGTCATGCGTTACAATCACAAAACTGGTATTTACCGTTTTATTAAGTTCTCTTAATAACTGATAAATTTGCTCTGCGGTATCAAAGTCTAAATTTCCGGTCGGTTCATCCGCTAAAATTAGTGATGGTTTAGTAACTAGTGCTCGAGCAATAGCTACGCGTTGACGTTCCCCACCCGATAACTCAGATGGTAAATGTTCAAAACGATGACTCAAACCTACCTGAGTTAACATATCTTGCGCAGCTTTCAAGGCACTTTTCGGTGAATCACCACGAATAAGCAATGGCATAGCGACATTTTCTTCGGCTGAGAATTCCATCATTAAATGATGAAATTGATAAATAAAGCCAATATGTTTATTTCTAAATTTAGCGCGCTGCTTTTCAGTTAATTGGTGAATATCAACACCGCTAATAAAGACTTGACCTGAAGAGGGAGAGTCTAGCGCGCCAGCGATGTGTAAAAAGGTACTTTTACCACAACCTGATGTACCGACAATTGCCACCAACTCACCTTCATCTACCGACAAATCGAGTCCATCTAATACTTTGGTTTCAATACTTCCTTGGAAATATGATTTAGATAATTGCTGACAAAGTAAACCTTTACTCATTTCGTAAAACCTCTGCTGGCTGTGTTAATGATGCTTGATAAGCTGGATATAAAGTGGCAACAAAGCTCATTGCCAATGCGGAAAAAACAATATTCAAGACATTATGAACTGATAACTCGACAGGTAAAGATTGCCCTGCCCCAAGTAAACTTACGCCCAATAACGTGAAAAGACTATTTAGATTTAAGGTAATGATTGAACCAAGGGTGGTACCAATAGCTACTCCCCAAAAGCCATTAATTAACCCTTGAGTGATAAATATTTTAACAACGCCACTGCGGTCTAAACCTAGGGTTTGTAAAATACTAATTTCCCCTTGTTTTTCAATCACCACCATCACTAAAGCAGAAACAATATTAAAAGCGGCGACAGCAATAATTAAACTAAGCATCAGCCACATTAAGTTTTTTTCCATTCGCACCGCTGAAAATAACACGCCTTGAGTATCTTTCCATGTGGTAAGTGTATATTGATTCAAGTCGATACTTAGCGTTTCTACTACTTGGTCTGATGAAAAGGCATCATCAAGATATAAACGCAATTTTTCAACGCCATCACCTTTTTGACGATGTAGTTTTGCACCGTCTGTGCTGTGAATATAAACCATGGCTTCATCAACTTGAGAACCAACATTAAAAACCCCCGACACAGTAAAAGTACGTTGAACAGGAATTCGGCCCAGAGGCGTAAATACTGTTTGATTAGGTAACGTTAGACGAACTTTATCACCAATCCCCACATTAAGCTGTCGTGCAAGCGCTCGTCCCATAACAACCGAAAAAGGTTGATGAGATAAACTGTCAAAACTCCCTGCGACCATATTACGATTAATAATATTATGCTGTTCAAATTCAGGCATTACCCCTTGTATTAGCACGAAACCTAGCTCGCCGGAATTTGACTGGATCAATGCTTCACTTTCTAATAAGGGGGTTACATATTTTACGTTCGGATGAAGTAATAACTTTTCACGTAGCGTTTGCCAATTAGCTAGTGATGATTGCTTTTTCTGCGGTGTTTTTTCTACATTGGCTGCGACAATGATATGCGGGACCAAACCTAAAGTACGACGTTTTTGTTCCCCTTCTAGGCCGTCCATTACCGAAACGACCGTAATTAATGACGCGACTCCCAGTACTATACCGACAATAGAGAAAAATGTGATGAAGGAAATAAATCCAGAACGTTGACGGCTACGACTATAGCGTAAGCCTATGAAAAAACTGACAGGTTGAAACATTAATTTGACTTCATTTTATTTTTATTGAAAAGAGAAATATCACCTTCATTAAGTATGACTAGCATAGCACAGCCGACATTTTATACGATAGAAAAACATTTCTATGCCAATCAATGGAAAGTGATTATTTGAAAGATTTTACTTTAAATCAATTAATTATAAAGCTATCTACATCATAGTCTCATCAATGTACAAAATAACATACAGCTTCATCCAAGCTATATGTAAATAAATGTGTATATATCTAGCAAAATAATCCTCAAGTCTTTAGTATCAATACGTTTACCCTTTTCTAATAATCATTTTACTAAAAAACGAGACGATAATGAAAACTATAATTACAAGCGCACTATGCTCTTCACTCTTGTTACTTAGTGCTTGCAACAACAATACTGAAAGCACAGAAACAGGCAAGCAAAAAATGCCCGCAATGCAAAAAACAGCATTAGCTTCAGGTATCGACAAAGCGAACATGGACTTAGCTGTTCGCCCACAAGACAACTTTTACCGTTATGTAAACGGCACATGGTTGAACGATAGTAAAATCCCTAGTGACAAAACGTCTATTGGTTCATTCTATGATTTGCGTGACGAAGCTGACGATAAAGTAAAAGCTATTATTGAAGAACTAGCGGCAACAAAAAATTTAAAAATGGGTAGCGACGAGCAAAAAGTTGCTGACCTCTTCCGTTCATACATGGATACAGATGCCCGTAATGCAGCTGGTATTGCACCCATTCAATCTATATTTGATAACATCAATGGATTAACAGATAAAGATGAATTAGCGACCTTTTTCGGTGAAAATCAAAAAATTGGCGTAGGTAGCCCATTAGCCTTTTATATTGGTGTTGACGCTAAAGATTCAACACGTTATGCCACCCATGTATGGCAATCAGGTTTAGGTTTACCAGACCGAGATTATTACTTTAATGAAGCTGATCGCTTTGTTGCATTACGCAGCGGTTACCTAGCTCACATTGAAAATATGTTTAAACTAGCAGGTTTTAAAGATGGTAAAGCTGCCGCTCAAACCATTATGGCTATTGAAACTAAATTAGCTGGTTTTCATTGGACACAAGTTGAATCTCGCGATAGTAGTAAACGTTATAACAAATTCAATGTT
>Ga0209292_1002640_pt1 | contig 20441 bp, 15 predicted proteins | sample GOMGulsemesocosm_2_FD_184634 | JGI IMG/M metagenome (GOLD analysis project Ga0209292, IMG submission 184634) | Methane-oxidizing microbial communities from mesocosms in the Gulf of Mexico - GOM9C Gulf of Mexico (SPAdes) (version 2) | ecosystem: Environmental > Aquatic > Marine > Cold seeps... | reverse complement strand
CTTGCTCAAATTGTCAGATGTGATGGGATTAAAAAGTGTTGATAGTCCTGAGGGGTATAAGTGGAGTTATGAAAAAAGTCATGCTCATGAATTATTGCCTGCCTTATCGCCAAATGAAGCTTTGTTATTATTACAGGCACAAGAGTTTCTCTCTCATATTTTGCCAGTAAAATCTCTATTAGCACTTGAGCCGAGGTTTGAAAAAGCCGCGTCTACATTAGCTGATAGTGCTAAATTTAAATATTGGCAGAAAAAAGTCTACATTGCCCCTAATGTTAGCTTGAACCAAACACACATATCTGAAGAAAATAGAGAGATTGTTTATAGCGCAGTGTTAAATACTGACCAACTGAAAATTAAGTTTACACGTAACAGTGGTGAGCTAGTCGACACAATTGTTAATGCACATGGGTTAATTATTAAAGAGCACATGCAATACCTTGTTCATTCAAGAACTGAATTCCCTAATCGATTGCGACTAATTAAACTGCCTAATATAATCGACGTTGAAAGTAATTTCACTGGTAATCAAATATGCACCACTGATGTCGAACACTTTATCCACTCAAATTCAGCCAGTTTTAAAATTTCACAAGAAAAAATAAAAGTACAAATGAAAGTGGCTGGTCCTGCTAGATTGTTATTCGAAAATTCAAAGTTATCTGCAGATCAAACCATTGAATATTTCATAGGGAAAAATGAAAATAAATGTGGTTTATTAACTGCAACGACAGACTTTACCCATGACTTTGTTCATTTTATCTTAGGTTATGGCAAGTGGGTTGAAGTGCTAGAGCCACAAGGGTTAATTGATGAAATTAGTAATAGGAGCACAGGTGATATATTTTAGTTTAGCCAATATGTTATGTTGCAGAATATTATATTGAATAAAATATTGATGTGCTTGACCAAGTGTTTAATGAAGACGAGCCTGTAAAAGGAAGAAAGGGCACTGTTTGGCGAAATATTTGGGAACGCCCTAGACGTTGCACTCCAATGTCTTATTATTTAAACCTTAAATTAATTGAAACAATTAATGATAATCAAACGACTCTAAAACAAGCCCGAAAAAAATCACGCGAACAAGAAAGAAAAAAACTCTCTAGCCGAATTAGTGGGTTTGAAACATCTTACTCGGAATTAGAAGAAAAAAATTTAAAGCAATGTGAAGAATTAGAAGTAAAACAACAAGAGCTTGAAGAAAAAGATCAAATTATAGATGAGCTTGAATATATAGGTGAAATCCCTGTGGATGTAGCAAAAAAAGATATTGTGATGTTATTCGAGCGTTTAAAAAAAATGAAGCTATAACTGTTGGTGAATTCTCGACCTATAGATATGGAAAAAGATGTATTCGAAAGCTTAATGGAGAGCGTAGTATTCGTTAATTTTGATAAAGTAGTTAAAGCTGTAATGAAGCCTAAGAGAAACACTAGGAATTAAAAATATAAGGATAATTAGGATGAGTAATCAGATAAGAAATAAACTTATTTCACTGATAGAAGAAGAAGTTGAAATTCTCTGGTTGGATGAAAAAAAGACAATTAATGAGTATCCAGAGTACTATTTATCTGTGAAAGTGGCTGAAGGTATAAAGACTTCTTTTTCTTCATACAGTTTTACTATGGAAGATCGAGCTATAGATCTTGTTAGCGATTTAAACGATGCGTTAAGAAAAGATGAGCTTGATGAAATTTGTATTGAAAAACAAAATGAACGTTTCCGGTTAAAAAAGGGGGCCGTTGACTTAATTTTGAAAAAGAAAAATAAATTACGCCACCTAGTAGAATTTAAAAGAGCATCTAAACTTTCAAGTCTTATGGAAGATGCACTTCGTTTAGCTTGGTTCTGTTGTAATGCTCCTTTAGGGCATAGGGCTGAAACTAATTACTTGGTTGTTATAACGCACAAATCTGATGCTTCATTAGTAAAAATGATTAAAAAAATTGAAAACAATCTTTCCGAAGATATTGAATTGCCTAATGTGAATGTACAATCCTATTCTCTTAATTTTCCAGATGATTATTTCAGTACCCGTCGTTCGGTGAAAAGAAAAAATACCAAGATTGTTGTAGTTGGACGCCTAATAGAATTTAAGTACAAAGAGCAATAGTAGAGGTCTCTATAGGAGGATCTTTGTACCACTTAACTTGGTCTTGTCACCTCTAAGTTAAGTGGCGCATGTTTTTGTATACTATTATTTAATAGTTTCTCTATATTTTACTTAGTACGCTAAGTTCGCGACATTAGCTGTCGCCACCATCAATATACTTGTCATAGTTCCTTTATTTAAGCTTTAAAAGAGATAACTATGGCAATCAAAAAAAAATCAAACACCGCAGAAATATCACCGAAAATCTATATCACAAACACACAGGAGCAGTCGTTAGTACTTTGCTGTATTTATAAAATACTGCAACAAATTCAAATACATCGTTTAGCATTAGATGACATGCTTGAGGAATCTGTATTGATTCGTAATTTTTCAGCGTTAGGTATGCCTCGCCGACTTGTCAGTGAACTGCGAAGTATCGATATTAACAAGTGCTTACACAAATCAAAAAACACGAAAATAATCCAACCTCTGAAATGGTTGAGTGGCATTGCTGATGAAATGTCATTAGCTAAATTAGCGGGAGAAACTTTTTATCAAAACATTAGAGCGTTAGCGAAGAAAACAAAGCATCCTCGCTTATATACTAGGTTATATCTGTTTTGCTATCTTAAACAGATTTCTGAGCCATTTAGGCAAATTGTTGAAGACCTTACCGATGAATATAGCAGCAATGATGATCCTAAGTTTGTCTTGTTAAATATTATTGGTATCAGTGAAAGCGATATTAACAAAGCTCTTATTGAACATGACCACAGTGAACATGTTAATCGTGAGAAGGGGGCTGATAGTTTATTAGTAAACCAAGATGATAGCATTCATCTTCAAGTGTATTCATACATTGATATAAGGGGATTTCTGGCCAATATTGAATTACCCCATAAATTCATTTCTGTTATAAGAAAACATCCAAAACTTAGTTCGGTAGAGCAGTTAATTCGTCAATGTTATCAGCTAAGTAATCACACAAAACTTGCCCCTAAAGATTTTTCACCCGAACAATTTATACCTTTACACCAATATTTAGATAATGCCATATCATTAAAAAAGCGCGGTGTGAATATTTTACTACATGGTGAGCCAGGTGTAGGTAAATCTGAATTAGTTAAAACACTCGCCAATGCCCTTGAGTGTGATTTGTTTGATATTAGCCAAAACTCAAATGACGAGAGACATAGCAACCTTTCTCAAAATATGGCGAGTGAACTATTACGTACCCAAACACTATGCGAGCAACTCGATAATATTATTTTATTAGTGGACGAGTGTGATGATTTTTTTTATGAAAGTACTTCAAGCGGTAGAGGTATAAGAAAACATCAGATAAACCAAATTCTAGAGCATTCCATTAAACCGACAATATGGATAACCAACAGACCACATAGCCTCGAAGATGCTTATGTTCGTCGTTTTGATATGGTACTTGAAATTACCTCGCCAGAGCCAGAAAGCTATGAAAAAAAGGTGCGTCAGTTAAGTAAAGGATTACGTTTGTCTAGTGAGTTTATTACGCACATTTGCCACCATGAAAATCTATCAATTGCACATATTGAGAAAACTATCAAAGTAGCAAAATCTCTTGCCTTAACCGCAACTGACGCACAAGAGCAGATGACTATGCTTCTAAATGGATACTTAATTGCGGGCAACTATCAAAAATTGAAAACCATAAAAAAATCGACACAATTATATTATGACTTATCACTCACTAACTGTATTGGGCATGATTTAAAATTAGTTCAAAAAGGTATCAATCGTTTGGGGGAGTCACGCATACTTCTTTATGGACCTCCAGGTACGGGTAAATCTGCATATGCTAAGTATTTAGCTGAAGAGGTTAATATGCCTTTAGTCACTAAAAAAGCATCCGATTTATTAGGTCAATATGTTGGAGAAACAGAAAAAAATATAGCCTCAGCCTTTCAAGAGGCTAAAGAGAAAAATGCTATATTATTATTGGACGAAGTCGATAGTTTTTTAAATTCACGCGAAGGGAATAATCAAAGCTGGGAATCGACTATGGTTAATGAAATGCTTACCCAAATGGAAAGCTTTGATGGCGTTTTTGTTGCAACGACAAATTTCAATAAAAAGCTAGATCATGCGGTAGCTCGTCGGTTTGATTTTAAAATAAAGCTAGATTACTTAACACCAGAGCAATCTATAAAAATGTTTAAGCAACTTGTTTATCGAATACAAAAACAAACAAGGGGGCAGCTTGTAAAGCTTATTAACCTAACGCCTGGCGACTTTGCTGTTGTCGCCAGGAAGTCGGCATTATTAGGAAAATATGAGGACAATGAAATACTAGATCTTTTGATGCAAGAATCAATATATAAACAACCAGAAACTACACCGATTGGATTTTTATAAAAAGAGTTTTTTTTGTCGTATTAGAATTTATCTCAAATCAACCGAGTGTTTAAACCAGGCAAATATTGTAGGCTAGTAGGAATAGAAATATATTGAAATAACCATCAACATTCTGTAGGTTTATTAACCTATTGTCAGGCTGATACAAAGGAAAGATATGATCGACTATTATAAAAAGAAAAGTGCCGAGTATTCTGAAAAAGCCCGTGTTGCGCAAGAAAATAAAGAAGAGTATGAACAATATGAAAGTGAGGCCGAAGCTTACGACAAGCGTATTGCGGAATTAGAATCTTGTTAAATAACATGTGCTATTAGCGGATTTTGCTGATTATGCTTCATTCCTTAACAATTACAATTAACTATTTTAGATCGATTAATGAGTCATTTGTAGTGGAGAGAGTGTCACTCCACCTACTGCTTTCCAGCTTCATTATTTATACTTTGATAAGTAATGAAAACCATTCGTTTTGTTTTTGATAATTTTATCGAGTGTTTTTATAAAATCATGTGCGGTAAAACTATTATCTAACGTATTGATGAGGGGAGGGACAACCTAAAAGTATTGTGTACATCATTGTGTACATAAAGTCACTCACCTATACTTTATCCCTTTATTTACGGTCTATTCTCATAATCGTGCCAGTATCGATAACTACGTTGATTAATGTTTTATTAAGATGTAATTTGTTTATAATTAGAGCGTATTCGCTTTGCTTACTAAAAGTTTTAAAATCCAGATTATCCATAAACGGTCAATATTGTAGAAGCTAAATAAAGGTCGAAACAAAAACCCCAAGCAAGCCTACTTATGCCGTTGAGCAAAAAAAGGGATTTTGTGAATAAAGATAGAAACAAATATGGCAGTAAGTTTTATTTATTAAAAAAGTACTAAAACACTCCAAATAAAGTTGGAACCTGACTTCAACAGGCATAAGTGAAACTTAATAATCATTCGAAACACATCATTAAATGACTGTGTTAACGTCTTCTGCGTGCGCTTTTCGGAAGTAAATAGCTTATAAGTCTCAACTTCCGCTGATAGTTTGATAGCAGTCATAAAGCATAAAATGTACATAGCGAACAAAGGCTACATAGAAATCATAAACATTCTCAATTCCTAATTTTTTACGCCTGTTCTGCAGTACTAACAGGTCACTCTATGTATTTTATCGAACCTGAGTCAACTCTTCCGCCAACCAATTAACTTGGTTATGATCTACAATTGAGGTTAGCATTTCCACTTCGTCAGATTGAATAAGGGTTTGGGTCTGTTCGATAACAGCGGTAAATAAATCATCACCTCGTCCGCTAGTTTTATCGTAAAGCCCGACCCAGGCATTTCGACTCGACTTCTTAGCTGCGTACATACAATGATCGGCAACATCAATCACTTGTACCCAGGTTAACGCTTTGGGTTTTTGGGTAGAGAAGGGGTAACAAGCAAAGCCTATAGAACAGGTCTTTTTCAATACTTTGATTTCACCCCCTCTGCTTTCTCCTGTATTAGCTTCACCAAAAGTAAATTCATAATTTTCCACGGCCTGCCTTAACCGCTCTGCTAATTCTGGGGCTTTGCTCCGCTCGGTAAAGCGAGCAATCACTAAAAACTCTTCCCCTCCCCAGCGCACTAAATAATCAGTTTCACGAAATACTTGTTCTAGAATATATTTAATTTGAACTAATACCGCATCGCCAGCGGTATGGCCGTGAATATCGTTGACCATCTTAAAATGGTCGAGATCGATAAGAAAAAAGATTAGATCCGCCGCTTGTGGTTTATCTTTGTTTTTACTGTCATGACCACTCTGGTATTTACGCAATACTAGCGCAATGTCATTATCGATATTATTGATCAAGAAACGACGATTTTTGAGGCCGGTCAGTTGATCGGTTAAACTCATTTGCTCTAATACCGAATTGGCCTGTTGTAATTCTTCTGTCTTGCTTTGTAATTGCTCAGTACGCTCTAATACCTTATTTTCTAAATTACGGTTAATGTCGAGTAATTTCAACTGGGTTTCTACTCGTGCTAACAGTTCAAGTTTAGATACCGGTTTACTCAAGTAGTCATTAGCACCCACAGAAAAGCTATGCACTAAGTCATTCACTTGATTTTTTGCGGTCAGAAATATCACCGGTAAGTCGTTAATATCATGACTCAACCGTAATATTTTACAAACCTCATAACCCGATACTTTCGGCATCATAATATCAAGTAGTACCAAATCAAACGGCCCTTGCTCAGTAATAGCTTGCAACGCTTGTTCGCCGCCACTCACTTCTACTAACTGATAGTTTTGTACTGAAAGGTGATTATGTAAAACCTGACGATTGATCGGTTCATCATCGACCAATAAAATCCTAAAGCATTTATTATTACTTACACTAGCACTCGACTTTTCTTGCAGTTTAACTTCAGCTGGTAACTCTTCAGCTTCCAACCAATTCAAACGGGCAATACTGCTATTATCCTTGGTATTATTCAGCGCTGGCTCATGGGTAATCGGCAAAGTAAAACTAAAGGTAGAGCCCTGACCTAAAGTCGATTCAACCGCCAGTATACCACCATGTAATTCTACTAACTTTTTACTTACCGCCAGCCCTAAACCTGTTCCGCCATAAATTCGGCTAGTTGCTCCTTGCACTTGTTCAAAAGATTCAAAAATGCTGGTTAATCTGTCTTCGGGTATACCTATGCCAGTGTCGGAAACCTTGACTTTGATCCAACCATTCTCTGTTTTTGCTGATACAGTTATCAGCCCCTGATCGGTAAATTTAATCGCATTACCAATCAGGTTATGCAATGTTTGTTGAATACGGTTTTCATCCGCCTGAGCTGCAGAAAAGTCAATCAGCACATCATTAACCAGCGTGATGTTTTTATCGCCCAATAGCGGTCTGGATAACGCCAGTACCACTTCGGTCATGGTATATAAGTCAACCGGATTAGCATGCAGTTCTAGGTGGTGATTTTTCAACTTTGAAAAGTCGAGAATATCGTTAACCAGATTCGCTAGTCGTTTACCACTGGCTACCACCATGGCAAGGTCTTTATTAGCTTTAACTGGCAATTGACCGGCAACGCCATCCATCAATGATTCCGCCAAACCGATAATGCCGTTTAACGGCGTGCGTAATTCGTGTGAAGTATTGGCGAGGAATTCATCTTTGAGGGTATCGACCTGTTTAAGCCTGCGCACAATAGAACGTTCATAAAGGATTTTTTTCCGTTGTGATCGGACAAAAACCAACACTAAGCTGATTAATGCCAATGCATACAGGCTATAGGCCCACCATGTATTCCACCAAGGCGGCATTATGATCAGTGTTAATTTGGCGTCAGTCTCAGTCTCGCTCCATTTTCCATCAGCGTTAGTGGCTTTTACTGTTAAAATATATTCCCCCGCGGATAAATTAGTAAAATGAGCACGCCTATTTTTATAATCTGTTGTTATCCATTGATCATCAAAACCATTCCCTTCCAGGCGATACTTATATTGATGCTTTTTGGGATTGGTAAAATGTAAGGTACTGAACTCAAAGGTCACCATATTTTGATCGTGATTTAATCTGATTGTTTTGGCCAAATGAATGGGGTTGCTCAACGGGGAAGTGTTTTTTGTTGCGTTGTTGTTAATAACAGTTTTATTTTTAAAACTCACCACTTGGTTCGCTAATAATAGCTCTGTAAAAATAACCTTAGGTGGTTTCGTATCATCGGTGATTTTAGGGGTAGAAAAACGATTTAAGCCTTGTTTCCCGCCAAAATAGAGCTCACCGGTGGAGCTTTTTAATGAAGCTCTCCTAAGAAAATCATTATATTGTAAATCATCACGGAGATCATAATTGGTAAACCTTTTATTTTTAATATCAAAACGAGCTAAACCCATGTCGGTGCTCATCCATAACCGTCCTTGAACATCTTCTTCTATACCATAAATACGATCACTGACCAGACCACTTCCCCTCCCAAATCGATTGAATTTCTTGGATTCTTTGTCCAATAAATTCAAGCCTCCAAAAGTCCCCACCCAAAGCTTGCCTTGACTGTCCTCGGTAATGACCGTTACCCAATTGTTACTCAAACTATTAATGTCATTGGTATCATACTTATAATGTTCAAAAGCGCCGGTCTCTAGATTAAGTCGATTGAGACCACCGTACATAGTTCCCACCCAAAGAGTGCCTTGACTGTCTTCAAAAATCGACTCAATATTATTATGACTTAAACTATTCGGATTATTGGCATCATATCGGTAATGTTCAAAGGTTTCCGTCTTTGGATCAAAACTATTGAGGCCGCCACCAAAAGTCCCCACCCAAAGCTTGCCTTGACTGTCCTCGGTAATGACCGTGACCCAATTGGTACTCAAACTATTAGCATCATTGGTATCATGCATATAACGCTGAATAGTTCTTGTTTCTGGGTTAAACCGATAAAGACCATTGTTAGTACCTAGCCAAATATTGTCTTGACTATCTATTTTGATAACAGCGATATTATTGCTAATTAAACTTTTAGGATCGTTATCATCATTAAGGTAATGCTCAAATTCACCTGTTGCGGGATTAAATCGATTCAGACCATTGCGAGTACCTACCCAAATATTTCCCTGATTATCTTCGGCTATGGCGCGAACTTCATCACTACTCAAACTATTAGCATCAGTTGCGTCATGAAAATAATGCTGAAAAGTGACAGCCAAGGGGATAAATCTATCAAGGCCTTTCTGGGTCCCTACCCAAAGGTTGCTTTGGCTGTCAATTGTAATGGCATTTATCTGATCACTACTCACTCTATTAGGGGTATTGGCATGATAACGGAAATGTTCAAACGACTGATTTTCAGGGTTAAATCGATTGAGACCACCACTTTTAGTGCCAAGCCACAGATTGCCGTGACTGTCTTCAGTAATGGCCGAAACCCAATTACTACTCAAATTATTAGGGTTATTAGCGTCATAACGGAAATTGTGAAAGGATTTCGACGAGGGATCAAATAAACTGAAGCCCCGCATAGTTCCCACCCAGAGATTGTCTTGACTATCTTCTTTAATAACAGTGATAAAGTTGCTAACTAAACTTTTAGGATCGTTATCATCATTAAGGTAGTGCTCAAATTCACCTGTTGCGGGATTGAATCGATTCAGACCGTTTCTTATAGTACCTACCCAAATATTTCCCTGATTATCTCCGGCTATGGCGCGAACTTCATCACTACTCAAACTATTATCATCATTAGCGTCATAGCGAAAATGTTCAAAGGTCTCTGTATTAGGGTCAAAACGATTTAGGCCATCACGAAATGTCCCTACCCAAAGGTTACCTTGGCTGTCAATTGTAATGGCCGTGACTTGACCTTTACTCAAACTACTAGGAATATTGGCATCATGGATATAAGGTTGAAAAGTTTCATTTTTAGGGTTAAACCGATAAAGACCATTGCTAGTACCTAGCCAAAGATAGCCTTCGTTGTCCTGTATAATGGCACCAGGAGAGAACGAAGACGATCCTTCGGAAGTGTGTTTAAACTCTTTAAACGAATTACCATCAAAACGCGCTAAGCCATCTTTGGTTCCAACCCATAAAAAACCCTGATGGTCTTGTAAAACACTGGTTACAGAATAGTGAGGCAAGCCATCTTCGACAGAAAAATTTTCAATGTGAATGGAAGACTCAGCAGCCTTTATGTCGTCTATTGGTAACAGAAATATCAACAGAGTTAGAAAAATGTTGTTTATTGTTTTTGAAGCAAACATAAATTATCCTTAATTTTTCATAAACCTACAATTTATTATGGTTATTAATAACACAATATGTTTGTTATCACTAGGCTCCCAGAAAACCGATATAATCAAGTCAACTATTTTAGTGAAAGAATACCTATGGTCAAATTTCAGACAACTCTGTTTAGCGTAGAGGGGGTGAATAGCCGTTCAAATATTTATGTCCGTTTACGTATTGATAGCAGACCAGAATTGAGCTATTTCAGCAAATAGTTTGGGTCCTGTTTGTGGCTGCTACTGCCCTTAGAGTTATATTTTAGAAATTAACTATTTCAAAGTTTAATTAAATTTTTGAAAGGTATTTTCGGTCTTTAAACGTAATAATTCCAGTTTCCATCTTTATTTAGAAGGTTTCAACTTTATTCAACTTCTACAAATATGTTCATTGATATTAATTTTCAGTAAACGTTGCAGTGCTAGCGAAACCTCTCAAAAAAAGTGACCATAGTGTGACCATGGTAGTCACTTATAGACACTTCAGGACCCTTGTCAAAAACGGGGAGGACCGTTTTATAAGGGCTGCAGGGGTCTGCAAGTGCCTATGATTATTGAAATGAGAGTTCGAATATCTCGACCAATAATCATCGCTTTACCTTCGAATAGCACTTTTAGTTCTTCGCCAATAAAATTTCCAGGATAAATGCCACTATCTGATTTTTTAAGGGTGTTGTAAGCTTTTATGGTTAATTCTTCTACAAGGTTACCTAAGCCTATACCAACAATACTTATCATATTAGACACACGAGACGTTCATTCTGTAATTATTTTTTTTGTTCAGTGATAATGTGGAATATATATAATGTATTGATTAATAATCAATATATTATATATAATCATTTCTTTTAAATTTAATTATTTCTATTTACATGGAGCCGTAGATTGTCATTTCCTCAAGTTGCTGTAATCGGTAACGCCAGAATTAAATTACCTATTTTGCAGCAAATGGCTGAATCAGTTGGTCTGATTATTAATGAGTTAGGATTTCATTTAGTTTGTGGTGGGCTAGGTGGTGTTATGGAAGCAAGTTGCATAGGGCATAAATCGGGTGACATTGGATGTCAGACTATCGGGATTTTACCCTCAATAAAAGCTGATACAGCCAATGAATTCATTGATATTGTCATTCCATCAGGCTTAGATGTTGGTCGGAATCAATTAGTTGTGGCTAGCGGGTTTGCTGTTGTCGTTTTAGGTGGTGGTGCAGGTACGTTGAGTGAAATAGCCTTAGCATCTCAATTTAATAAACCGATACTTTTGATGAAAGGTTCTGGGGGCTGGGCTGATAAGCTAACCGATGAATACCTTGATCAGCGATGTAACTCAAAGATTTATCATATAAACACTCTTGATGAGTTACGGCATACACTCAAAATCCTATCCACGATTATTCCTAAAAATGGCTGTATTAATAGTGGCCATAACAGGTGAAACTATTCATCCCTATCAGTTACTTTTTTGGTGGACCTACAAGTGAACTATGGCAACTTGATACTGAAAGCAAGCACAAACGATTATTAGCGACATTGCCTAGTTCAGCTCGAGACGTAGTTGGTAAAGGTATTACTAGTATTGCTTGGATTAATGATAAACAACTAGTTGGGTGTGACTTTAATCGGGTGTTTATATTTGATCATGCTCAATGTGAATTAACGCAGATCAGACAAGATGAACAATACAATGATTTACACCACATCAGTGTCGATGGTCAGAGAGTTTACCTGGCTAACACCGGCCGTGATTGCATTGATATATTAGATCATCAACTGCAACCGGTTAGCCGCTTAGATTTTCTTTCAGATACGGAAATATCTCTTCGTGTAGAAGGACAATATAGTACTAAAGGTGACTATTACGATAATGAAACTTCAGCAATTGAATTTCACCTTCGCAAAGTACCAGATACTTTGCACATCAATCATGTTATTAAGGCTGGAGAACGGTTAGATAACAGGATTATAGCAACCAGTTTCAAGAAGAAGCATTTACTAGATGCCAGAACAATGAAGCAACTAAGTAATGATTTACCTACTCAACCTCATGATGGCTTTGTACATCAAAACTATATCTGGATAACAACAGTTTCCGGACAAATATATCGCTCCTCATTATCATTGCCTTTACAGTTCGAATTGTTTTTTGATTTATTTCCAACGACTAAATATGATGGATGGTGCAGGGGATTATTAGTTACAGATGATTCTCTTTATGTTGGAATTACAGCAATTCATAAAGAATCTAGCCGTACAAGTTGGCTGAAAAGTCCGATAGAAGACACGCGTACTGGAATTTATCATATTGATTTAGCTACATTAGCTATTGCAGACTTTTATGATTTTACTCATTCAAATGGTTCTCGCATATTCTCGATTATTAGTGAACATAAGTATGAAACAACCTAGAATTTATATGCTTCATCGGGTTATCGAGCATTACGTTGAAGATAACTATTACTTTCAGCGCAAAACCGCTATTAGCTGGAATAAGTTCATAGAGCTGCTCGACCAAATTGAAATGAATGATTGGCAAGCTAAGCCCATTTCTAGCATAGCTATGGGGTTTACGGACCAGGATGTATTTATTACTTTTGATGATGGCTATGAAGATAACTGTAATGCGTTAGATGAATTAATCAGACGTGGTATGACAGCAACAGTATTTCCAGTAAAAGACTTTTCTTTAACGGGTTTTTCACCTATTGATGATATGGCTCAACATGTAATAGCAAGCACAACAATTAATCTGAATCTACTTCAATCATTGTTAAGGGGGCGAATAAAAAAGATACTTCGAGGAATGTCAGCTACAAGGTATCGGTATTATAGAAAGCATTGGTTTAGTATAGTTATTGATGCCGATAATGATGATTTGTTTATGTCGGAAGAACAACTAAGACACTATTGTGTCCATGGCATTGAGCTTGGTATTCATGGGCGTACTCATAGAGCTTTCATTCACCTTAGTTCATCTGAACTAAGGTCTGAATTAGAAGATAGTTTTAACTGGCTAAAATCGCTTGGAAGTATGCCTGCAATTTCAATTTGTTTCCCTCACGGCAAATATAATGAGCAAGTCATAAAGTTGAGTCAATCAGTTGGTCAAATTCTACTTGGAGTGGATTGTAATACCTTAGATTCAGCTGTCTTCAGAAGGGTACATGTGACGGAAGATTATAATGTTTGAGTTAAACCACGAACTTTTAACCTTACTAAGAAACCAATTACAAAGCTTTCCATTTCATAATTTAGCGCAATTACTAAATAAAGAAACTCTTAATGGTGGTACATGTTTTGACCATGCACTAAAGCTACGTTCAGAGCTAATAGGAAGAGGATTTGAAGCTACATTACATGAAGCAGAGGTTTGCCTAACAGGTGATAAATCGCACCGCTTAGTAAGGGTAGTGTTTCGAAATGAAGTGTTCTTTCTAGACACTGGGTCTGGATGGCCAACATTATATCAGGCTAGACTGAGCGACGTTGAACATGAAAATACAACGGCAGGTATACACTTTAGAATTCTTAGAGAGCAAGATGAGTTACTAATTAAGAGGTATGATGGGCTGAAATGGCGTGACATGAACCGTATTTCAGTCGCAAAGCAAAATGAAGAGTCAATATTAGCTAAATTTCCCAACCGGTATCTCAAACCGTTGCCTTATAGTAATGAACTTAGGCTTAGTTGGTTGCAAAACGAACAATTTCATAGGGTTTCAGGCTTCAATTTAGCTTTGTACCAATCAGGTAAACCCTGTCAGGAATGTAGATTAACACCATCTGAGTTAATCAGTTATGTGCATGCTCACTTTCCTGAGTTAACGCCTGATCTAAGTATGTATTTAAAGAGTATTAATTAATGTGTGGTTTTGTTGTAAGCGTTTCTAAAAAACTAATTAATGTTAATGAAAAAGCAGGACATGACACCTTGTTGCGTGGTTCAGACTCTTACAATTCAGACGTTTTTTATTCAAATGGTTCATGTTTATATTTTGAGTTTTCGCACCTCTATATAACTGAACCAAAGGTAAACCAACCGCTACAAAGTAATTCTCAGGTTTTGGTATTGAATGGTGAGATATATAACTTCCAAGAGCTAGCCGCGCGGTTAAATATTGATTCGACTAAATTTAACGATGTGAGTGTCTTTTTTCAACATATTGAACACTTCGGATTACTTGATACCTTGATGCGGACAAATGGAATGTACTCAGGTTTTCTTTTTAATAAAATAACTGGTCAATGTGATGTTTTTACAGATCATGTTGGTAAAAAGCCACTGTTAGTATGGAATAGTAGAATTGGTTGGCATGTAGGTACAGGAATAGATTTTAACTATGTTGATGAAAAAACAACTAAAATAAAGGTGGTGCCACCAGGGATTTCGGCGTTTGATATAAAAACGGGTAATACTTTTAAAGAATATAGTCACTTGCCAATAAAAATTAATGAATTAAACCTTATTGATACACTAGAGGATGCTGTATCGCTTCGTATTCCTAAAAACATGCCTTTTGCTGTTGCTCTTAGCGGCGGGTTAGATAGCTCTATTATGGCCTATATCTTAGAGGCTAGGTTAAAGAAAAATGCACGCTATTACGTAGTTGGTGAAAAATATCCTGATTCAGTATTAGCCTTGTTGGAGCGTTTGAACATTTGCCAAAGCCGTGTTTTTTTAATTAAGCCGCCTTCATCAAATGGATTACCTAGGTTAATTACACAAACTTGTCAATTGACTAAGAGTTATAACCCATCAATTATATCCAATGGGTTAGCTACATTACTTTTATGCAGAGCGGTTCATCAAGATGGTATTCGAGTTATGCTATCAGGTGAAGGCGCTGATGAATTTTTCTGTGGTTATCAGGGTATGTATAATGGGCGTAACGATCCAGCCATAATGAGAGATAATTTAATTCAAGACTTGCACTTCACTGAGTTAAGGCGTTTAGATTTAATAAGTGCAAGTTTTAGTGTTGAGGCTCGTTGTCCATTTCTAGACCAACGAGTAACTCAAATTGCGATGATGCAGGATGTGAAAAACCTTTGCGATATACCGATGAATATTGGTAAAACATTATTAAGAGACACTTTCAAACATTTACTACCTCATTTAATAATTAATGCACCGAAAGAGCCCTTTGACATAACATCAGGTTTACAAAAATTGGTAATAGATGAATTGCAGAAAGAGTTTAAATCAGAAAGAGTCGCTTTAAGGACTATTTTTGAAAAAACATTGGCTAACTATCCGATAATTAATCATCATTATTTTTCTCATTACCCAGCCTTTGATAAAATGATTGATCGGCGTGATCTTAAGTACCGAAGAGGCAAAGTTTTATAAAACATACAATAGTTGAAATTTTTAATTCAATTAAGTGAGACATGAGTACACAACTTCCCTTACTTCCTTACAAAATAGTGATTTATTGAAATGAGTTTAGAGTTAGCAATATATAAAGAGTTTATTGCGATGCCTTCGGTTGTAGGACATCCCCAGGGCAATATTGAAGCAATAATGTTCGTAACAAAGTTTTTAGAAGGTATAGGTTTTCATATACGTATCACTGATACAGAGAAAACCGAACAACCGACAATTATTGCACATTACCCTGGGCGATTAAGTGACAATAAAATAGTGATTTATGGGCATTATGATGTTGCACCAGTAAACGAGTTGAAAAGCTGGCTCAGTGAAGAAGCATTTGCATTAGAAAATATTAACGGCCGCCTTTACGGAAGAGGTATTGCTGATAATAAAGGACCTTTATTGGCAAGAATGATCGCATTACAATCCCTAATGTTATCGGATAAAGCAATTCCTGAAATTTTGTGGTTAATTCAAGGTGAAGAGGAAATCACGCAGGGCGATAGGGTTGCTCATGGTATTTTTAAGGATGAAATTCCTGCATTTGGTGCCAAGGTGTATATTGAAGAAACAGGATTTAATGATTTAGATAGTAATACTCAAATTGCATTTTTATGGTCTCCGGATAAATCTAATTCAGAGTTAACACAATGGCATAGTTTACTAGAAAACTGCCTAGATACCCCTAGAATAGATTATAGACATTTAAATAAATTGAATGGTATAAAAGCTTGTCCATTACTATCTAACTTACCGAAAAATGCTGTTTATATGGGTTTTGGACCCAATGATCGTTTACATTTTATTCATCGGGATAATGAATCATTGAATGAGAGAAATTTGTTTAAACACCAACAACAATTTGAAAAATTCTTAGAAAATTTCGCCTCATATAATTATGAATCTTAATAAAAATATCCATGTGGTACTAGCTACAGCTGAGCCAAAGGTAGCCAATCGCTTATTAAAAAGTATACAACAGGCATTACCAAGTTTTGATGTTAAAGCGTCTGTGCTTTTATTTGGCATGGCGCAGCCAATAAAAATTTGTGAGTTCTCTATACCGGTAGATTTGATTGACTGCATTGTTAGTTATCCTCCTATTGTTGATAACCGTAACATTTGCCAATCGCACCTTAAACAGAAAATGAGTGAGAGAGGTGGAATTGGTTTTATACTCGATGACGATTTAATTTGGAGCCTTCCTGAACTGCTTTTTATTAGTATCATTAATCAATTAAGCGAACTGGGTTGTGATATGGCTTTCAGCACGCTCTCAGGGGACTCGCCAATCCCAAAAGAATATACACGAACTAGCCCCTTACTTGATGTTTTGATGGCTATTCGTGATAGCGTTCCGGGGGGAGATACATTTCTGATAAATGAATATCTTAGTCCTATAAAATTGGCAGTTAACAAACAATATTCTGTCAATGCACATCATGACTTCTATTCTTTCAATCCTCATAGCTTTAATCGTTATCACGTAAATCTTACTACGCTAAAGTGGGATGACTTTATTGACTGTCTTGTAAGGGGAAAAGCTACAACTCGAAGCATCCAACTACCATCAAAGATAATTCCTGCATACGGGCGAGAGCGTGGTGGAGCAACAATTATACTGAACCCAGATGTTTTACTCTGTAAAAATGAATCTTTACGCTATTCAAATTTTATCAGTCGCCGTAGCGATATGCTCATGGCTTCAGATGCGTTTACTCGCTGCTTCAAACTATTCAGTACTCCTCCAATGCTGGAGCATCGAAGAGATGAAGCATTTGATACTCATGATAGTAAGAAGTTAATTGGTGATATCCTTGGTTATGCACTTGTCGAGTCCAAAAATGAAACAAGGTTTTGTCAAAAAAAGTTTGCATTGAATCTGTCTAAGAGAATCGACCAAACTATTTTATTGCTAATAGAATCATCAAAAATGATGATATTATTAGGACAGTGGTTAATTAAGAATAATCAAATAGGGGGTGAACAGATTAACTCTCTCAGTTCTATGGCCTCTGAAAATGAGCAGGTAGTATCAGCACTTAAGTCGATAGACTTAAATGAAGCAATTGAGGCTATTAAAGTATTTATCACTGAACTAAAGAGTACTCATCCACCGAATGAAAATAATTCAGAAAGCTTAATGGTAGGTTAAATACTATGACTTACTTTGAACAGAAATATTCATCCCTACTTGAAAAAGGCTGTAGCTGTGACGAAGCATCATTGGAAGTCATAGATGCTTACCTTGCAGGGAAACCAAAAAATTCAATAAAAAAGAAAAAGGTTAACCAAGACTATCTTTTTTGGTCTTCTAAAGTCATTTGGGACTTCAGTACAGCAGTTTTAAGTTCTAATGCTTTTGTTCTAGCTTTAGCTCGGTATTTTACCCAAGAAAAAACAACAAATTTTGATTTGTTAGAGCATATTACTAAAACCTCATCATCATCAGTTTGCAAAGGGCTACGTCATTCTGAAGTTGTATTACGGCCACAAAGTGAAAAATGGACTGAGATAAAGAAATTAGGTGCAACTGTACCTGGTTCGTTGACTAAGTTAATTAAAGTCTGTGAAAGTTTCCAGTTGGCACATAAACAAAGGCTAGATTTACTTGCACAATGTCAGAAACCCTTTGAAAAGTTATCCATTTTTGAGCTGTTAAGTTATTCAAGCTTATATGCATTTAAAGGTTTTGCAGAGCCTAACATCTCCTTGGATGGAGAAGTAATATCTACAACGGCTAAGTTTAATGCCTTGACTAAACTAGTAGAGTGGAAGATCAGTAACTCAGATCCCGCTTCATTTAAGTTAACCGATAGAGTTATTGGTAAATCACTGAAAGTTCACCTATCACCCATAATCTTCCCATCTAATGAAGACTCAGTTATTCCTGAAACGCTTCTCTTTCAATTTTCTGAATTAATTCAGGCACAAGTTGAACTCAATGAGTTTCTCTCGCGGAGTGTTGTGCCATTTTGTTTTGATGATGAAGAAAGTTACTTTTTAAACGGGAATCAATTAGATCGTACCGTTTTAGATAATGTAGTAAATCATGCATGGGAGCAAAACGGGAGAAAGCTTAATCTACTTGATGGCTATTGGTTTTATCGTGGGCTAAATGATTTTATAAAATCAGGAATGGCAGAACAGCAAATAGGTACTAAATATTGTCACGAATTGAACCAAACGGCTTACATCAAAGCCCTTGGCTCTGTTTTACAGTTGGGTGAAATATACGGTGTTGATAAAACTGTATTAACTGATAATGGTATGAATGTTGACGTCTTCCAAGCATTATTATCACTTGAGTTGATGCTTGCTTTTTATAATAAAGATTATGTCGAAGTATTTTTTAGAGAGTACGAAAATACAGGCCAATGGCAAGGAGCTTTGAGTATGTTGGCAATGGGGGGATTACTTGATACTAGTAATAATGAATTTCAAAACCGACTCCCAATTACCTGGCAAAATTGGAAGAAAAAAGCTAAAAACATTGTTGGTTGGACAGTATCTGATGCTTTTCCACAGGGAAATTTAAAAGCGGCAGAGGCTATATTAGATTTTTGGTCACTTGATTTTAAAAAATGGAGCAGCGAGCTAAAAAGTAATAACAGGCAAAAACTCACAGAATTAACTGAACGTCCGATTTTTAAAGTTGGTAATTATAGCGTGCAACTCCCATGGATGATGGCATGTCAATTAACGAATGTTAATGCTATTAATAATCTTCGACGTTTTGCAAACAGCAGACCTGAATTAAAAGATGAAACCTCAAGAATAGAATGGCGGTTAGGGGAGTCTTTTAGAAAACGTGGCTTTACTGTAATTGATAGCTATATGCCTCCCAGTTGTGATTCTATGAACCCCGGTGAAATAGATTTAATATGTAAGTTAGGCAACTTTGTATTGGTGATTGAGGTGAAATCTACTTACAGAAGAAACAGCAAAAGAGAAGCCATAAAATATAAAAATAACTCGCTGAGGAAAGCTGGTATACAAATAAAGCGAAAAACTGATGCGGTTAAGCATCTTTTATTAACTGATAATCAGTTGAAATCATCACTTGGAATTGATGAAAGTTCACATTGTACGGTTATTGGTTGGATTGCTGATACTTGTATGGAGTTTGATCATGAATATTTTAATGACTTTTTAAAGGTTTCTGTTGAAGAACTACATATTGCGTTAAACGATGATGCTAACCTTTTAATGGAAATGACTGAGCTATGTGGCGATGAAAATGACAGAGAGGCTGGTTCTTTGTATAAAAATGGCTTTAATGCAAAATCATTTGTTGATGTTATTGAAAGCTCTAAAGTATGGGGAAATATAATAGAAACGAAATAAATTACTGTATGAAGTGGTCAACTAATTTTGGCCACCTCACATGTACTTATCTGGCAAAAGAAAAACAAATCCAAATAACAGCGTATGACATGCTACTTCATTGAAGCATGAACGGGACAAATAATATTCCAACAGGGACTACTTAAAACACTGGATAATAAACAAGAAGAACACTTCAAAAGAAGCTTTGATTAATGGATATCTTTAGCCTTAAAACCTAAAATTACCATGTGATTTTGGATCACTGTTGGATCATAGTAATGCCGAAATATACCTTTTAATGCCCAGTGTCTATTTGTAACTCCTTGTATATAAAGGTATCTGGAGGTCGAGTGATAGTTCAAGTCCCCCCAACCGCACCACTAAACTTATACAAATAGACATTTAAAGGCCGATTCGTGATGAATCGGCCTTTTTTCGTTTGGTTACAGATTGGTCGCTAATTATTTCAGAGAAGG
>Ga0209292_1002633_pt1 | contig 20470 bp, 18 predicted proteins | sample GOMGulsemesocosm_2_FD_184634 | JGI IMG/M metagenome (GOLD analysis project Ga0209292, IMG submission 184634) | Methane-oxidizing microbial communities from mesocosms in the Gulf of Mexico - GOM9C Gulf of Mexico (SPAdes) (version 2) | ecosystem: Environmental > Aquatic > Marine > Cold seeps... | reverse complement strand
GAAATTTTCTAGTATCTTCTGAAGGAAAAAAAGCATCCTTTATTATTTTATCTTGATCAGATATACCTCTAATAAGTTGTATATTATAAGCTTTTTGTATCTTATAAACAAAATCTCTTATTTGTTTTCTAAAAGATAATTCACTCTCTTTATCTTTTTCAAGAATAACTTGTCCAGTTATTAAAAATATTTTGTCTTTATTAAACATATAATTTCCTATAACTGAATTAATAGCATTTTGTTCATTTACTTTTTCTACTGATTTTTTATAATCTTTTGGATCGTTTTCTATTTGTTTTCTTTGAACAGTTTTATTTCATTTTTTTTCAGTTCTTCTAATTCATTCTTTTTGTTTTACATTAGGAGCTTCCAATTCTATAGAAGCAGTAATGTGTGGGTTAAATAAAAAGTCTTGCATTCATAAAGAAGGAATATTACGCCCAAAATCCATTCGCATAGCACAAAAGCTATTATTTTCATTCTCTATATAAGTTTTTTTTATTTTAAATTTTTCTCCCAACCCTAAAAAACTTATTTTTAAAGCATTATATTCAGCATCACTCAGTTTTTTAAGACCAAATACTGAATCTAATTTATTTAAAATATATTTTAATTCTGTTTTATCAGTATTATTAAATTCTAAAAAAATACTCCCTATTTTATTAGACATAAATTCTTCTATATTTTCTAAAAAATTAATTTTAATTATTTTTTTATTTCTATCTTGTTCTTCGATGATATTTTGTCTTAATTTATCAATATGTTGCTTTAATAGTAAAGTAGAATTTAATTTTATAAATTTAACACTACCTTTAGTTAGTTTTGAAAAAATTTTTTCAATTTCTGATATTTTTTCAATTTCAAAATCTGTTAAATTTGCTATATCAATTCCTGAAACGACTTCATATACAATTTTATTTTTTGTTGCAATATCTTTAGATCATAATAAATTTATTTTTTTAAAAATTGTAGAAATATTTAATAATAATATTTCATATCTCTTTTTGCCCCCAACTTCAATTATTAATAAAAAATCAAAAAATAAAAAGATTATCATAGTAATAACAACACTAAAAGTGCTAATAGAAGGGATAAAAAAGAACACACTAAAAAATATAATTGTAGCTACTATAATTAAAAAATCTATAGCAGTGAATGAACCTATTACTCTAAAATGAGCCCACACTCATTTTCGACCAACAGGCATAGAAATATAATTAGTATTTTTCATAAATTTTTTTTCAGTTTCGTTCATTAGCTTATCCTTTCAATTCAACGTCTTTATCACTTAACATTAGGTCTGTTGCACTTATTTGGTTTTTTATTACTTCTCATTTTCTCTTCTAATTATTTTTTCATATTTACTTACATCTGCATTAGGATTGTTTAAAAATTCCTCATAAATCTTTTCTGAAATGTAATCTACAAAATTAACAATTTGTTTTCTTTGTTTTTTGTGTTTTAATAAAGATATTATTTTACTCATTTTTTTCTCCTTTTTTTATTTAGGTTTTGCTTTAGTATCCGCATTTCCTTGTTTAATTGCATGAAAATCGTTATTAGTTTGAAAGTTTTTTTGAACTTTTTGAATTTTATCCGATTGATTTGTTAATCATTCATTTATTGCTTCTGTTTTTTCTTTGCCTTCAAGACCAGCAGTAGCTTGTGCATAACTATTTTTTAATTTACTTTCTACTACCCCAATATCTGAATGATTTTTTATAGCAGAACCAATATTTAGACCAGTATTAATACCTTTTTTAATACCAGCAAGCCCTAATCTAGTTATCATTGGGAAAACTTTAAAGCCTGCTGTAATAGGACCGCTTATATCTCCTAATTGTGTAGCTAAAGCACCTTTTATATCTCCAGAAATAGAGAATGCTCATTCAGTAGAAAGTGATTTCAGCATTAAAAATGAAGACATTATTAAAGTACCTTCAATAATAGTTTTAAATATATTTGATGGTGTAAATTTTGTTTCTAAATTTATCTTTTCTACATAATTAAGTAAGCTAGGTAAAATATTAATAATTATTAAATATCCTGCAAAACAAAGAAAAGCATTAAATAATTTAGTTAGCATTACTTGATTATAAGTAGCAAACCTTATTCCTCCATCTTTTATTTTTGCAGGTGCTGATAAAACAAAACCAAAGACACCATAAATAAATATCTCAAAAGTTCTAATACATAATTGCACACAAAATACAAAAAACATTAATAAACCACTAAAAGTTAATGCTACAGCCGTAACTTCATACATTAAAGCTGCTTCAGTTGTAGTGTTATCTTTTATTTTACTAATAGTATATTTTTCAATAAGATCACCTAAACCTATAGTATTTAAAAAAGATCCTTTTATTCAATAGACTAACAAACTAACAAAGCCAAACATACAAAAAAACATAATTGGCATGATAATCGTAAGGATAAAAGCTTTAAACATTTTTAAAAAGAATTGGTCTTCCTGAACTTTACTTGTTATTACTGATAAAAAAACATAAATACAAATTAAACTTATAAATGTTATAAACGCAACATAAAAAATAGTTTTAGTATTTATATCATTTAATAAATAAAGTAAGATTCTTCCTTCAAATAATCAAAAAATAGCTTCTTGAAGTCCGTTTAGAATAGGTTTTAATAACCCTTTGAAGAGTCATGTAATAATATATAAAACAGCAGCTACTATTTTCAAAATTAGAGAAGCAATAGGATTAAAACCTAGTGAATTAACTTTATTGCTTGTATTAATATAATTATTTGTACCTAAAATTATTCCAGTTAAAAAAATTGATAATATTAAAGTCAAAAGTCCGTATCAAAAAACTTTTTTTATTATTTTTTTATCATGAATAGTTTTTTTTATTTGAATGTATTTATGAATAAAAGTATAAAACATAATTTACTCCTTATTTTCAGGCTTCAGGAATTAATGGATAAGCAATAACAGTTCATATATATCAAAACACTATTAAAACAATAAGACCTATAATTATTCCTATAAAATAATTTCTTCAAAGTTTTTGTGTTTTTTCAGAATCGTTCATATATTCAGGTTTTTTTAAAGATGCTTTAATATCTAATAATCCTATCCCAAAACCTGCTAAAACAATTATTGTAGAAATAGTATAAACTCAAAAATTAAGCCCGTGTCCTTGAAAAATATCTGCCATATTACCCCTCCTTTCTATTATCTAAATCTTTAACTATGTTTTCATCTATAGGAAAATCTCCAGACATTCTATTTTCTTTCAGTGTTTTTTTAGCTTTAAGCCCTTTAAAAATATAAGTTATAAAAATCACTGTAAAAATACTTAAAACTACAAAAATTGAATACATAACTATATTTTTCTTAAATGTTTTAGGAGCTGGTATAACACCAAATTGAAAATATGATGATATTTCGCCTTTTATATATTGTTCGTTATTTGATATTATGTGATATTTTATTTGATCACCATATTTAAAAATGTGCGAATCTTGAGCGTTATCTCAATTAATACTAATATAATCAGTATTAATTTTGTATTTTTTTAATTCAGTTATTATTTCATTATCTAAAATATTTTTATAAGTTTCAAATTTTTTATCTTTAAATTTGAGAGACTTTTTAACCAAATTTATATTATTTATTTTATAATTTTTCAATTGAAAATATGGATTTATATTGCCTCTATTTAAAATTCCTTTTTTTTCATTTATTAAAACAATATTTAAAGAAGTTATTTTATATGTAATTAAAGTTTCTTTAATAATTTTTTCTTTATTTCCTAAATTTCATTCAAAATGTAAATATTTACTATCAAATCCATCTATACTATCTTTATATTCTTTTTTAATTTCATTTTCTAATGAAGATTTTATACTTTCAAAGTTTGTCCCTGTTTCATAATTATTAACAATATCAATTAATTTATTATTATCAATATTTACAGAACTAATATCTGCATATGTTTTTGATTGAAAATATGAATCAAAAGAATTTTTAGCTTTAAAGCTATTTACTGAATTTATAGAAAAACTTATTTTTTTATTAATTGTAATTTTATCTGCATCTTTATTTTTAAAAACAACTTCAAAATCAGAATTAATAGCATTTACACCATCAGAAAACTTATTGACTCTTTCACATACTTCGTTCAATATTTCTTCTCTCAATTCATTTTTTATATCTAAAAACTTAATTCCTGTATTATATTTGTTTGTAATTTTTTCAAGTTTAGCTTTATCAATATTTAACGAATTTAAATCAAATAGATTTTCATATGTTTTTGATTGGAAAAAATAATTATTATTTTGGTGATTATTAAAATTATTAAAAGTGGTATTAGAAATATTTTGTTGATCCGCTATATTTTTTAATTTTAAATAAAGCGGATTAGTTGCATTTCAATCAGAAACAATATTCTTAGATAATAAATTATTACTTCCGACATAATTTACAACCTTAGATAATGTATTTCCATATTCGTTTGTGTATGTAAATAACATTAAAGATTTTGTAATTCCTTGCTCTGTTCTCTTAGGGAATTTAAATTCTTTAATTTCATATCAATTCTTAGTTTTTTGTTCATATTCAAAAGCTTTAATGTCTTTTGTTTTTAATTCGCTTTTACCATTAATATAATATGGATGATAAAGTGTTGAAGTATTATAGATTTCGTTTCCGCTAGTTAATTTAACTCCGTTTTGGTTTAAATCTACAACTTTCATTTTATCAAACTCATTTAAAGGGTCTTTATTCATAGAAGTAATATTAATATCAGATGAAGTTAATGAATTTGATAAAGGAGAAGAATTTAAATAATCACTTTGAAAATCTAAAATAAATGTTTCTAAATAATTGTCTTTATTTATTAATGTTAAATTAATTTTTCAATAATTTAAATTACCATCCTTTTTTTCAAAATGATTTTTATTAATTAATTTCATTATATTATATGTTTTGCCTTGTTCTAAATTAATATTTTGTGTTGTTCCACTTCCGTTTATTTTTATTGTTGAAATATTACTTTTATCAGCAGAAATAATTAAATTTAATAATTCATTTGTTCTATAAGTTCAATGATTATCTTTAAAAACTCAATTACTTTTTGAAACATTATTACTTTCTTTAGTGTTTGCAAAAATATATTTATTATTTTTTTCTATATTAATTCCATCAATATTAAAATAAGGTATTTGATAATTTAAAATAGAAGTTTCACCTATTATATCGTTAGGGTTTTTTGTGCTTATTTTTAATTTGATATCTGAAGAATTTAGTTTTGTATTTTTGTTTAAAACTTGTTCTTTATTATCATAAAAAATGATATTAGTTCTACTTAAATCGACTCCATCTCTAGACGCTATTATATCTTTATCTCTGATAATATTTTCTACATCTTGATAAGTATTATCGTTTGTAAAATAAGGCAGCGGATATGAAATTTTTTCGTCATTTTTAAAGTTTCAAGTTTTGAAATTTTGGTTTGTTGTATTTATATAACATTCATTAGTAAAATTATCATCACTTAATGATGTATACTTTCCACTAAATTCCATAGAAATAGAATATTTATCAAATCCCATTATTCCATTATTTCAGCTACCTCATCCATTAATTAATTCTCAATAAGTCCTGCGGCTTTTTTTTGGTTTATCTGATTTTGATAAAACTGTAGCAGGCATTATAAAAAAAGGAACACCACCATAACTATCAATTACAACTTTTCATTCTAAAATTTTTATTTTTTCAAATTGAATTTCAGCTTTATTAATAAAAAAATGCATATAAGGATACCCACCTTTAGTCGAGTCCTTCATTCTTCAAACTTCTTTATTTTTAACGCTATTCATATCTAAATGCATATAATTTCTAGCGTAAGGCACAGCATATGTGCAAGATATGTCATTTATAACATGAAGTCTATAAGACACCGAACTTGCTTCGGTTGTGTATTTAAATGTTTGATCACCTTGTAATTTTTCATTTAAAATATTAGAAAAAAAATATCTTTGGTTTTGTTCTGATGATTTATGATTAATCATAAATGACAAACAACTTAATAAAATTAAGTTTGTAATTAATAATAGTACAATTTTTTTTAATCTTTTTTTTATCATATATTTAATATTCTTTCTAGCTTTAGAATTTATTTTCATATAACAATTTCCTTTTTTTTATTTTTAATATTTTAAAAAAATAGTGGAGCCCCAGAAACACACTCTGGAAACTCCACTATTGAAATAAATATAATTAATTTATTTATGGTGTTTAAAGGTGTGTTCTTTAAGCAAATTAATTATATCTACCTCTTTCAAAAATATAATAATTATTTAAAAAAATAGTGGAGCCTAGGGAAACCCCCCTAAACTCCACTATTAAAATAAAATTTTATTTGTGGTATTTATTTAAAGTGGGTTTCCTTTAAACAATATTATTATATCTATCTCTCAATAAAATATAATAAAAATTATTTAAAAAAAATAGTGGAGTTTCAGAAGCATACTCTGAAACTCCACTATTTTAATAAACATAATTTATTTATTATAATGAAATTGTTATAAGGTATGCTCTTTTAACAAAAATATTATAAACATATAATAAATTTAGTTTTCTAATTTATAAGTTTTTGTATATACTATAAACTTTTATTTCTTTTTAAATTTAATAAAAACAAAACACTAATAATAATAAGCATTCCTAAAACAATTAAAACTATTATAAATTGTAAATGCATATTTGCTTTATTATTATTTGTTTTTTTGTGAGGTAAATCTTTTATATCTAAAACAATAGAAATATTTTTATTCCCTTCTGTTCTAAAATTTTCAACACTATTAATTTCTACTTTTATTTTTTCTCAATTATTTAAAATATCATCTTTATTAGAAATTTTAATTTTATTTCATTTATTATCTTTTAAATAAAAATAATTTAAATTATAATCTTTTTCTTTAATTGGGTTTTCTTTCCCATAAAAACCTTGATAATCATCATAATTAATTCACTCTTGCGGTCTAAAACCATCTTTAATAAAATTTGTATTTAAGTTTGTTTTAATATCTTTTTCAATATTTTCTTTAAAATTTAAAAATTTAATATGATAATTAGCATTTTCTATTTCATTTTTTTTAAATTTTTCAAAATATTCAAATTTTTTATCTTCGTTTCAGTTTTTACAAATATCGTTTTTATGCGTTGGTAAAAACAATCTAGTTATAGAATTAGATTCAACATTATAATAATGTGAAGTTGGTTGTTTATATCAAGTTTTTAGCCAAGTTGGTTGATTAGGCAAATATTCAAGTGTATCATGAGCATCAAATAAATAACCATTTGCATCCATATTTGGATCTTTAAAACCATTAAAAAATGCTAATTGGACACCTTCTTTAGAATCTTCATAAAGCATTTTATTTTCGGGTATATCAGCTATAGATTTATAATCATTCCAAAATAAATTAACTTCATCATTTTTCACTTTCCTATGTAATATGTCGCTATGTTTTGTATTTAAATTTCAAACAATATAGTCCTCAATATATTCTGCAAACTCTTTAGTAGTTATTTTTTTAGTATTGATAAACCTAAAACCATTACTACTATTATCTTCAACTCAATTATAATAATCATTTCATTTATGGTTATATTTACCACCAAGCACTGCTTTATTATATTCTTTCGTATATTGAGTTCATTTTAAAATACCTATTCCTTTTTTATAGGCTGAATGCTCTTTATATTTGATTGTTTTTTTTGGTTTTGCTCATTTTAAACTTTTTGTATGTTCATCAGGATTCTTAGAATCAGCTCAAAATTCAGGGTTTTTATAATCTCCAAAAAAATCAACAGGCAAAGCATCCTTAAATACAGGTTCAATATCTTTGTTTATTGTTTTTTCAAAAGTATAATTTAAATCTGAATAAACATCATTATGATTAAAAATAGAAACAAGGGATGCCCCCATTCCTATTATTAATAATAAAGTTGTTAAGATGCTTTTTTTGATTGCTTTCATTTTAAAATTTAATATCTATTTTTTTATTTTTAAGATCTTCTGAAGAATTATTGTTTTCTTCAATATCAATTATATTTTCATTTGTTTTATGTTTTACTGAGGAAATTTTATTGATATCTGTGTTTTCTCATTTATTAATTTCTTCTGGGTTTTCTTCAAAAAAATTCTTAGCTAATGTTTTACTTTTTAAAAACGCATTATTATCAATTTTATTTAACACTCTTAAAGAATGAATAACTCTAAAATAGTAAAATCATCCTTCTTCTATTTTTTCTTTTTGAAAAGTTAATTTTATTGTTATAGGTGTGTTTCTATTTGTTTCTTCTTCACTTTCTGGCGGAGTATAACCATTTATGTCGTCAATAGCTTTTTTTAAAACTTTTTGATTAAATATTTTTTTTGATAAATATTTTTTATCTTTTTCTTCTCCGCCTAATAAAACTTTTCTTAATAAATCATATGGAATTTCTAAATTACTCATTTTAGTATCATAATCATCGCTGTATGGTAAATATACTTTTGATTTTAAAAGTTTTAAAAGTTTTGGGGAATAAGAGCTCTTAAGTCGTGCAAGTTCTTCAGAAGAATTTAAATAAAAACCATCTTCTAGTTGGCTAAAAATAAATTTAAAATAATTTTGATTAAATTTATATTTAATATAACTTTTATTACCTTCACTTACATATTTTATATTTTCAAAAATATCAATTTGAGTTATCACTTCTAAACTTTCATCTCTATTCATTTGTAGAGATTGTGTTTTTAAATTTTTAATACTTTTTTGTATATTATTTAAATTATATTTTGTTAATTTATAAATATTGTTATATTCAGAAACAAAAAATTCTCCTTCCATTTTATAATTTTCGAGCGAAATAGATTTACATATAAGCAAAATTCTTTCATCAGTCATTGTTTGCTTTTTCATAAATCAATAATTTATATTTCTATTATTTGAGTTAATTTCTACTTTTTTCATATTTAATTAAAATTCTAAAATTATATACTTTTTTACTTTTTACTTTTCACTTATTATAATGGTATAACTTTTTTATTAGTAAAGTATAACTTTTTTATTAGTAAAGTATAACTTTTTTATTAGTAAGGTATAACTTTTTTATTAGTAAGGTATAACTTTTTTATTAGTAAGGTATAACTTTTTTATTATTTTAAATCAACCTTTCAGCAATTTTGATAAACGCTTGCACATTTTGGTGTCTTTTATCTACCGGTTTTCTTCATTCTCTAGCACTTAAAATTTTTTCATCATTTGATTGAGAAGTCGCAGAAGCTACAGATAATCTAATTCCATCTTCGAAAGGAATTAAAGCTTCATAAAACTCTATGTCAGAAGCTCTAAGCAACTCTTTTAAAGATTCATACATCCCTTTATGTAAATTAGAATTTGGTTTAATTCTTGTTGGAATAATAGCTGAAACATTAAGATTAGGATAGTCTTTCTTCAAAGTATGATAAGTATTTTTAATTGTAGAAATACCTTGAATTGAATAATCTTCCATTTCCATCGGTATAATCAGATCAGTTGCAGCAGACATGATGTTCTCATTTATTAATCCCAAGGCCGGTGGAGAATCTATTAAAATATAATCATAACTAATAGCTAAAAATTGAATAACTTGCGAAAGTTTTTTATTAGGGTTAAATTTAATTTCAGAAGTTAATAATTGTCTGATTACATTTCTTTCAAAAAACATTAAATTAGAATTTGAAGGAATTAAATCAATTGTTCCTTGTTGTGTTCCGCTGAGCAAAGCGCCCTTTTCTTTTTCTAAATTCATGATATTTAATTTATGTTCTTTTATTCTGTTATCAATTTTTTCAGAAGGGTTTTTAGCTTTTGAATAAAAATTAATTCTTCCTTGTTCTGTTTTAATCTTTCTATCAATTTCATTAATTAATTCATGTGTTTCATCAAATACATCTTTAAAAATTGAATTAGAAATGATTTTCATAATTTCATCTGTAGATTGATTTGTATTTATCATTAAGAGATCATATATTGTAGTTTTAATAGAATTAACATTTTTTATTTTTACCTTATCTAAATCATATTTATTATCAAATTTAGGATTATTAAAAATTTCTTTAAAAGAAGCTGTTGCGTTTGCTTGTGCGTCTGCATCAATAACTAAAACTCTTTTCCCTTGTTTTGCTAAAATAACAGCAAGATTAAGCATTGTGGTAGTTTTAAGAACTCCACCTTTATTATTTAATACAGATATTATTTTGCTCATTTTTTTTTCTCCTTTGAAATATCTTTTAGTGTTTTTTTTCATATTAATTCTGTTGTTTTGGAAGTGTTCATTTAATCAACCTCTATTCCTAAACTAGATTTAAGCCCAGCTTTTAATATTTTATTTAAAATCTCTGACTTAATTCTTGTTTTCAATTCTTTTCCATATTTATCTTTGAAGGCGTCTGAAACAGACTTTTCAATTGCATCTAAAGAATCCGCAACAATTTGCTCTAATGTGATTAATCTTCTTTCAGCAGTAGCTTTAACATTTACAAAAGCATTATTATTGCTAATTTTTACTATATCTCTTCCATTTTTTACTTTTTCTTCAATATTTAACTTAGTTTCAGTAGTGTTTTCGTCTTTTTCTCTTTTGTTTCTAACTTTTTTAATGTTAGAAGCAACGGTTTTTGTGTCTATATTTACGCCAAAAAAATTATTATCTTCATCATTAATTGCTGTTGCAAATAAATTTGATATATCTTTCTTATCGCTCATTTTAATTCTCCTATTAATTCATTATGATAACATAATGATAACATATTGATAACATATTGATAACATAATGATAACATAATGATAACATAATGATAACATATTGATAACATTATGATAACATATTGATAACATAATGTTATCAAGTATATAAAACCCTTAATATATAATGTTTTTAAGTTTATAAATCTTTTGAAATTTTTTCAAAAATTGTTTTATATTTCTTAAGTCCTTCTTTAACTAGTCCTCTTATAACATCAGCACCAGAAAGTTTGCTATCTACTTTGTTTAATTTATTCATTATTTCTACAAACTCTTCTACATCTTTTCATTCTGCTGCAGATCATCTTGTTGTTTTAATAACATTTTTCAATTCTTTGCCAAAACTTAAATCATCTTTTTTATATTTATTAACAATCTTTAATATCTCTTTTTTATCTTTTTTAGAAATATCTCCTCCAACAATACTTTGTAAAAAATCCAACGAAGAATTCATCTTTTTTTTCTCATCTTTTTTCATATCAACCTCCTTTATTTATGTAATCTTTTTTACTTACAATATTATTATACCTTTATGTAATCTTTTTTGTAATCTTTTTTGTAATACATTTATGTTATAATTAAGTTAGGTAAAGAAGTAATAGGAATAAACTTTACCGAAAGGAATAAACAATGAAAATAGGAGAAAATAATTACTCTAAGCAAGAATTACAAATTACATGAATCAAATTATCATTAGAAAATTTTGGTAAAACCCATGAATTAGTTTTATTTCTTGATTTATTAGCTGAACAATTAGGTTCAGAAGGCGTCAGAGAGGCACAGGAGATGATAAACGAACTTAACATAGTAAAAGCACCAAACTAAAAATAATAAAGATAAAACTTATTACAGAGAGTTGCTCTGCTACAAAAAGGATTAAAAGTGAAAAAGAAAGAAAAAGATTTAATAGAATTATTTACTAATCATAAAACTCAAAAAATAGATTGTGGTAGAACTTATCTACATATGGAAATCAACAATGTATCTCTTAATTTTTCAATTAACAACATAATAATTGAGTATCATGATACAAACTTAAAAAATATTAATATAGGCGATCTAGAGCCAAAACAAAAAGAACCTTTTAGAGTTGAAATGTTAGTTTTGTTTAAAGAACTTAATTTTCTTAAAATAAGTTCTTCTGAAGAAGTTTTAAAAATTGAATTATCTGATAAAACTTTATATTATCCTGTGAAAAGAATGCAAATAAAAAAATAGAATATACTTTAAAGAAAGTATTAAAAATAAAGGAAGGTGAGTAATGAATATTAAAAAATATTACATTAATTATAAAATTAAAAAAATAGCATCTTATGAAATTAAAAATTTTAAAGCTAAATTAATGATAATAAAACAAAACGAAATATTTTATGAAAACGAAGTCTTACAGAATAAAATAGAAATACTTAAAAATAAAAGTTATTAGTTTTTTAAAAAGTTTTTATTTAATTTCAAAATAAAAAATATTAAAATGTATTACAAAATGTAATACATTTATGTTATAATTAAGTTAGGTAAAGAAGTAATAGGAATAAACTTTACCGAAAGGAATAAACAATGAAAATAAAAAAACTAAAAAAGATTATTAGAAAACATAAACATAAATTATTAGTATATCAAATTCTAAATTTAAAAACAGATAACCCATTATTAAATATAACTTTTAAACAAAGAAAATATAGCATACAAAACTGAACTTTTAAAATTATTGGAACAACAGATTACAAATTAATAGAATTTTTAAATAGTATTTACAGAAAAGTAGAAAGAATAAGATTAGGTTTAGAATTGAACGATAAAGAAATAGACCAAGAAATACTTAAGAAGCAAAAAAAAGATTTGGAATTAAGAAAGGAAATAGAAAAACAATTTTTAATACAACAAGAGAGAGAACAAGAATATTTTAGACAGCAAGGATATTAAATTAAAAAAGTTAAAAAAATATTAAAATGTATTACAAAATGTAATACATTTATGTTATAATTAAGTTAGGTAAAGAAGTAATAGGAATAAACTTTACCGAAAGGAATAAACAATGAATAAAAATGACGAACTTAAAGAAGCAAGAAAAAGATTTATGGAGGTTATTAAAGAAAATGAAACAGAAAAATTTGAAATTCATAATAGCCAATTTTATAATAATTTAAGTAATTTTTTAATGGAAGAACAAATAAAAATATCTGATAAAAGAGATGAATTAGTTGAGGAACGAGATTATTTAGAAAGCGACACAACAAAATTAAATAAAGATTATCAATCAAGAAATAAAGAATTTATGTCAAATTTTGAAAAATGAAATTTAGATAATGAAATATTTAAAATAGTACTTAAATCACTTGGTATAGACACTAATAAAGAATAAACGCGTAAGCGTTTTTATTCTTATATAGTATAATTTTATTGCCCTGTAAAGAGAAATATCCTATTACTTCGTAAGGGTCAAATTCTTAGTTTTGAAAAACTAAGAATTAAATTGTTTATTTAAAAGAGAAAGCTTAAGCTTTCTCTTTTTCTTTATTTAAGTTCTTATCTTTATAATCTTGGGCTTGTTTTTTAATATTATTAATATATTTATGGATTTGATTAAAATTTCCTATTCCTGCTTCTGTAAATAATCTTTTTTCATATTTGCTTACATCTGCATTAGGATTCTTTAAAAATTCCTTATAAAGATTTTCTGAAATATCTTTTAAATTATCGATTTGTTTTCTTTGTATTTTGTGTTTTAATTCACTATTATTTTTATACGAGTTCATTTTATTTAATGTTTGTTTAAATGTAGCTCCATTCTTAAACAAATTCATATTATTTTTTTGAGTTCGATTTCTATATTTATCCATAGAAGTATAATTTATTTTAATACCTTCTTTTGCCGCCTGTTCTTTCGTCCAACCGCTTGGCTTGATATTTTCATCAAACTTTTCAACATGCATTTCATGAAGCCCTTTATTATACATCTGAGTATTTAATAAAGGAGCAAGAAACTTATCTCTATAACTAGTTATTAAACCTAACTTTTCTTTTAAGATAATATTTTTATTATCTCCCATAGCTATTCTTTCTTGTGCTTTTTCATAATCAATAGGGATATTTTTAAATTTTTGATTTCCCTTTTTATCAACGACTTTTTCCCCATCTTTTAAAATAGCTACTTTTTCATAATAATAAGGTCTTTTTCATATGTTAGATATTAAAAAATCAATATGTAATTTAGTTTCGTGTGCGTGGAGACTAACTGCTAATAAATTATTATGAGTATGGTCTGGAGACACTGATCTAAGCTTTTGCTTAAATTCTTTTATATTTTCTAAAAATCATCTCTCCACTTCTTTAGGTAATTTTAATTCTTTTATAGTTTCATTTACATTGCTATAAAGTAATTTACCACTTATCTCATCAAGTTTAAAAGCGTTAGCTTTTTGATAACTTACTCATCCCATTTCCTCAAATCATTCACGAGAAGCATGTACCTGAAAATTTGTTGTAAATTTGGGTGTATTAATTTTTCCATATTTATCAGTTTTCGTATATCTAGTTCATGATTGCAAAATCGGATCATATTTTACACTAGTTCCTTGTAAAAATTCTTCTCAAGAAATTCTATGCGTGCTTTTTCTCCCATCATAATAATCAAAATCAATTTCAGGAGAAGTTTTTAAAAATTTTTTAAGTTCTCTGTGATTCTTAACATAATCTAAAGCCATTTTTATTTCACTATTATTTTTCAATAAATCTTCATTATTTCATTTTATTATATTTTTAAGTTTATCTATATCTCAAGTGTTATGACCAAAATTAATAAATTCATGTTGTTTTTTAAATTCTTGAACTTGCGAAATTAATTTAGCTTTTGCTCTTTCATAAACTAATTCATTATCTTTTCTGATACCTTCACTTGTTGCATATAAATTTCATTTTAAATTATCTTTGTTAAAGTTTGGATTATTTTTTTCATAAGTTTTAATGTTTCCTATAATAAGCATATGTTTTAAAGTTGATAAACTTTTTTGTAAATCATACTTTTCTGATTTTATAAATATTGTATTGCCGTATTTCCCCATATTTGAATTTTAGATTTTAAATTTCCGAAAAACTCGCTCCTTCTGGAGTGGTAGGTTATTTAGATCCTGCTAAAGCAGGAAAACCCCACTCCAAAAAATCGCTTGCGTTTTTCTGGAAATTACTCGCTTTTAAGCTCGTGTTTCACAACTACGCTCGCATTGGGCCTAACCCAATACTCACTATTTTTATTTAAAAATAATATTTTGTAGTTCTAATTTTGCTCCCCCTTTGGTGTCGCTAAAATTATATCAACAAAATTTTTAATTTTAAAAAAAGTTGTAAATACCAAAGTATCAAAATTACAACTTTTTTAACTTCGTTAAAAGTAATTTTGTGTGAATAGGAAGGGGGAATAAGAAAGAGCATATATACGATTTAAGCGTTATTACAATAATTTACTTAATAACCCCTATATTGGTTATTAACTTTGTTCTTATGTTGTTTGTGTTGATTTAAGGAGTATATAATTTTTATATACTCAAAAATTTTGAAAGGAATGAATTAAATGAGTTTGTTCGAAGGAAAAAAAATACTAAAAATTATATTAGATAAAGTTTCAAAAAAAATTAAAGAAATAAATGGAAACGAAGAGGTTTTAAAAGTTTTAAAAAGTTTGTCTAAAAACGAAGAATTTATTAATGAAGTTTCATCAGATATTTCTAATTGGATTGATATAAATAACACTAATACACAAAACATAAATTTATGCCCTAAGGAATTTTTAGATAAATATGATAATTGCAAAAATGAATTAAATGAGTTAAAAAAAACAGAATATAAGTACATTGTTAAATATTCATTTGAAGAGAAGATTTTGAAAAGTGTTGTTAAAAGAGCGGGTGAAAAAATAATATCCGCTCATTCAGAAAGAGATGCAGAATTAATTTTTAAAGATACAAAAGCTCCTTCAGAATCTCTTATAAGTGTTGTTCTTAAAGATCCAAAAAATGAAATTAAATAAAAATACAGAAAAAGATTTAATAAATGATATTTCAAAAGAAATAAATAAAATAGTTGAAAAATATAAAAATAGCAATCATTTTATTGAAAAAAATTTTTGATGAAATAGTCCAAAAGATTTTGTAGAAAAGTTTCCTAATTGAGGAAATACAGAAATTAATATAAATACATATTTCGAGGAATATGTTATTTTATCTTTTTCTGTTGCAAAAATTTTATTAGGTGTTAATTTAATATGAATTTTACTAAAATATATTGAAGTATTAAATAGTTGTTTGAAACTTGAAAAAAGGAAACCAAAATCTTTTTTTAGTTTTACAGATATATATATTGAAAATAAAGATTTAGAAGATGCTCGTATTTCTTTTTTAGAAGAAATAGGAAAATATTCGCAAAAATCTAAAATAAACATATTAGACATAAGACACATTTTAACACACCCTTTAAAAGAACGATCTAAAAACAATAGAGAGAATATTAAATATGATAAATATTGATTTTATTTTGATAAAAAAAATAAATATTTTTGAATAATAAACGGACCTAGAGAATCTAAGGATTTGTGATTAATAATTAATGAAAATGAATTAAATCGTATTTTTTTATCAGCATTAGAAGATATATTAAAAATGGTTTTAGAAATAAGCGAAATATAGCTTTATTTTATTTATAAAAGCTTTTATTGATATAATAAGGATGTAAAAAGGTTTAAAACATTCAACAGAGGCAACTCTGTTGATTTTTATTTTAAAAGCTATCCCATGTTAAAAATCTATTAATTCATGTTAAAAATACACCATATTAAGTTAAAAGTCGTTAAATTTTAATTAAACATCTATAAATTTAAGCAAAACACCTATTAATTTAAGTGGAATATCAATCATTTCATGATAAAAATCAACTAAATTTAAAAATTATTATTATAATATTAATGGATATATCCAATAGAGTTAAGTTTGAAGGCCTAAATAGGTATTGGGGAGAAGTACATTTTAAAATGTACTTCTCCCTTTTTTATTAAAAAAAATAAAAACACACCTAATAAGGTGTGTTTTAGAGTTTAGCGGGCTAAAATGAGACCTCTTATAACATTATAACTCTTTATGTTTTGTTAAATAACTAGAGGGTTTTATGTACAAAATTATAAAGATTATATCCAAGCCTTTGCTCATATATAATTATAACATATTAAAATAGCGAAAAACACTTACTGAAAAATCTCATAATTTGGGTATTGTCGGACCTTATGATATAATTAAATTGTTATATAACTAGAGGGTTGGAATAACAATTTTATAAAGAAATATTCAAAAGCAATATTTAAAGAACTAATTTGTAAAATTAGTTCTTTTTTTATTTTATAGCCTATTTTAATCTTCTTCTGATACATTAAATAATATATCTCGAACACTTTCTGGAGCAATTTTATTTAATCCTTTTCAAAAACCAACAAAATCTTCTTTTGGTGGTTCAGTAGGAATATTTACAATAGATATAGCTTGCTTTTGAACTCATTCTCAAAAAGACTCTTCATCGGGATTTTTATTTGTTAATTCTTCTATTTCTTGTCTAAATTGTTTTAGATCTATAGCACCATAAAATCATTTAAATTCTTTTATTACTGCTTCTGTTCATTCAGCAAATTGTAATTTTAAAGATAAAGATTTAGACTCTTCTCTAGCAGTTAAAAAATCTTGATAATAATCTATTATCTTACCTTCAGGCATTTTATTTTTAATATCATTATTATATTTTTTTAAATTTAGCTTTAATTTATCAATAGGATCTAAATAATATTTTTTTGGAAATTTACCCCTCATAAATACAATACAATTTTCGCCTTCTAAAGTCTTTATTTCTCCAGATAAAATAGCTTCTTTAGTTGCTTCTTGTCTGGTTGCACTAGCATATCCACTATTAGCAGAAGAACTTGAAATTTTTACTTCTTCTTTAATAAAATTATTAATAATATTTAAATCTTTATTGTCTTCTGCTCCTAAAATTATTTTAATTCAAAAGTTATTTAAAGAAATGGTTTTATTTTTATATTTATTCATCATTTTTTCTAATGATTGTACTAGTATGAAAAACCATAAATTTTTCTTTCTACCACGCTCTAAAAATGTTCCTAATTTGTTTATAACTGGATAAGAATTAAATTCATCTAAAATAGCCAATAATGGTCTGTTTCCATCATTACCATTTAATCAATATTGCCCTAAATCCTCTAACATTAAAACAAAATAGCTTAATGAGGCTCTGGAATCTTGATCAAAATGAGATTGAATAAAAAGAGCTGTAGGTTTTTCGTTCATATCTTTAATATCTATATTATTTTCTGATGATATTTTTAATAAATATAAATCATTTAAAACATATGCAGATGAATTGATTGAAGAAATAATACTATTAAGTTCTTTATTAATTTCTCCATCATTTTTATGAAAATCTATTAATGTATTAGCAGTATATTCGTTAGCTAATTTATATTTAGGAAATTGAGAAGCGATAGTTTCAAAATGAACAAGCAAATCTTTTAAATTAAGTAAATTAAAAGTTCTTTTATCATATTTATGACTTTCTACCATATAAGCCACAAAACCCATTAAAAGCTTTCTGGAAGAGTTTATTCAATGAGGATCAAGTTCAGATCCCTTTTCTCCAATAACAACATTAGCAAATTGTTCTATTGCTGTTGATAATTTACCTATATCATCTTTAACATGCCATATTTTTAGCATAGGATTATAAAAATCTGTTTCTATCTCTTCGTCTTTACTGATATTTGTTTCGTTATTTTCTAAATTAATAACTTTAATTTTATATCCTTTTTCTAAAAGATAATCACCATATTTAATTAATAAAGAATCTGGAGTATTTGGGTTAGTATCTGGAATGATAAAACTTGGTTTATTTCTTTTGATTAAATTTCCTTCTTTATTAAGTTCATCTTTTATTTGTGCATTAAAAAGAATTATAGTTTCAGTTATTTTAGTTGTTTTACCCCTTCCAGTTCCTCCAACAATTAAAGAATGACCAAATGCACGAGTAATTCAATTTGGTGAATAAAAATATAATATTTTTTTAAAAAATGATTTTTTATGAAAATTAGAAAAAACAGGAATAACTAGTTTATTTAATTTATATTTTTTTTCTAAAATTTTACCCTTAGAATTAATTTTATATTTTTTTAAATTTTTAATTTCTTTAGCATCTTTATTTTTTGTTGTTTTTTTATATAACATAAACAAAATGACCAAAAATAAAATACCTACTAATATTAATAATAAAAATAAATTATTTAACATTACTCCATCCCCTTTTTAGCTAAAGCTGATTCTATATCATCTTTAATAGAACTATTTCCAATTAAATCTACTTTAACTAATTTATTTCCTATTTTAGTTTTTAGAATAAATTTACCTTTATCATCTATATTATTTGAAGGTTTTATCCAATCTGTTTCTGCAGGTGTTAATGGTTTTTCTTCTGCAAGTTTTAACATGTTATTTAATTCAGCAATCTGACTAACTTCAACTTGACCAATTAAAAACTCTTTTACATTACTAATAATAGAAATAAGATCTCTATTCCTTTCGCCAGTAAAATCAGTAATGTTTTGTGTAAATAAAGCTATTTGTGTTCCAAAACCTCTGGCTTTAGCTGTTAATTTGCTCATTTTCTTTTGTATATAAGCATTTTGTAAAAAATCATTTGCTTCATCAATTCACAAATTTAATTTAATTTTTTTATCTTGTCTATTAAAAATATCATCCATTACCATATTCATTATTAAAAACAGAATAGAATTAGTTAAATGTGGCTCTAAATTCATTACTTCTAACAAATTAAAAACTATGGATTTTTTTTCATTAAATTTCACATCTCCCTTGCAATTAAAACGAGAAAAAGTTCCATTAATTAATTTGCTCATTATAAAGCTAAATTTAGATATTAATTTTTCTTTGTCTAAAGCTTTGTATATATCTGAAAAAATATATTCCTTACCATTCAAAATTTTAGTTTCATTTTTTAAATAAAATTGTTTAATATAATCTGAAAGTTCTGAAATAATTTCATTAGCTTTAATATAACCAGTACCATTAAAAAGTATTTTTAAAAATTCTTCTACTTCTAAAGCTTTGTATTCAACCTCTTCTTTAAAATTATTTTCATCTAAAATTCTTGCAAAAGCTAAAGGATTTAAATTTTGTTCACCAATATCTATTTGCTCTCCATTAAATTTTTTTAATATTGCGTCATAAATGGTTGAACTTTTAGGATCTAAAACTATATGTCTTACATTTTCATTCATAGTACAAACAGAAGCTAAAAGTAATTGTAAAAGTCAAGATTTACCAGACCCAGTTTGTCCGACAACAAGCATATGTCCTCCGTTTTTAACATTTCAAACTCATGGATATATTCCGTATGTTGTGCCTAAATAAGCTCCATTATCATCTAAAATAGACGAATTTTGAAAAAGGGCCGCATTAGATATAACAGACATATTTATTGGAAATTTTCTAGTATCTTCTGAAGGAAAAAAAGCATCCTTTATTATTTTATCTTGATCAGATATACCTCTAATAAGTTGTATATTATAAGCTTTTTGTATCTTATAAACAAAATCTCTTATTTGTTT
>Ga0209292_1002631_pt1 | contig 20481 bp, 13 predicted proteins | sample GOMGulsemesocosm_2_FD_184634 | JGI IMG/M metagenome (GOLD analysis project Ga0209292, IMG submission 184634) | Methane-oxidizing microbial communities from mesocosms in the Gulf of Mexico - GOM9C Gulf of Mexico (SPAdes) (version 2) | ecosystem: Environmental > Aquatic > Marine > Cold seeps... | reverse complement strand
ACCAATACCCATAAGCTAGGTGCGGACAGTATTTTTTTGTCATATTGACTGTATGCTTGTCACAGGCTGTAAACCTTGGAATGAGGCGCCTCTAGTTAGGGTATCCGTAGGTATATATTCACTCTATACTCTGACTGACATTTAAATTTCGAGCCCGAAAACTCTCTCTATATTATCCATTAGACCAGAGAGGCGTTAAGGTAAACCCACTAGCGATGCTAATAATGCGTTTTTTTGATTGCTGAGAAGGGAGTTAATGGATATTGGGTTGTAAACAATAATAACAACGCCGATGATTATCGATCGAGCACTCAACTTCAGGTAGCCAATGATTACCATCAAACAATTGCACCACCTTCAGGCAATTATTAAAAACAGCACTATTCACAGTGCTGCTCGCGAACTATGCCTGACTCAATCGGCTCTGACACGCAGCCTAAATACATTAGAAAGCACGTTAGGTGTGACTCTTTTTGAGCGCTCATCAACTGGCATGACCCCTACCCATTTTTGCCTTCAAATCTCAAGCCGGTGTCAAAAAATCCTACTCGAAGTAGACGAGATTCAGAGAGAAGCTGAAATATATCGCAATATAGAATCTGGCAGTCTGCGTATCGGTGTGGGTGCGCTGGTAAAAGAGCAGATTGGAAGTGAGGTTATACCTGAATTTATTGCGCAGTGTCCAAATGTCAATATAGTTCTGAGTGATGGCGACCCAGAAAAAATGATCCAGCAACTAGAAAATCGCGAGATAGACCTATTAATTGCCGGAAGAGGCAACTACAAAGATATAGCTGGCATCACATGTGAATATTGGACCGACATTCCTCTCGCTGTCATTGTAGGCAGTGGACACCCTTTTCGTGAAAGCAAAAAAATCAGCCTCGACGATCTGACTGAGTTCCCACTAATCAGTGCAACTCACACCAAAGAATCACATCCATTGCACCAACTTATGTTGAATCAAAAAAGAGATAAAGAGTCACCCATCTCAGTCACTTCCAGTAATTTCTCAACGCTAAAGGCTATTCTATTAAAGGGCAATTCGTGGACCCTCGCTCCAGAAAATAACTTTAAGAACGAGCTTGTGAATGGCGAACTTTGTAAGCTTGACATGCACCTACCAGCGCTAAAGGTCGAACTCAGCCTTATGGAACTTGAGGGGCGTTCTCGTTCTAAGCTAGAAAGTTTATTCATAGATATTTGTCAAAGAAACTTCTCCAATTAAAACGCCTTCAAAGCCAGGCCCCAAAATCCGTATACCGCTATGCAATCGAGAACCCTTTAGTTACGCTCAGCGTTAGATATTCGGGGGACACATAACCCTCTGGGCACTTGAAAAGTTCGACTTGACACTCTTCGCGCGTAAAATTCAACACAGTAAAACCATTGCACTCTAGCGGATCCATTAGTTCTTCAACAACCAATGCCTTCGGGGTTGCGGCTGACAAACCTCGAACACTGGATAACCAACCCAGTCCCCCGACACCTACGGGCCCACTTATAACCACAGTGACGGGGGAAGAAGACAAATTTAAGTCGCCACTGCGATGAATACGCCCGCTCCAAAGCAAGTGTAAATCACCGGAAACGATTAGTGGTTTACGCTTTTCTTGTGACGACAGTGCGTTCAGTATCCTTTGATGCTGCAACCACCACCCTTGCTGCCAAAGGTATTTATTGCCCTCGTCATCACGATCAACTGACGCAATCATTGTTCCTTCTGATTTCAATAAGTCTGGATACCATTCTCGCCACTTACCGGCGGTTAACCCCATTGGGTGTGACGGTACGTGCATCAAATGCTGGCTATCTTCTAGAAGAGTTTTACCCAGCAACCACTCCTCCACAGATGCAGGAATCAAACCTGCTGCCTCCTCACCTAACGTCAGATAACCACCGCAATCATAGTAGACCCCGGAAAAGAGGTCCCCATACTTTACGCTGCCAAAGTGTGTAGACAGCTCGACCCCACCCTCTTTTTTATAGCCTGGAAAGTCGGTTGGTAATGACTCTTCGACAATAAACTCTGGGAAATAGAGTGCTTGCACCAGGTTCCGAAGACTTTGATGAAACTCATTAGGTGGAAAAGTGACAGATTCTGGAGACGCATCATCATTGTCAAAATAATCATGGTCATCAGTGACAAAACATACAGGCGTTGAGCGAAACCGAACGCCATAAAGGCGAGCTATCTGCTCATCGGCTATAGCCAGGAGTGTTGACTCGTTTTCAGTGCCCTTTACCGGCAGGTTCTCGTCAAAGCTTCCGTAGCTGTTTAAGAAAAGCCGCATGGCCATTTTGCCTAATGTACTGTCTATATTATCTACCCAGGATTTATAGTCCCAATAGATATGATCACCATTGGCTATTACAAGATCAGGCTTTTTCTCCAGCATCAAATCCAGCATGCGTTGTCGATAGGCTATTGGCTTGAATGCATCGCGAGGCCCAGGCAGTACAGGCAGATCAGGGCCACCTGCACATGTATAGCTAATAACGCGTAAGTGCTCGGGTTGTTCTTCCGGCGCAGGAAAGGTTTTCAGCGGCCAAGAGTCACTCAATACTGCACCCGTGCGATCTATAAGTTTTAGTTGATATTCGGTGTTTGCTAACAGCCCCCCCAAACGAAAAGACCAAAATCGACCCAAAGAGTCCTGCTGACTTCCTACAACGTATTCATTACCCACCTCCATTAAAGGTGGATTTTCACAAGGTTTTTTAAAAGAAACTTTTATATTAAATGCACGGTGCGAAACTAAAGGCAGGATATGCTGTATGTCTCCACTATTCCAACTTTCTTCAGCGCTATTACTGCTGGAGCAGCCTGTAATGGCTAAAGTACCAACACCCAATCCTAGCTGAACCAAATTACGCCGACTAATATTCAAATCTTTCATCGGGATCTCTTGTTAATATAAAATGGAAAAATATCAGGCGATCACAACTTAAGCACTTCTAAATACGCCAAGTGATGAACCGCAGTGAAGGTTAAGGCCTGAAGAGAGCAGGGGAGGCATTTAACCTCCCCTGCTTTACTCACTAACGAATAGTGAAATTGAAACCAGTCACATTAAAAGTTGAAGGTACCGCGCACACCAATAGTACGTGGATCACCCTGTACACAACGAATCAGAGTCGTGCCGTTGATTTTTGTTCCTAATGCACCACCACTTGGCTGATCAATCATACCAACACAGTAAGCTTCATCGGAAACATTCTCGGCAAATACACTCGTTGACCAGACACCGTCTTCTGAGACCAAACCGGCGCGCAGATTAACCAGAGAGTAAGCATCCTGAATGGTCTGCGGATTATTATTTGTGGTCGACCCCACATCGGCATCATCAGTCCACATCACTTCACCACGAACAAACCATTCCATACCGGTATCACCCAAGGACTGAGTCCACTGTGAAGCCAGATTGAATTGATGCTCAGGTGAATAGCGGTTTGCAGTACCCGACAAATCCTGAGTGCCCGCTACACCTGGTAACGCAGTGCCGTTTTCGAATGACAGGAACTCTGAGTCCAAATAAGCATAACCCATCGAAATAAACCACTCTTGCATAGGGCTGTATTTAACATCAAACTCAATACCCTGCTGACGTAACTCACCCGCATTGGCAATCACAAAAGTTAAATCCTGGAATGAACGATCCTGGAAGTTTTCAATGTCTGTTCTGTATGCCGTGATATTGGCAATCATTGAGCCATCTAACAGGGTGGTTTTCAAACCCAACTCATAGTTTGTCACTTCTTCAGAGTCAAAGATTCGCTGGGCATGAGTTAAACCACCAGGGGTCATGACGGAGTTCAATCCACCAGACTTGTAACCGGTAGATGCCGTGGCAAAACCCATAATGTCCTGCGTAAAGAAGTAGCGAGCATTGAGCATCCAGTTAGTCTGGCTGTCGTCAAACTTCAGAGTTTTATCTTCAGCAGAGCCAAATAAAATACCCGTTACCAGATTGTTTGGCGCCACCAATAAAGAGCCGTTCTTATCATCGTCGGTGTAACGAAGGCCTGCTGTGATATCCAGTTTTTCAGTAACATGGAAGGTAGCCTGAACAAAGGCCGCCAGGGATTCGGCATCCTGCTCGAAAAATGACGGGTTAGCGTTGTATTGATCTCCTGCCGCACAAATAGACGCGAAAGGACCGGCTAATGCACAAAAATCTGCACCCAAGTGTGCAGTCTGATCGATCTCGTAATCTTCCTGAAAATAATAGAGACCGGCAACGTAATCAAACATATCACCTACTGGCGAAATCAGCTGAATTTCCTGAGAGATGGATTCACTAGCAAAATGGGTTTCACGGGCGATATCATCCATTGCTAATCGGAACAATGAATATTCATAGGTATCGTTTTGCCAATCGCGATAAGACGTAATAGAGCGCACGGTATGACCAGCAAAGGCATCATCCCAAGTGACATCAAGAGTCGCGCCCCATTGACGGTCTGTCATGTCATCTTCATGGGCTTGATTGATCTTATGATCCAAACCAGAAATATCTGGTGTAGCGCCAATAGCATTCAATGCTGCCAGGTTTTCAGCCGTAGCACTTTCAGGCAACACCTCGATAGTGCCCCCTTCGCCTTCCAGTTCCTGATAATCCAAACGCAACAGCACACTTAAGTCCGCCGTAGGCTCAAATAAAATAGACGGCTTGATACTTCGTGCTTTACTGCCACCAATACCGTCTTTTCCGTCATACAGGTTTTCGGTGAATCCACCCTTGGAGCTGTGATTGGCTACCACACGGCCTGCCAAGGTATCACTGAAACCCTTATTGGCAATTAGAGTGGTATCGTAGTGATCGTAGTCGCCAACACCGGCATCAATCTTGACAGTATCAGCGCCCATCTCAGGCGTTTTGGTGCGTATATTCAATGCCCCCATCGCCGCATTACGGCCAAACAGCGTACCCTGTGGCCCACGTAATACTTCCGCTACATCAATATCCTTTAGGTTACCCATGATGGCACCGGGGCGGGCCATATAGGCACCATCAACATAAACAGCCACACTGGGGTCCATCGCATTATTACCTACGGTACCGACACCTCGAATCATGATGCGTTGGTTTACCGCCTGGGAAGACTTGGTTACCGTCAAGTTAGGTGCAATAGCACCCAAACCTTGCAAATCCTCTACGCCGGATTTCTCCATGAAGTCACCACTAAAGGCCGACACAGAAATAGGTACATCCTGAATGCTCTCGGCACGCTTGGTGGCCGTCACTACAATTTCTTCCAGTACAAAACCTGCGCCATCGGCAAGGGCAGGAAGACTCGATATACCAGTAGCCATTAATATTGCGGACGCTAAAGGTTTTATTTTTATATTTTTCATTGTCTCTCCTCGAATTGACCATTTGAATCACTGTGATGATTACATTACAGCAGTAGCTGCCCCCCCGATAATGAGTAATATATGTGCGCGATGCATATTTATCATCACCAAATATTACTGGATATCACACGCCAAAAACCAATATGATATTCAGTAAATAGTTAGTCTTAAAATTACTAAATTATGAGAATTCTATAACTTATGTACATTTTTAAACGTAAAATACGCCTCTATAAATACCGAGTGCCGACCATACAAAATCGATATTATTTTAATAACGCCATTAAAATAGAAACATAATCTTCTATAGCATTAAACTTTCAAAATACTGGATTCAGCTTTATGGGCAAAATCGTAGAGAAACCGATCAAGCCTCTTGGCAATAGCAGAACGTAATTAAATTGAGGATGGTTCACTTGATATTTGATATTTATTTAGAAAATGAATTTTGGTTTGCCGCAGCGCAACTCATATTTGCCATGTTGGGAATGGGAGCCTCGCTAACCATCAAGGATTTCGGTGAGATAGCCAAAGAACCCCGAGCTTTTTCTGTAGGAACAGCCATTCAGGTTCTTATGGTGCCTGTTGTTACGCTTGCTTATCTCCAGTTTTTTGGCATGAATCCGGGCGCCCTGTCTGTAGGTGTTGCAGTTGGCTTGGCACTCTGTGCGGCCATACCTGGGGGAGCCGTTTCTAACATATTCACCCTTTTCGCGGGCGGTAACATTGCCTTGTCAATTGCCATCACCTCGGTGACAACTGTCGCTTGTTTAGTGACAACCCCCATAATTCTAAACGCCCTGATTATCGAACACATGCCTGTAAACTTCACCATGCCAGCCGGGAAAATTGCTCTGGATATCTTTCTGTGTATGCTCTTGCCTTTAGTGGTCGGAATGATGTATCTAAAATGGTTTCCATCAACGGCAGCAAGAGTCTCGACGTTTTTTATCAGAGCTTCTCTAGCCGTGATTCTGCTCATCGTGATTGGCTCCTTTGGCGCCGGTAGACTTGACTTAACATCCTTTGGTTTGACCAATGTTCTTTTGGTTCTGCTTTTCATCAGCATTCTTACCGCTGTTGGTTGGCTGGTTCCAAGGTTGATCGGTCTCTCACAGAAGGATACTACGGCGATTGGCATGGAAGTAACGGTTCGCAGCACCAATCTGGGTCTGTTAATAAAAGCATCTATTTTCCCGGCGATTGTCGGCCAGCCTGATCCAATGGGTGATGCTGTGCTGTTTACCTTGTTACTGTATGGCGGTTTGATGCTGTTGATCAGTGCCCTGCTTATCAAGATTGTTCGCCCTCAACAATCACCTGCATTGGCCCAATCCTAGGGGGTTGTGTGTAAGCCCTGTTACGAGATTTCCTTACAGAAAAAAGCCCGCATTCGTTGCGGGATTTTTAACAGGAAACATTGATGATCTTTCACGATAAGAGCAATAACGATTGGTAAACTATTCTTCGGTCAATGGGACTAGGGAGCAAGTTTCTTCTTCAATGCCATTCCCATTGACCTTGGAAGGCTAGGCATCACTTTTAATAACCAGGGTAATATTTTCCTTTTTGCCCCCTTAATAGACTCCGGAATCAGCGCCTCGATGAGATGCGGACCAGGTGAATTAAGTGCATCTTCTAAGGCTTTTAAAAGCTCTTCTGATGTTTCCACTCGGGTGCCATGCACACCCATACTCTGCGCTAAAAGTGCATAGTTGGTCACCGGCCCGCTGATGTCTAACTGAGACTTGGCTTTTACTCCAGCCCCTCCTGCGCCCACCCGTTCCAACTCTACTTTCAGAACAGAATAGGCAGCATTATTAAAAATGATGGTGGTTACGTTCAGATTTTCCCGAGCCATTGTCCACAACGCTTGGTTTGTGTACATAGCGGTACCATCACCAATAAGTGCTAAAACCGGACGCTCTGGACAAGCAACTGCAGCACCCACTGCATTGGGTAGACCCTGACCTATAGCGCCCCCCGTGAGGGTAATCATGTCGTGGCGTGGCGCGCCAGCTGTCATGCTATTGAGCAACAAACCCGAGGTGATGGACTCATCCACAATGATGCTATTCTCCGGCATTAACTCACCTACGGCCCTGCACACTTTTTCTGCGGTAAGCTTTCCTTTTGGGCGCCCGGGTCGGCTTACGGCCTGCAGTATTGGTTGAGTATCAGAGGCTTCTAATGCAACCTGGAGTTTATTCAGACTGGCAATGGCATCTTGCTCAGGAGTACTCAAGGTGTACACGCTACAGCTATCGGGTACCAGATAACTTTTCTTATCCGGATAAGCAAAGAAAGATACAGGCGCACTTGCATCTATTAATATCAAGCTATCAAACTCTGCCATCTGCAGCGAGGCCATTTCCGCCAGATAGGCAATGCGCTCCACCATTGGCAGGCCTGCCCCTCGCTCAATACGAGCAGGAAAGGTTTCAGCAAACAAGGCAACACCGCTGCGCGCGGCAATACGAGCCGCAGCCATTAGTCCCGGTTCACGCAGTGCACGCCCACCCAGTAGTATGGCGGTTTTCTTACTGGCACGTATAGCCTCGACCACAGTATCAATAACAGAATCATCAGCGATTGGCGCTTGCGGCTGTGGTGGCACAACACACGGCTGACCTCCCTCCCCCCAAGAGACATCCGCAGGCAATATAAGCGTCGATACTTGACCGGGCAGACCGCGGGCAGAAGTGATGGCATCTGCCGCATCCTGGCACAAAGCTTCTGCACTGCTCGAGGTACGAACAAAGTTTGGGGATACGTTTAAGGCAACCGTTTCAATGTCAGACTGTAGTTGAGCATCGTACTTCACATGGTAAGTAGCATGATCTCCAACAATGTTAACGACTGGTGATTTACCTTTGCGGGCATTGTGCAAATTGGCCAGTCCATTACCCAGACCGCACCCAAGGTGCAGCAAGGTAGCCGCAGGTTTATCCGCCATACGGGCATAGCCATCGGCGGCCCCAGTTGCAACACCTTCAAACAGCGCGAGAACCGCCCGCATCTTGGGTTCGTCGTCCAACGCAGCAACAAAGTGCATTTCACTGGTACCTGGATTGCTAAAACAAACTTCAATTCCAGCATCCACTAGGGTTTTCATTAATGCTTGAGCGCCATTAGGCATCATCTATCTCCTGATTCTCTTCGTACTATATTTATTGATTTCAGTTTTTTTAGCTCATCAAATCATTTGTTGACGCAAAAAACTGCACAGCTATTGGCGCCGCCTGTATAGGCCTAGAAACCGTATTGGCACACCTACCCTAGAATTCCGATAGGTAATATGATTAATTTTCAACTAAAAAGTTTTCTATGGTTTCGATTTCGGTTTAATATGATGGAAAGAACATGCCGGATAAACACTTCATCACTAAAACCTTAAGCGTTTGTCGCTACTACTCTGAAATGTAAAAAATTTAATATATCAACACAGGCGCTGTACCTATTTGACCTAGTGACAACCAAGAAAAATCCCTATCGCTAGAAATAACCTCAGCTAGCTCCGTATTCATCTCAGTAGTTATCTCAATAGTTATAATCGATACGTCAATGCTTGAATTAGGTGAAGGCGTGCTTAATACAATACAGGATTGGTTATAACCCGAATAATGAGTAATAAATTTGTTTGATGAATTTTTATCATCACCGGGTCATTATGAATGGTACGGATCTTCACAGATCGGAGGTTTACTTTGGGAAACTATTGAATGTCTAGGAAACTAAGAGGCAGAGCAAGACACTCTCAAGTTATTTTTATTGGTGACTCAGAGCGAAAAGGGGCGCAGAAAATTAAGCCTCCAAGAACGTCAGAGGCTAGTAACGGGAAGGCCGTCACGGTCTGGCAGGCGCTGTCGAGCCACGCACAATCAGCTCGTGGGCCAGGGTAATACGCGATGACTTGGTCGATTCACCCCGCAACAACCCCAACATCATCGTCATAACACGCTTACCTATGTCGTGGCGCGGCTGACGTACGGTGGTTAAGGGTGGGTCGGTCACTTCTGCAAAGCGAATATCATCGAAGCCAACAACCGAAATATCCTCTGGTATCTTGAGTCCGTGGGCTTTAATTTCAGCCATCACACCCATGGCCATTTCATCATTAGCCGCAAAAACAGCGGTCGGGCGTGAGCCTTGCCCTAATAAACGCTGCATCGACTCGCGCCCCGAGTTAATACTGAAATCGCCAGTAATAACCAGCTTGCGAGTGTCGGTCACGCCAATTTTACGCATGGATTTCTTATAACCGCGCAGGCGATCCTGGCAGATGGGAGAGTCCTTCGGACCATTAATAAAAGCAATCTTCTGGTGCCCTAAGGAGGATAGATACTCGATCACCTCACTGGCCGCCAACTCGTTGTCAATGCAAACGGTCGGCACGGGGATTTGAGAATTGTATTCACAGGCCATCGAGAAGGGTGGCCAGTTGGGGTCTATGGTTTTCCTGTCGGCGCGGTATTCAAAGGGGATGTTACAACCTAAGGTAATCACCCCGTCGGCCTGTTTCTGTGCCACCAGCTCCGCATAGGCTCGCTCGCCTTCGGGGTTGTACTGGGTATCTCCCAGTAGCACACGGTAGTTGTTCTGATGAGCCACCCACTCAATGCCCTGAATGACACTGGCAAAAAAACCATTGGTGATATCGGGCACCAGCACCAACACCATATTTGTTTTTCTAGTGCGAAAATTTCTAGCCAGGGTATTGGCGACGTAACCGCTCTTTTCAACCGCTCGAAATACCTTCTCACGTGTTTTGGCCACAACCTTATCCGGGTCTGCCAGCGCACGGGATACGGTAGCGGTCGATACACCCGCCAACTCAGCTACGTCTTTGATCGAAACCATTACAATTTAAGCCACTTTTAGATGGAAGCCCGCATTATACCCACAGTTTCACCCAGATAACTGACTAAACCTAAACCTAAACCAAGTTAACCTGAGGGCCGCCGGCAGGTGAGTTCCGGCATAGCTAAAGTGACGATGCGATGAACAGGCGACAAGCTAGACGAATAAAAAGCGGCTCAGCTGCGATCCTTTAGGTAACCGGCATAGTCTGGAATATCACGGGCATAACTCTCGCCAAACAGGTTTGAGGTGACCAGCATATCCGCGGTGCTGCGATTACAGGCAACCGGAATATTCCACACAGCGGCAATGCGCAGCAGGGCTTTCACATCTGGATCATGGGGCATGGGCTCGAAGGGGTCCCAGAAAAAGATCAGCAGATCTATCTCGCCTTCGCTGATCCTAGCACCTATCTGCTGATCGCCCCCCAAAGGTCCGCTGAGCAGGCTTTTAATAGGCAGATTTGTCGCTTCGCTTACCTTGCAACCGGTGGTGCCCGTGGCAAACAGGGTATGCTGCTCGAGAACATCTCGGTGCTCCTGGCACCATTCGACCAGCATGCCCTTGCGGTGGTCATGGGCCACCAGGGCGATTTTTTTACCTGCAGGTGAGGTGATTGTTTTGTGCTTCATAATGCAATTCCACTAGGACTCAGGGGCAGTATACCAAACAGGTGAAGACCAGGCGCGCTCCTGAATGACTTTGTCGTAGTTGCCGTCACAACAGGTTTCACAACAAGCTTCAAAATCCGGTTTTATGGACGACGGGTTATCACACTCTACCTTATTGGCATTACAAACCCGTTAGGTCACGGCATTATATTTCATATTGTTTTCGATATTCCGACGGGGAAACTTCGGTGATTTTCTTGAACTGTGAATAGAAGGTCGACTTTGAATTAAAGCCAGACTCCATAGCGATGTCCAAGATACTGAGTTCACAATCTTGATCCAGCAATAATATTTTGGCGCATTCAATGCGCTGTCGGTTAATCAAATCGAAGAAATTACATTTGCCGTGGTGATTGATCACCGCTGACAGCCGATTGGGGTGAACACCAAGTCGCTCAGCCAGCCGCGCCAGGTTGATATTGGGCTGTTGATAGGGCTTTTCCTGCTCAAACAACCGCTGCAGCGACTGCCAAATTTGCTCGCTGTCACCTGGCAGACTGTTCGATACAGTCTCAAGTTGAGCTGGCACATCAGCCCCGGCGCTCTGGCCTTCGAGGCTCTGACCTTCGTTGCGCTGGGCTTGGGCGCCAAACAGTGCCTGACGAAATATGGCCGGCTGGATGATACCCATATAGCCAATGTAATAGAGCAGGCCGACATAGACAAAACCCTGCCAAAAAGAGCGCATAACTTCACTGGGCGGCTGTATCAACAAACTCAGGGCGGCCACAATCAATGACCAACATATCCACTTGAGCCAATTGAGGTTGATCATGTCCAGCGTCGAGAAGGACTCTTTGATACGCCGGTGGTGTTGCCCCAAGAGCTTCAACCCAAAAAAACCATAGGCCAGCAGCGACAGAGTCGAGGGGGTTTGCACCGCCATCAGAGTATATCGAAGTTGATGCCAACTGATATTGCCTGCGTTAAGCCCCCCCGCTAGGTACTGCCAGAACAACCCCAGGCTTATAACCACACCCAGCGCCCCGGGCAGCCAATGCCAGCGTGGATTCCAGCCTTCAGGGTGTTGAGTATCGGTGAGCAGCAGCAGGTAGAACAGCAGACAGGGCCCTATAAAAAGATTGGCGGCAACGCCCAGCAAGAGGATCGGGCTTTGCGCTGAGATGAGTTCAGCCAGCACCATAAAACGCAGTAGCAGGCTCACACTCATCACCGCAATAAGTCCGGCAAGATAGCGATTGGCGATTAGAGCCGTGTTTTCTCTGGGTATCAGCAGCACGGCAATGATCAGCACCGAGGCTGAAATACCGGACCAGGTAATTAATTCGCCAGTCAAACTCTAACTCCTGTTTTGGGTAGTAATTGACCTGTCGCTTGTGCGCTCAATGAAGCAAAAGTATATCCCAGACAAACCCGTCTTCCGAGCTGTTAACCTCTCATGACTACACCTAAGTCATTGAAATAATAACAAGTCCTATCTTACTGTGAGTATTCGCACGTCCAGATAGTCAGCATCGGACGCCGCTACTGCCAAGCCGTGTTTGACTGGCACTCTGGAAACTTGTCGAGCGCTTATTGAAGCGTATAACCGGCTCCAGTAGACACTGTAATGAAGCAATTACCCATAACAATATATGCCACCAAGCATAACAACAGGTGCCATCGACCCATCTCTGAGAGGCTTACCATGTACAACCTTCAACGATCTTCCAAGGGGCTTATCTTAACCGGGATACTGCTGGCCCAGTCCCCCTACCTGTTCGCAGAGCCCGTTCTGGCATTAGAGGAAGTGATTGTCACGGCGCAAAAGCGCGAGCAAACACTGCAGGACATACCAGGCTCCGTCGCCGTGCTTGATGAGGCACGTTTGAAGCAGTCGGCCACCACGGAATTCAGCGACCTGTCGAGCCTCACCCCCGGCCTCAATCTGGCCGCGGCGAGTGATGGCTTTGCCCCGCTCATTCGTATTCGAGGCGTGGGCAACAACCGCTTAACGCCCTCAATTCGTCCCTCTGTTGGTATATTTATTGACGATATCCCATTAACTCGGCCGGAAGCGGCCTTCAATAACCTAACGGATATTCGCTCCATTGAAGTGCTGAAAGGCCCTCAGTCAACTCTGTTTGGCAAGGGCGTGTCCAGTGGTGCCATCAACATCCACACCAAAAACCCGGATATGCTCGAGCACTCAGGCTTCGCTGAAAGCAGCATCGCCGACAGTGGCCTCAGGGAATACCGCGGTGGTTTGAATATGCCCCTGACGGATACTCTGGCGGCGCGGGGCAGTGTTTATCAGACGACCAAGAGTGATCAGCTAACGAATCTCTTCAACGGCGAAGATGATGAAACAAAGACTCAGGGTGGCCGCTTGCGCGTATTGTGGCAGCCAGTCGACGAGCTGTCTGTTCGCCTGGGTTACGACAAGCACGATCTGCAAACGACTAACTCAGGGGTTTCTGCGCTGGTCTATGGCGGCCTCACGCTGGATAAAGCCTCTGAAAAAGGGCTGACCTTGCCAGACGCAAACCCTTTCGACGGGCAAAATTACCAGGAACTGGCGACCGATCGGGATAGCGACAGTGAGATCTTCTCGCTGGCCGTGCACTGGGATATTGATGATAACTGGTCGTTTGACTCCATCAGTGCACAGCAAAAGTGGCAGGCGGTTGTCGACCAGCCAGCCGGTGGCACCTCTGCTTTTGGTACTGTGACAGCTATCCAAAAGCAGGACACTGACACCTTCTCGCAAGAATTTAGATTCTTATATGACAAGGATAAATTGTCATCCATGATGGGTGTTTTTTACGCGGACTCAAACCGCGCCGCCCACATAGATGTGTTAAATACTGCGCTCGTCATACCTGGAGATGACCTAGATCTAGCGGTCCTCGTCGAACAGGACGAGAGAAGCAGAGATTATGGCTTATTCATGCATAACATCTACGCCTTTACTGACGCAACCGAGATCACCCTTGGCCTTCGCTATAACAAGACCCAGACAGAAGGGGTCAATTATCAAGCTACCGGCGCTGGTTATTTCGCCGATCAACACAGTCCGCTTGTCGGTACCCCGAGCACCTGGGCAATACCTTCGAGGCGTGACAGCTGGAAAAAAGTCACAGGCACGCTAAAGGTTAATCACTTTGTCACGGAAGATATATCGGTCTACGCAGGCGTGGGTACTGGCTTCAAGGCAGGAGGCTTTGATGCGGTAAAAAATGCCGCCCTTTATAACGGCAGTGAGACGGCCCCTCTCAGCAGTTTTGAGGCCGAGACGGCGACCAGCTGGGAAATAGGTGTCAAGGGTAATAGCCTGGATAGCTCTCTGCGCTGGGCTGCCAGTGCTTTTTATCAGCTATACGATGATTACCAGGTTGAAGTCCCCGATCCAGTGGGACCGGGTAATGATGTGAACAATGCCGGAGAAGTAGTCTCTCAGGGCTTTGAGGCTGAAGTGACCTGGTTGCTGAGTGAGCAGCTGCTGGTTGATGGCAGCCTCTCCTATATTGATTCACGCTGGGGGGAGTATCGAAATACGGCCTGTAACGGCCTACAAATTCAAGAGGGTAAATGTGTTGATGGGGTACAGGACCTCAGCGGCAAGCGTCGCAATGGTACTAGCCCGTGGACCGCGAACCTGGGTGCCAGTTGGAGTGACCGTTTTTCTGATGAGCAGGACTGGTTTGCCCGACTCGACCTTGTATTCCGCGATGATTTTATAGGCGCGGCTGATATGGACCCGCGTACCACGCAAAGCTCTTACACCCTGATTAATGCCACCGCAGGACTGATGGCCAGCGGTGATAGTGGTTGGGAGCTTAAGGTCTGGGCTAAAAACTTGACCGATGAGAAGTACATCGCCCTGTTCACCAATGCGCGAGATGGTTATCAGCCAAACGGTACCTGGGGCTGGGGAGTCAACACCGGCGCGCGCAGAACCCTGGGCGCCACGCTCGGTTATAAGTTCTAAATATTCGGTTCATTATTTTTATCAGATAGCGTTGCCGTGAGGAGGGGCAAGCTCTTCCTCACTCTGCCTAAATTCTGCTTGTTTTACGTAAAACCGAATAATGGGTTCCAAGGATATAAAATGAAAAAAGTAATTCTTTCAACGACCTGTATTGTTGTTGTTTTCTTGTCATTTGCTGGAGGCTTTGCTGTCGGCAAAGGGCCGAGATTATTGTCGATGATTTTAACCGGAGGTGGTGCGGCCAAGGCTGAATGGCAGCGGCTTGAAAGCGTCGAAAGTTTTAATACCTTATACGGCAGTATTGGCGACATGCGCGATATGGTACTGGCCGAGGCTAAAACAGAGCGCGAAGTCGCGCTGGGCATGCGCTGGATTTTGCGCAACATTGCTATGTCGACGGATATAGTGGCGGACGGTAACGTGATACGCCCTAACTTTGTGCGCATGGACAGCGAGGCGCGAAAGATTGGCGGGGACAACCCAGACGCGGAATACCATCTAGCCAAAATTGATGGCAGCTACGCTTACAGGATCACCGGTAACCGCGGCAGCGTGCGTTACTTCAGCTTGAATGTTAACGCCGGAAAAGGCATGGAAAAAAGACGGCTGGCGGCGTTTCTCAATGATCGAACCATCGAGTTTGATGAACTGGGTAACTTCGAATTGCTGTTGAGCGACACCAAACCTGAACAGCCTGGGCAGTGGCTCGAGATACCTAAAAACTCAACAGCGATCATGCTGCGGCAGTATATCGCGGACAGAAAAAAAGAGAACTTAGTCGATATCAATATCGAGGTGTTGGGCGAGGCTCCGCCCATACAGGCTAGTTCAGATGAGGATATTGCCGAATCACTCACGGCGACAAACTACGCCTTTATTATGTTGGGTTCACTACACAAGATTGTCTTGCCTGAATCCTGGGAAAACCCCAATAAATTTTACAATATAGACTCAGACACTATGGGGGGAGCCATCTCCGGGCCGGATAATTTATACATGATTGGCAGCTTCAAGGTGGCTGCTGATGAGGCCTTGATTGTTGAAGTTGATCCACCAGCCACACGCTACTGGAATATCGCTCTGGAAACCATTTGGCACGAGACGGTGGATTACCTTCATAGGCCCGCCAGTCGCACACTGGAAAATGTCGTACCCAGCGCAGACGGCAAGGTGCGCTTTGTCATAGCGCATCAAAACCCTAATGTTAATAATTGGCTGGATCCTATGGGCAATGAGCGTGGCCAGATGACGTTTCGTTGGTTAGAGGCCAGAGGCATTGAAGTGAGCAAACCAAGGGTCACACTCGTAAAACTGACTGACCTTGAGTCTGTGACGCTCTAGGCCTGGAGATAGCGGCTGGAACGCCAAGCTGTGGATAAAGAATGCCACCCATGAGGAATACATTGCCCTCTTCACCAACGCCTGCGATGGCTCCATCACCGTCGGTAGTTGGGGCTGGGCGGGTTCCGCCGTTCAAACGCGCACCCTGGGTATGACCCTCGGCTATCAGTTCTAAAGCACATCAACAGCTCCGACCTGTGAGCTTTGGGGGGAGCCAGATTCCCCCCCTTTTTTATCAGAGGTATGTATGAGTAAAGCGATCATCGCTTTGATAATAACCGGCATTATGGTTATCAGTTATAAAACCGTCAGTGAAGACCCGCTGTTATCCATGGCCGTTGGCCTCAACAACAATCAACAGAGTACCCGCGCCTTTAATGATCTGCTGCAGAGCATGCAGGACATGGCCCGGCTGGCCAATCAATACCCGGCCGCCTCAGCAGAGTCCTACCGGTCCCTTTTGCACACACTCGCATCCGCTCTGGTACACGCCCTCGAAGATGACCCTGAGCGGCCAGAGTTCAAGCGCAGCGTCACCACCACCATGAAATGGTTAGGCGATAACCCTGACGCTATTTATCACAGCGCCACGGTTCGCGGCGACCGCAACTACCAAATACGCGGTAATATGGCCGGCGCCAAGTACCTGTCACTGTCGGCTCACGACGGTAAACACGATGGTTCAATCGAAGAAAAACTCAGTGCTGTGATCACCAGTGATGACATCACCATTGACGACGATGGCCGCTTTAGTTTTTTCATCGGCCCCGGCAATAACAGCCAGAAAAACTATCTGAAGCTCTCGAAAAACACCTCGAGCCTTATAGTGCGTCACTATTTCGAAGAGAAGAAACCTGTGGCCGCTGATTTATACCGACACGTGCCCCTGGTGATAACACCGCTCGACGATCCTGGCCCAGCCCCTGCTCCCACAGATTCATCCATTGCGGCTTCCATTGATCGAGCCAACAACTATTTCAGGGGCCACCTGGAAATATTTTTGAAGCCGGGCGGCAAGACTACTCCAGCGTTTGTCTCGACCCAGCCCAATCAATTCGTTCAGCCGGTAAAACCCGGCACCCTGGCACTGGGCAATACCGATGCCGCCTACGCCCAGGCCCCCTTCGTCTTGACCGACAAGCAGGCGCTGGTAATCAGCGGCCGCATGCCAGAGGTCAGAATGGCCAATGTGGTGCTGTGGAACGCTTACCTGCAGACCTTTGACTACCGCCACCGGCAGGTATCGCTGAACCGCGAGCAGATGGTTTTTGAGGAGGGCGGCCGCTTTACAATCATTGTCGCCCATCAGAATCCGGGGCACCCCAACTGGCTGGACACAGAAGGTCGAAACTTTGGCTTTATCTACTGGCGCTTCCTGCTGCCGACCAGCGATATAGAAAAGCTGGAAACCCGCCTGGTCGATTTCGAAGAACTGAAACAGGCGCTGAAAAAAGATCGGGGGTCATCCAGTGTGGCTGCTGGTTGATGGGCGCCATAACGGCTGAGCAAAAATGCATCCTCGTCGAACTGCACCCTGCCCGCGCCATAACACGACTCGCCCCAGCTGCTGAGACGGGCGGCTGGGTTATACGCTTGATGCGCAGCTAATCATGGCGATCAATGCTCATGGCGTTGCTGCGGAGCATCGCACTACACGTTGATATAAAAGCGCATCACCAGATGCGCAGCAAGCCACAGCATTGATCATACTCAACAGCAGGCCGTTGCGGCCGCCTGCTGGGCTCACTGAAAATCCTCAGCCGTCGATTATAAATGAAGGAGATATTTCACTTCTCAGCCACAAGATTAATGTTGCGGCTCAGGCGCGGTATACCAAACGGGTGAAGACCAGGCCCGTTCCTGAATGGCTTTGTCGTAGTTACTGTCACAACAGGCTTCAAAACCCGGTTTTATCGACGACGGGTTATCGCACTGTACCTTGTTGGCATTACAAACCCGTGCATGCCAGCGACAGGATGGATTCTCTAACACACGGGTGTAGTAAAAAGAGGACTGTTTTTTATTAAAGTCCGGATCCTTCCACACCTTACAGCTGCTGGAAAAACTCTGCTCAGGCAAACCCGGAGTCGTTTCACAGCTGCTGGTATCGACACTGGCACCATTATTTTTTGAACCGAGAATATCGTACACACGCTCATGCTGGCCGCCCTCTGCATCAACCCAGCCTTTTACTATTTGGACGCGCTGCAGAGGTTCACTGCTCGGGTCTTGCAGAGCCGTCACCAACAATTTCGGCGCCTCGCCGGTTGCCGAATAGGCCAGGTCGCCGCCCATGGCTGTTCCCGTACTGGACGCCACCGACATATAGTTTTTATCCTCACACAGGTCATCGGCATAGTCCCAACCTGCAAACAGTCGCACCTTGATACGTGGGCCGCTGGTACCAAAAACCTCGCGGCGCTTGAAGGCTGCAAAGATAGATTCCCGGGTGTTTTCCTCCGCCCAGACACCCGACAGGCCGCCCGGATTAAACTCAATATTGTCTGGCAGGGTTTTAGGGCCACTGGCCGTCACAGGAGCCCCAGCGCCACCATGGCCTTGAAAGTCTTTTTCACTCACGTAACCCGGGGTACCCAGATGAGTGTCGCTCGCCGCGATGATGCCCAGTTTGTACGGATTGGCCCCCAGCTCTTGTTCGAAAGCCAAACCCTGCTTGAGTACCTCGCGGACAAAACCCGCGCCATTCAAAGGCGCTTCCAGCTCCAGTGCCGGTACATGCTGGCCCATAAAACTGCGATAGGGCAGCGGTTCATTGCCACAGCTTTCATCGGGTTGTGTCAGGGATAGCTGCTGCTCCAGCAGCGAGCACTCTGAGTCGCCTTTATGCTGCATAATTTCTACCAAACGCTCGTTTTCAGCACGCCAGAGCGCGTCCTCTCTACTTAAAGGCAAGCCATCTGGGTTGTGCGATTGAAACATCAAACCGTTGCTGAGGTTTGAGTTGTGCGGGATGACCACATAATCGCAGCCTTTGTCCTCGTCACAATGATCATCCAGGCCGCGCCAAAGGTCCTGCGCCGTGCGCGCCTCATAAAATGTCACCGGCGCCTCTGGCACCTGGTCAGTCGCAAAAATCACATTGCGATGCAGGTTGGCGACATCCTGGGCACCGGTCCACTCATAACCAACAAAAGCCGTGAACTCGCAGTCCGAGCTGGTATCGTTGTGGATATCGGCCGCCGCCTGCGTCTGCGCCCAAACCCCTTGGGCTGCGTCCAGACAGGCCTCACCGTCGTCACCACAAAAACCAAAGCGGCCTTCAAAATAGCCGGACATCGCCTGGGTGTTCATCATAAAGAAGCCAGCCCTGGGCCATTTGCGGTAGACCTTGCAGGTTAACGAGCTATAACCCGGCAAACTGGGCGAAACACAGAGTTTTACCTCGCCAAACAGTTCGGCGTGGTCGGTGACGGCGGCAAAATCCAGCGCATGATCCAGCTGCGCCCAACGCTGCGGCTCCCCCTTTGCATCGTAAGGTTGCAGCCCCAATTTTTCACCCTTGGCAAATCGGTAGGCGTCAAACGGGGTATTGCGCGTACCCTGTGTACTGGCGTCTAAAGAATAGGCGGTGTGCACATGCAAATCGCCAAACAGAGCCTGTCCGTGCTCCACACGATTATGACAGGGCTCTTGTTTATCAGTACTGGGACGATAATTCCCCATGATCTCTTCTGAACTGGAAAAAAGATCGTAGGTGGTTGTATCGCTGATATACAACCACGCGGGCAAACCAACCACAGTAAAAATCAAACCCAAGCCAATAATCTTTTTCATGTTTTTTCCGTTTATAAGGCGCTAGTGGCAAATAAATAGCACCTTCAAGAGATCGACCATTTAATGAATACCGCTGTCATCAAAACATTGATGATAAGAAAACCAAAACTTCACCTAAAACTCGAAAGCAACGCCCACCCGAGCAAAGCGGCATACACCGGTAAAACCGACCGAGGTTTGGTAGTGTTTATCCAACAGGTTATCGATGGCAAAGGTCAGGGATAAATCTTGTGCTACTGCTCAATACAGGCGGAGACCTTTGGTGTATTGGTTGTACTTGTTATGAGTTTTCTTCGTCATATTAAGGCCCTCATTACGCACTCGACAGGGGTCTATTTTTGCTGATTAACCCGGAATATTAATCCTAGACAGAGGAATATTAAAGTAATAAAAACAATTATTAACACTGTAAATTTTCATCTGTGAAACAACAATAAAGAGCAGACGCCTGTGTTAAGGGATAGTTAGGTTGGCTACTCATTAACTCCTTATACGTTAACCGATTATTCCCTAAACAGTTATTC
>Ga0209292_1002628_pt1 | contig 20490 bp, 18 predicted proteins | sample GOMGulsemesocosm_2_FD_184634 | JGI IMG/M metagenome (GOLD analysis project Ga0209292, IMG submission 184634) | Methane-oxidizing microbial communities from mesocosms in the Gulf of Mexico - GOM9C Gulf of Mexico (SPAdes) (version 2) | ecosystem: Environmental > Aquatic > Marine > Cold seeps... | reverse complement strand
GCCAATGCGGTGTACCGTCATGATGCGGTTCAGCAACGCGCATGCCGAAAATAGGTAAACCTTCTCGTTTCAGTTGGGCGCGTATTCTTGCCCAAACCTTACATAAATAAGCTTGTGCGTCACGGGGACTATTTCCCATCCATTGATCAATGAAACCGCCTTGTTTACGGGTGTGATGATATTTAGACGGGCAAGTTAAAGTAAGAAATAAACCTTCACAATTCATTGCTTTGGCAATGCTTTGATAACCAGCCATGCGAACCATTAATTCACAACGGCGTATAGCAGGGTTGGCTGTCGATTTATAAAACATTTCAGATAGGGCGATTTCTTCGCCAGAATCTTCATCAAAAATAGACATACCTTTGATGAAATCTCTGTTGCGCTGTTTTTGGTTTTTCCATTCATGCATGCAATCGCGTGTATTGCATGGTAAGAACCTAAAATCAGGGTTACATATTCGTAGACGCTTGGAATTGATTTGTGAACACTTGAATAACCCAGTAGCGTCCAAACTGACAGCTAATGATATTGCCTATTACAGAGCTGGTCGACAGTCCAAAAAAAGACAGGACGAAGAAGTATCAAAAACTACGCAAAACTATGACATTCGAGTTTTCCGCGCAATGTTTAACGAACTGGCTCGTTTAAATGAGTGGAAGCTTATTAACCCCGTTGACAGTGTTAGAGCATTAAAAAACCCTGAGCGTGAATTAAGTTATTTAGATAAGCATCAAATAGCGCCTTTGCTTGAGTTTGCTGAATCAAAAAAGAATGGCAAAGACATCAAGAATGTCATATTGATTTGTCTCATGACGGGAGCGCGAGTGTGTGAAGCTATAAATTTAAAAGGCTCGCAACTGTCTGAACACAAGATCACGTTCATTGAAACAAAGGGGCAAAAAAATAGAACCGTGCCTATTTCAGAATCATTTTATAATGAAATATACACAGGTAAAAACGGAAGGCTATTCGATTGTTCTTACGTGATGGTAAGCGACAGGATCAAGAAAAGTATTACTGACTTACCCAAAGGGCAAACAACACATGTATTACGGCATACATTTGCAGCTCATTTTATGATCAACGGTGGGAACATTTTGGTATTGCAGCAAATCCTAGGACACAGCAACATAAAACAAACTATGGCCTATGCGCATTTCGCCCCTTCCCATTTGAATGATGCGATATTATTTAACCCGGTGAGTGATATGGCGGTAATTTAAATAATAAAGAGTTAAACCTGATAACACCATTCCATGTGGACCAGCTACTTGCCTCCAAACAAGAAGTTGTAACATAGTAAAGCTTAGCCTTAATTCGTTATTTACATCGGAAAGCTTTAGCTAGATTACTATTCTACACCAGCTTAAAAAGTGGCGACAAAATGGCGCACCATCCGAAAACATATACTTTAATGCGCCAATATATGCGATTTAAAGTTATTTACCGCCTAAAAATACAGCCTCAAATCATTACTTATCAATAACTTAACAAAAAAGTACAAAAAAAGTAATAACAAGATGTTATTACCTTTTTATTCGGTTTAGTTTTTACGTTTAATTAGGTACGAGAAACTAACATTTTTTTAATTTATCTAATGCTTTTAATAATGCCTGATCTAATGGTGCTTCTACTTCCTGCTCCATTTCCGTACCAGGATTATAGAATTTTAATTTAGCCGCATGTAAAAACAGTCTGCGTAGACCTAATCCATTCATATGGTGTGTGAAGTCTTTATCACCGTATTTGTCATCACAAGCAATTGGATGCCCTGCATGTAAAGCATGCACACGAATTTGGTGAGTACGACCAGTAATTGGGCTAGCCTGAATTAAAGTACCATGCTCGTAGCGTTGGATGATTTTAAAACGCGTTTGCGATTGTTTGCCTTCTTCATCTACACGTACAATACGTTCGCCTGAACTTACAGTGTTCTTCTGTAATGGTGCATTAACGACTTTGGTACTGCGAGGCCATGCGCCGGCTACAAGTGCTTGATAATCTTTCTGCATTGTTTTTAATCGAAGCTGCTCGTGCAGATTTTTCAATGTGCTACGTTTTTTCGCAACTAACAAACAACCAGAAGTGTCGCGATCAAGACGATGAACAAGTTCTAAATATTTACTGTCTGGACGAATTGAGCGCAAACCTTCAATAAGACCAAAACTTAAACCGCTACCACCGTGTACAGCCATGCCTGATGGCTTGTTAATCACGATCAGGTAATTGTCTTCATAGATAATTTGCGATTCTAATGCTTTCACTGAATCAAGGTTTGCTGAAGGCGAAATAGCTTCGGTTTCAGAAACTCGCACAGGCGGCACGCGAACAATATCGTTAGGTTGTAATTTATATTCAGGTTTAATGCGCTTTTTATTAACTCTCACTTCACCTTTACGAATGATCCGATAAATCATACTTTTTGGAACACCTTTCAATCGAGTGCGCAAAAAGTTATCAATGCGTTGTCCCTGATAATCTTCTGAGATAGTAACCAGCTGTACTTTCGGTGTGGGTGTCGTCGTAGTTGTTGTATCGTTCATAATGCTCTTATCGTAAACTCGAAACAGTTCGAGAACCAATTTACAGATAATGTGAAATTGGATAGAAAGTTAACTTGCTATATTTGGGCAGGCAATGGGATAATACCCAGCGTACTACTAAAAATACAGCCAAACGTAATAATGGCTCTAGTATATCTGCTATTACGGCTAATATTCATTTATTTCTCGTAAATTATTCAGAATAATAAAACGATTATTATTTAGGCAGTGAATTTTTAGTATACGTTTTGTATGTAAGGTGAACGTTGATAAGGACAGTCGATTATCCAACCGGAGATTTAGCGTCCTGCTATTGCGTCTTAATTATACCTTTTACTAATGCAATTATACTCGCTAGTTATTGATGGAATCTAAAAAGTGCAGAACAATCGTAAGACACTTAAAACCAATTTAGAGCATCTTTGAGCGCCTTATTTAAACAACCGCGAGGTTGATTATCTTACAGACACAAGGCCAGATGTACGTCTAACTAATTTATCGAAGCAAAATATAAAATAATAAGTATATAAAATGAAAAGAATGTTAATTAATGCGACTCAAAAAGAAGAGTTGCGCGTTGCCCTCGTTGATGGCCAACGTCTGTATGATTTAGATATTGAAAGCCCTGGTCACGAACAAAAGAAAGCTAACATCTATAAGGGTAAAATTACTCGCGTAGAGCCAAGTTTAGAAGCCGCTTTTGTTGATTATGGTGCAGACCGTCATGGTTTCCTTCCTCTTAAAGAAATTTCACGCACTTATTTCAAGCCGGGTACTGGCAAACAACGTGGACGTCCAAGTATTAAAGACGTTGTTGCAGAAGGTACTGAAGTTATCGTTCAAATTGAAAAAGAAGAACGTGGTAATAAAGGTGCGGCACTAACAACATTTATCAGCTTAGCTGGTAGTTACCTTGTTCTTATGCCAAACAATCCTCGTGCTGGCGGTATTTCACGTCGTATCGAAGGTGACGAACGTACTGAACTAAAAGCAGCATTAGGTACACTCGCTTTACCTGAAGGTATGGGCTTGATCGTGCGTACTGCAGGTGTTGGGAAATCAGCTGAAGAACTTGAGTGGGATCTAAGTGTATTACTTAATCACTGGCAAGCAATTCAAGATAGCGCTAAAGATCGTCAAGGTACCTTCCTAATTCATCAAGAAAGTAATGTAATTGCTCGCGCAATTCGTGATTACTTACGTCGTGACATTGGTGAAATCCTTATCGATCACCCTAAAGCCTTCGAAGATGCTAAAAACCGCATAAAACTAATACGACCTGATTTCATCAATCGTATAAAGTTATATCAAGGCGATGTGCCACTATTTAACCACTATCAAATTGAAACGCAAATCGAATCAGCGTTTCAACGTGAAGTGCGTTTACCTTCAGGTGGTTCCATCGTTATTGACCCAACTGAAGCACTAACTTCAATTGATATTAACTCCGCACGAGCTACACGTGGTGGTGATATTGAGGAAACAGCATTAAATACTAACTTAGAAGCGGCAGATGAGGTTGCTCGTCAACTACGTCTACGTGATTTAGGTGGCCTGGTTGTTATCGACTTCATCGATATGGGTCCAGTTAAGAATCAACGTGAAGTAGAAAATTGCTTACGTGATGCAGTCCGTCAAGATCGCGCTCGTATTCAACTTGGTCGTATTTCACGCTTTGGCTTAATGGAAATGTCACGCCAACGTATTCGCCCTTCTCTAGGTGAATCAAGTACACATGTGTGCCCTCGTTGTAGTGGTCAAGGCACGATCCGTGATAATGAATCTTTAGCTCTTTCGATTCTTCGTCTTATTGAAGAAGAATCGCTTAAAGAAAACACTAATCACATCGTTGCTCAAGTGCCAGTTCCAGTTGCTGCATATCTGCTTAATGAAAAACGTAATTCAATTCTACGCCTTGAAAAACGTTATAAAGTTAAGAGCTTCATTATTCCAAATGAGAATTTAGAAACGCCACATTTTGAGGTATCTCGAGTTAAGAGTGATGACGAAGTAGAATTAACAAGTTCATCATTGAATGAACCAAAAGCATACACTCGTTACGAACCTAAAGTTAATAACGAAACTGTTGCACCTTTGGTTAAACCAATGGAAACTGTTGCAGTCGAACAACCAAGAGCAGTTGTAGCTGAAAAAGCGAAGCCTGTGCTTAAACCTGCCCCAGCAAAAAAAGTGCAAGCTAACAAGCCATCACTTTTCGAACGTATCAGCAAAGCTGTCAGTGGTTTATTTACTTCAGAGCCTGTTGTAGCAAAAGTTGAAACTCGCACTAACACACAGAAAACGTCGCAAAATCGTAATAATGATGAGCAGCGTAAACCGCGTAATAGACGTAATCGCAAGCCGCGTACGACGGAGGATAATGCTCAAGCTAAAAATGTTGCTGTAAATAAAAATGAACAGCGTACTAAACATAGTCAGGGTAAACCTCAAAGCCGTAAGCCTGAAGTTGAGGTTCAAGTTGAAACTCATTCAGAGCCAACTAAAAATGCAGAGGTAATAGCAGAACGCCGTCAACGCCGTAACATGCGTAAGAAAGTTCGAGTGAATAACCAAGCTGGTTATGCTGCTGAACCAGGAGTTGTTGTAGAGCCTAGTCAAGAAAAAACAGCTCCAAAACGTACTCGTCGTGGTCCAAAAGCTAAACAACATCAGAATACTAATTCTGTAGTTACTGTTGAAGCTGCTAAACCAGTTATCGCTGAAGCTGCTAAACCAGTTATCGCTGAAGCTGCTAAACCAGTTATCGCTGAAGCTGCTAAACCTGCACGACCAGTAATGCATTCAGCTCCTGCTACTAAGCCTGCAGCTGTGGAATTTACCGAAACTGATGAAGTAACTAAACCCATTATTGCTAAAGCAATAAGTAATGTCGCTGTTGAACCAGTTACTGAAACAGTTAAACCTGTCATGCACTCTGCTCCTGCTTCAAAACCACAAACTGTTTCGGAATCAATGAGTGAACATGTTGCACCAAAAGCAAAAGCAGCATCTGAACGTCAAAAGATTGAAACTAAATCAGTAACGCGTCAAATGCACACAGCTCCAGCAACGAAGCCGCAGACAGCTCCACAAGTTGAAGCTGCTCCACAAGTTGAAGCTGTTCCACAAGTTGAAGCTGCTCCACAAGTTGAAGCTGCTCCACAGGTTGAAGCTGCTCCACAGGTTGAAGCTGCTCCACAAGTTGAAGCTGCTCCACAAGTTGAAGCTGCTCCACAAGTTGAAGCAGCTCCACAAGTTGAAGCTGCTCCACAGGTTGAAGCTACTCCGAAGATTGAAGTGAAATCGGTACCAGCTCTTCTTGAACAAGGTACTATATCTAAGAAAGTTAACTACATTGTGGATATGGCAAAACCACATTCTGTAGCGCCTTCTAATGTTAAATTCGTTGCTAATGTTGGACTTGTTCAACGTGCTGAAGTTAATGTTACAGCGGGCCCTGCCGGTAGTCAGTTTGCTTCATCAGCAAGCACATCGCCAACAACCTTAGCTAAGTAGTTTACTTAGCTAAGCTAAAAAGCCGCATCTAATGCGGCTTTTTTAGTAAGCAGACTTTATAGTCTATCTATCTTTATAATGACAATTCGGTAAATTAAAATCTATGTTTGAATTCCCTAAGTACTCGATGGCATCAGTTAAAAATGATGTTTTATCCGGTCTAACCGTTGCGCTTGCATTAGTACCAGAAGCGGTAGCCTTTGCTTTTGTAGCAGGTGTTGAACCACTTGTAGGTCTTTATGCTGCATTTATGGTTGGTATCATCACCGCTATATTTGGTGGTCGTCCAGGTATGATCTCTGGCGCAACAGGCGCTATGGCAGTAGTAATGGTTTCCCTTGTTGCTGAAAATGGTGTGCAATATTTGTTTGCAGCCGTTGTATTAGCAGGCCTTTTCCAAGTTTTAGCTGGCATATTTAAGCTCGGTAAGTTCATTCGCATTGTCCCTCACCCTGTAATGATGGGCTTCGTCAATGGCCTTGCGATTGTGATTTTTCTAGCACAGCTTGGCCAGTTTAAAAGTTTCAACGCTGAAGGCGTGTTAACTTGGTTAGAAGGCAGCCAGATGTTTATCATGTTAGGCCTTGTAGCTTTAACTATGGCTATCATCCATTTTTTACCTAAATTGACTAAATCTGTTCCCTCTTCGCTTGTCGCGATTGCTTCAGTAACGTTAATCGTTTACTACATGGGTTTAGATACTCGAACAGTTGTAGATTTCGTAAGAACAATGACAGGTGATGCAAACGCAACTATCGAAGGTTCACTTCCGTCATTCTCAGTGCCGAGTGTTTCATTCAGTATTGAAACATTGATGATTATTTTACCATACTCATTAATACTCGCTGCTGTTGGTTTGATTGAATCATTACTGACACTAACAGTGATTGACGAGATGACAGGGACACGCGGTAAAGGTAATAAAGAATGTGTTGCTCAAGGAGCATCAAATATCGTTAACGGTTTCTTTGGCGGTATGGGTGGTTGTGCAATGATTGGTCAGTCAATGATCAACATTAACTCTGGTGGCCGTGGCCGTCTTTCAGGTATTACAGCTGCAATCTCGTTATTACTATTTATCTTATTCTTCTCTTCGCTTATTGAATTGATCCCACTTGCAGCGCTTGTTGGCGTAATGTTTATGGTTGTGTTGGGTACATTCGAATGGGCGACATTCCGTGTTATACGTAAGATCCCTAAAGCCGACACCTTTGTCATAATATTAGTAACAACTGTTACTGTATTCACTGATTTAGCTGTAGCAGTGATCATCGGTGTAATTGTATCTGCATTGCGTTTTGCATGGGAACACGCATCACATATCAATGCAGAAAAATCAATAGATGAAAACGGTTCTCGTATTTATAAAGTAAATGGTCCGCTGTTCTTTGGTGCTGTAAGTCACTTCTTAGACTTATTCGATATCAATACTGACCCTGAAGATGTGATCATTGACTTCGCAAATTCACGTGTTTGCGATCATTCTGCAATTGAAGCTATTGATACGCTTGCAGAACGTTATGTTAGTGCAGGTAAAAAATTACACTTACGTCACTTGTCTATTGAGTGTAAGGACTTGATGAAACGTGCTGGTGACATGATCGAGATTAATGTAATCGAAGATCCTGAATACCACATTGCGACGGATAAATTAGATTAATCTAATTATTGAAGGCTGAACTTATCATTCAGTCTTTTTTATTTAAAATTTAAAGCAAAAAAAAACCGGCAAAGCCGGTTTTTTCTTAATGATTTAATTTGAACTCTAATCTTTTGAGATAGTTTCAACTTTCGCTTTTAGCTTTTGACCTGGCTTAAATGTTACAACTCGACGAGCTGTAATTGGAATATCTTCACCAGTTTTCGGATTACGACCAGGTCGCTCTCCTTTATCACGAAGGTCAAAATTACCAAAACCAGATATTTTAACTTGTTCATTAGATTCTAAAGATAGACGCACTTCTTCAAAAAATGCTTCTACCATGTCTTTAGATTCACGTTTACTCAGACCAACATCGTTAAATAAAGTCTCAGCAATATCAGCTTTGGTTAGTGCCATAAATTAATCCCTCAAGGATGCATTAAATTCAGACGAAACAGCAACGACGATTGTATTAACTGCCTCAGATATGTCTTTCTCTTCCAAGGTTTGTGATACATCTTGCAACGTTAAACTAATTGCTAGACTCTTATCACCTTCTGATACACCTGTCCCTTGGTATACATCAAACAAGTTTATGCCAACTAACTGATTTCCGCCAACTTTTTTAATGTAGTTAAGTACATCTCCAGCATTAACATCTTTTTTCACTATCATAGCGATATCACGACGGTTTGCGGGAAACTTAGATACATCAGTAGCTTGCGGTAGTTTACGTGCAGTTAGCACAGACAGTTCGATCTCGAGTACGAGGGTAATTCCGTTTAAGCCCAATTTCTTCTCAAGAGAAGGATGGATTGCACCAATATGACCAACAGAACGTCCTTGATAGAATATTTCTGCGCTTTGGCCTGGATGTAAACCCGGATGAGCTGCTCGTTTTAACTCAAAGTCATCAAGATTACATGTTTGTTCTAACAATGTATCTAAGTCACCTTTAAGATCAAAATAATCTACTGATTTAGCATCTTGATTCCAAGATTCAGTATTGTTAGTGCCTGCAATGATCGCACCTAACATAGGTACTTGCAGTACGCCATTCTCAACTGATTCATCTTTAATAAAAGTTAAACCAGTTTCAAATAAACGTATACGTTGTTGCTGACGCTTTTGGTTAGCAACAACACTTTCAACAAGACCAGTAAACATACTTACGCGCATCGCTGACATTTCGATAGAAATAGGATGAGGAAGTAATAGCTGGTCTGCTTCTGGGTGCATTAATACTTGACGTTTTGGGTCTACGAAGCTATAGGTAATTGCTTCTTGGAAACCACGATCAACCATTAAATCGCGAATACGACGTACAGATAATGTAGCTTCATCATGCTGTGTCATTTTTAGTGGGGCAATAGGCGCAACATTTGGAATGTTGTTATAACCAAATACACGTGCTACTTCTTCAATCAAATCTACTTCGATTTTAATATCGAAACGGAATGAAGGAGATACAACAGTCCAAGCTTCATTTTCAACACTCGGGTTTAGACCTAGTGTTGTCAGGATTTCAAACACTTTGTCATCAGCAATATGAAAGCCAATCACTTTATCTAATTGGCTACGGCGTAACGTAATTTCGCCATGCTTAGGTAATGCAGCTTCAGTTGTAACATCAACAACAGGAGCGACTTTGCCACCACAGATATCAACGATTAACTGAGTCGCACGTTCCATCGCTTTATACTGAAGTTCAAAATCAACACCACGTTCATAACGGTGTGATGCATCAGTATGTAAACCGTATGCTCGTGCACGGCCTGTGATTGCAAGTGGGCTAAAGAAGGCACACTCTAACAAGATTGACGTTGTAGCTGTTGTCACGCCTGTTTTTTCACCGCCAAAGATACCAGCAATCGCAATCGCACCAGACTCATCCGCAATAACCAGCGTATTGTCATTTAACTTTGCTTCATTACCATCAAGTAACTTCAGCTTTTCATCTTGCTTCGCTAAACGAATGTCTAATCCACCAGTTAAGGTATCAAGATCAAACGCATGCATAGGCTGGCCAAGTTCAAGCAAAACATAGTTTGTTACATCAACAATAGGGTCAATTGAACGAACACCACAACGACGTAAACGCTCAACCATCCATAAAGGTGTTACTGCGTTCATATCAAGGTCACGAATTACACGGCCAAGGTAACGCGGACATTCGTCAGTCGCAGTTACTTTAATGCCAACCGTATCGGTAATTGACTCAGCTGCATTTACCCATTCAGGTGAAACAACATCAATGTTGTTAAGTACGCCAACTTCACGGGCAATACCAGCAATGCTCAAACAATCTGCACGGTTTGGCGTAAGATCAACTTCTATCGTTACATCATCAAGACCTAGATATTCGCGAATGCACGTACCAGGAACTGCATCTGCAGGTAATTCTATAATACCATCGGCACTTTCAGCCATGCCCATTTCTGATTCAGAACACAGCATACCGTGTGAAGGTTGACCACGTAACTTAGCTTTCTTAATTTTAAAGTCACCAGGTAATACAGCACCAACGGTTGCTACTGCTACTTTAAGGCCTTGACGGCAGTTTACTGCACCACACACGATATCGATAAGTTCATCTGCACCAATATCAATTTTGGTAACTTGTAACTTGTCTGCATCTGGATGCTGACCACATTCAACGACATGACCAACAACAATACCAGTGAATTTACCTGCTACTGCATCAATACCATCAACTTCTAAACCTGCCATCGTAATTTGATGAGCAAGATCTTCATTGGATAAACCAGGTTTAACCCAAGTTTGTAACCATTCGTTACTGAATTTCATTTCTATACCCTATCTTATTTAAATTGCTTGAGGAAACGCAGGTCATTCTCAAAGAATGAGCGTAGGTCATTAACGCCATAACGAAGCATCGCTAAACGTTCAACACCCATACCAAAGGCAAAGCCAGAGTATTTCTCAGGGTCAATTCCAACAGAAGTTAGTACATTTGGGTGTACCATACCGCACCCCAAAACTTCTAACCATTTACCATTTTTGCCCATAACATCAACTTCAGCTGAAGTTTCAGTGAACGGGAAATAAGATGGACGGAAACGAATTTCTAAATCTTCTTCAAAGAAGTTATTCAAGAAATCGTGTAGCACACCTTTTAGCTCGCTGAAGCTTACTTTTTCATCTACAAATAAGCCTTCAACTTGATGGAACATTGGTGTGTGTGTTTGATCGTAATCATTACGATAAACACGTCCTGGCGAAATAATACGAATGGGTGGTTTTTCAACTTCCATCGTTCGAATCTGTACGCCAGAGGTTTGCGTTCTCAATACTAATTTAGGATTGAAATAGAAAGTATCGTGATCAGCACGCGCGGGATGATGCTCTGGAATATTTAAAGCATCAAAGTTATGATAATCATCTTCAACTTCAGGGCCTGATTTAACAGCAAAACCCAACTCACCAAAAAAAGACTCAATACGTTCGATAGTCCGCGTCACAGGGTGTAAGCCACCTATTGGGTTGGCACGGCCTGGAGCTGTAACATCGATCATTTCTTCAGCTAGTTTCGCGTCTAAGACTGCTTGTTGCATTGCTTCGCGTTTTTCATTAATCGCTTTTTGCACTTCTTGTTTAGCAAGATTAATGGCTTGACCAGCTTTAGGTTTTTCTTCTGGCGGTAACTTACCTAGCGTTTTCATCTGTTCAGTTAAAATACCTTTTTTACCTAGGTAATCAACGCGAACTGTATCTAATGTTGCTAAGTTAGTAGCTTGTGTAACGGCTTCTATAGCCTGTTCAATAATTTCTTTAAGGTGTTGCATGTTTTTCTTATCACCCTGTTGGCAGGAAAAGTGAATAGATTCATTCAGTAACAGATGATTTTACTCAAAATCACTGCAAAGTGCTAGCGTTTAGACTGAATCAAAGGGCTATTATCCATGTAAATCAATGAAAATAACTGCTTTGACTATTAATTAGTCTGAATATTTAGAATAAAGCACGATGAATATTGAGATTAAAGAAGGATAAGGAAAATAACTGATGTGCTTATTTGGAAGATAAAAATGTAGATACTAAAAAGGGAGGCCTGAGCCTCCCTTTATAATCACTGAGCTTAATTAAAATTAAGCAGCAGCTGCTTCTTTTGCTTTATTTACTAGTACAGTAAATGTCGCTTTATCGAATACAGCGATGTCAGCTAGGATCTTACGATCGATTTCAATAGAAGCCTGTTTAAGACCATTAATGAAACGGCTGTAAGACATACCATTTTGACGTGCAGCAGCGTTAATACGTGTGATCCATAATTGACGGAATTGACGTTTACGTTGACGACGGTCACGGTAAGCATATTGACCCGCTTTAGTTACTGCTTGGAACGCAACACGATAAATTCGTGAGCGAGCGCCGTAGTAACCTTTAGCCTGTTTTAAAACCTTTTTATGACGAGCACGTGCAACAACACCGCGTTTAACTCTAGGCATAACTTATTTTTCCTTTTTTATATCTAAAATTAAGCGTATGGAAGCATACGTGTAACAGAAGCAACATCACATGCTGCAACCATTTGCGTACCACGAAGGTGACGTTTACGTTTTGTGCTCTTCTTTGTCAAAATATGACGAAGATGTGACTGTTTACGTTTAAAACCGTTTGCAGTCTTTTTAAAGCGCTTTGCAGCACCTTTATTTGATTTCAACTTAGGCATTATAACTCCGCATTGTTGAATATTAATATTTAATAATAAGGCGAATATGAACGCAAAACGCTCATATTACTTGGAAGCACCTACTATTTCTTTTTAGGGGCTAACACCATTACAGCTTGTCGACCTTCCATTTTAGGGAAAGCTTCTACAACTGCAATTTCCTTTAGATCGTCTTTAATACGATTTAAAAGATCAAAGCCTAAGCTCTGGTGCGCCATTTCTCGACCTCGGAAACGCAGCGTAATTTTTGCTTTGTTACCTTCTTCGAGGAAGCGAGTCAGGTTGCGTAGTTTTACCTGATAATCGCCGGTATCAGTTCCAGGTCGGAATTTTATTTCCTTAACCTGAACCCGAACTTGCTTTTTCTTCTGTTCTTTAACTGACTTACTTTTCTCGTAAATGAATTTACCATAATCCATGATACGGCAAACAGGAGGCTCGGCATTTGGGCTAATTTCTACAAGGTCTAAACTTGCTTCTTCTGCAGTTGCAAGAGCTTCTCTTATTGAGACAATTCCAATGACTTCGCCATCAGCACCATTTAATCGACATTCAGGAATACGAATTTCTTCATTGATTCTGTGTTGTCTAGTCGTTTGTTGTTGACCTTTTTTTGCGCCTTTTATAACTTAATCCTCCAGGGTTGTTTTGCCGCGGCTATTGATTTCAGTTTGAATTTTACTAATGAAGTCATCTAACTTCATCGAACCCAAATCAACGCCTTTACGAGTTCGTACCGATATTTCTCCTGACTCGACTTCTTTGTCGCCTACTACCAGAAGGAACGGAACACGTTTCAAAGTATGTTCGCGGATTTTAAAGCCAATCTTTTCATTTCTCAAGTCTAATTTAGCTCGAACGCCCACTTTTTTCATTTTTTCTACAAATTCTGTAGCAAATTCAGCCTGTTTATCAGTAATATTCAGAACAACAGCTTGAACGGGTGATAACCACGTTGGAAATAAGCCTGCATATTCTTCAATTAGAATTCCGATGAAACGTTCTAAAGAGCCTAAAATTGCACGGTGAATCATTACCGGTGTGTCACGACCATTGTCTTCACACACATATTCAGCACCTAATTTTTCAGGCATTGAAAAGTCTAGCTGGATTGTACCACATTGCCATGCACGATCTAAACAGTCATGTAATGTAAATTCAATTTTAGGTCCGTAAAACGCACCCTCGCCTTCTTGAATATCAAACTGGAGGCCATTAGCGGTTAATGCTTCGCTTAATGCTTGTTCCGCTTTATCCCAAGTTTCGTCACTACCTACACGTTTTTCAGGACGCGTTGATAATTTAATCTCGATATCTTCAAAACCAAATGTTGCATAAGTTTCGAACACCATCTTAATACAATCAGAAACTTCTTGCTGAATTTGACTTTCAGTACAGAAGATATGTGCATCGTCTTGAGTGAAACCACGTACACGCATAAGACCGTGTAATGAACCAGACGGTTCGTTACGATGGCATGAACCGAATTCAGCCATACGCAGTGGTAAATCACGGTACGATTTTAAACCTTGGTTATAAATCTGTACATGACCAGGACAATTCATTGGTTTAACTGCATATTCACGATTTTCCGAATGAGTACAGAACATCGCGTCAGAGTATTTGTCCCAATGGCCTGATTTTTCCCAAAGTGAACGGTCCATGATTTGTGGTCCTTTCACTTCTTGATAATCGAAGTCACGTAATTTTTCACGAATGTAATCTTCTAACTCGCGGAAAATAGTCCAACCATCGTTATGCCAAAAAACCATACCCGGTGCATCTTCTTGCATATGGTATAGGTCAAGTTGCTTACCAATTTTACGATGATCGCGCTTTTCAGCTTCAGCTAAACGCTGTATATAAGCTTTAAGTTCTTTCTTATCAGCCCAAGCGGTACCGTAAACACGTTGTAACATCTTATTATCAGAGTTACCACGCCAGTACGCACCAGCAACTGACATCAATTTAAAGTGCTGGCAATGTTTCATCACTGGAACATGCGGTCCACGGCACATATCTACATATTCTTCATGATGATATAACGCTGGCGTTTCATCTTTACCAATGTTTTCATCGAGGATTTGTAGCTTGTAGGTTTCACCGCGCGCTTCAAATGTATCGCGCGCTTCTTGCCAAGACACAACTTTCTTAATCACTTGATAATTAGTTTTCACTAACTTCTGCATGTGTTTTTCTAGTTTGGCAAGATCCGCTTCTGTGATTGGCTCTTCCATATCAACATCGTAATAAAAACCTTTGTCGATAGTAGGACCAATTGCCATCTTAGTGTTAGGCCAAAGTTGCTTAATAGCATGACCCAATAAATGCGCACAAGAATGACGTAAAATTTCTAAACCATCTGCGTCCTTAGACGTAATAATTTCAATTGAAGCGTCTTCGGTAATAAGGTCACATGCATCAACACGTTCACCATTAACACGGCCTGCGATACAGGCTTTGGCTAGACCAGAGCTAATATCAGCAGCAACTTCCATTATAGAAACGGGGTTTTCAAAATGACGCTGAGCGCCATCAGGGAGAGTAATTACAGGCATTATGTATCCTTCTTGCAGTGATGCTGCCTACAATGCAGCGTTTGCAATTGTGTGAGCAGAAATTGCTCATGTGTAAAAATAATCGCTTCAAACATACAAGATTTAAAGCAAGAAAATCGTTCATTTCAATCTTAAACATTAAAGAGTAGAAACAAATTTCAGACCAAGTATTATATATAAAAACACCGTAATAGCACGATAAATAGGGGTAACTTGGTTAATAAAAACCCCTGTTGCTATTATTACCAGCTTTAATAGTGCAAATGCAATGGAAGAAAGAAAATGTCGATAACAGGCCATATAAAAAAGCTAGTCTCAACGTTAGACTCAACAAACACGGTCGAGTACCAACTGCCCTTAGATAATGAACTCATTCCACTGAATCAATATATCGGTAAAAAAATATCGTTAACTCACACAGGCAATATTCATTGTTCTAATTGCGGTAAGAAAACTAAAAAAAGTTACTCTCAAGGCCATTGCTTCGTTTGTACTCGCCAGTTAGCCAGCTGTGATATGTGCATAATGAAACCTGAAACTTGCCATTATGAACAAGGGACTTGCCGAGAACCTGAGTGGGCAGATGAATTTTGCATGACGGATCATTTTGTTTACCTCTCTAACACTTCTGGTCTGAAAGTCGGTATTACTCGTCATACTCAAATACCCACACGCTGGATCGATCAAGGTGCCACACAAGGCATGATTGTCTTTAAAGTAAAAACGCGTCAGATAGCGGGACTTGTAGAGTCTTGTCTCGCCGAGCATATTGCTGATAAAACCAATTGGCGAACAATGCTTAAAGGCGATAATGAGGATTTAAATTTAGCTTTTGAGGCCAAACATTTAATGCCTTTAATTGAACAAGAGCTTGGTGATATAGAGATGATGTACGGTTTAGATGCTATTGAAGAGCTCGATCCAAAGACACATAAGATAAACTACCCAGTGACTCAACATCCAACCAAGATCGTTTCCCATAACTTTGACAAAGATCCTTTGGTTACAGGGAAGCTTATCGGCATAAAGGGGCAATATTTATTTTTTGACACCGGAGTCATTAACATGCGTAAATTCTCTAGTTACGAAGTCACGTTCAATGAATGTTAACAAACAACCAAATTGATGACACAGGTCACTTAATTTGATACGAAAAAACAAAATTAAGTGACCCCCATCACAACAACCCTTCTTTAAAAGATAATTCCACTTATTTCGCTCCAAAAACAGACTTATTCTTCTAGCCAGGAACAAAACAAAGCAAAACAACAGTGGTTAAATCTGATTAATTTATGTTTTAATTCCCACATAATCCAACTTTCAAGTAAAAAGCAGTTTTAACATTTGTTTATTGTTAAATATAAAATATAAATCACTGGAGATAAAAGAAGTGCAAACGAAACCTACTTTCTGCGTGCGTAATGCAGCAGCTGATACATTCGCAATGGTAATATTTAGTTTTATTGTTGGTATGTTAATTGAAATATTTATCTCAGGTATGTCGTTTGATCGTTCTCTCGCTTCACGTATAGTTGCTACTCCAGTAAATATTGCAATTGCATTACCCTATGGACTTTACCGTGATTGGATTATTCGTAACATGGTGAAACGTACAAACTCAAAACTGCTAAAACACTTTGCCGACACATTTGCTTATGTATCGTTTCAATCACCAGTTTACGCTGCGATCCTAATATTTGTTGGTGCAAACCCAGAACAAATCCTTACAGCAGTATTGAGTAATGCATTAGTTTCTTGTTGTATTGGTTTTTTATATGGTCAATTTTTAGATGTTTGTCGTCGTTTATTCAAAGTTCCAGCAACTCAAATGCGGCTTGGCGCCTAGCACATAAATAAAACATGCTAACAAATAAATAAGCGCTGAAATATCTAGCGCTTATTTTAATCATACCATTCGATAGTTATCGTTATTCAGTAATTAAGGCAAAGCTAATCACGAATAGCTGGCTTATTCCTGGATAGATATCGCTAATAACCTGCTTTAATTCAACCAAGGACATATTTTCTTGTTGAGCATGAAAATCCGTTAAATCATGAAAACAAACTTCTGTAACATCCATAATTTTTAAATACGTAAATACCCTGCCTTCTTCTAGTGTCGCCACTTCAACCCTTGTTCCAACAACATAATCACTTTCACTGATATCGCGTATCGTGATGGTTTTATTACCTGATAAAATATCCGCCTCAAAACGACTGAAAAATGTCATTTTTGTCGGTGCTTTTTCTTTATTTTGTAATCTACGCTTTAAGTTAACGCCTTTATTCATTATATAGCCCTATAAAAATCTATTCATATATGATTATTTTTAATTAATTTAGCATAACTGTGACTGTAGGCTTAGTCAAAATGATTAATCTAAAAAAATCAATTTGTTGGGGTATGTTATTCCAATTAAGATACTGTATATTAATTATAACTTTGATTAGTAATTGAGATTAGGAAGAACCAAATGCAAGTTAAAGACATAATGGCAAGTAATGTTGTCTGCATCAGTGATAAGGCCAGTTTAAAAGATGCACATGAATTAATGCAAACACGCAATGTGCGTCACTTACCAGTGATCTCCGAGTCTGATAAAACGCTTGTTGGCGTATTAACACACAAGAAAATGATCAGTACTGTCATGTCATTAGTTCAGAGATATGGTCAAGGAATTTTAGAACGTAAAGAGCGCGAACAATTAGTTGAAAATTTAATGGATACAAACTTTCAAAAACTTACAGAAGATGAGCCACTTGAAGTAGTTGTAGAATATTTCATTGAAAACAAACTTGGTTGTTTACCCGTGATATCTATCGACGGCAAAGTATTAGGCATTGTAACTTCGTCAGACTTTGTAAAATTGTGCGCTAAACTATTGCAACGCTAAAGCTAACTACATCAATAACATTACAACTATAATAAATGGATTTTGGCACATCATATATGTGCCAAACTTCGTAATACTTTTACTTATTCGCCGATCATTTTCAGATAAAGAGCTTCAACTTTCTCTCGCGCCCATGGCGTTTTACGCAAAAATTTCAAACTCGATTTTACACTTGGATCATCGGTGAAACAGCGGATGTTGACGTAATAGCCCATACCATCCCAGCCGTATTTATCGACGAGTGCTAAAATGATTTTTTCTAGGGTCATGCCATGAAGCGGATTGTTAATTTGTGTCATAACTATTTTACGATGATTGGATTAAATTGGATGGTATCACAAATTTATTAAGGTAAGTTGAACTTACCTTAATAAATATTTCCAGTCGAATAAATTAAAAAAACTGCCTATCTCGGGCAAGTAACTCTTCAACCAGTTCCCTCACTTCAACTGTCGCTAAGCCTTTACGATGTTCTTTAAAACCTTCAGAGATATGTGTCGAATCGAGATTTATTTCAATGGTATGCGCCCTAGCCTTACTTGCTTCATGGACAAAATCCGCGGCAGGATATACAGATCCGGATGTCCCAATAGCAATAAACAAATCTGCATGTGCAAGACGGTTATATATTTCTTCCATATATAATGGCATTTCGTTAAACCAAACAACATGTGGACGCAAGTTCCCCATCTTACGACAACACGGGCATTTCAACTTTGCGCCAAGCGGTTTGTATTTAAATAACTGCTCAGTTTCTTCACAACGCATTTTTACCAATTCACCATGCATATGGACAACTTCATCAGCGCCACTGCGCTCGTGCAGATTATCAATATTCTGGGTAATAATAGTCACGTTACCACTGTAACCTTGTTGCAACTCTGCGAGCGCAAAGTGGGCATCATTGGGTTGAATACTAGGTAATGATAACTGCTGAAATCGTTGATTATAAAAGTCATGTACTAATTGCGGATTACGGCGATAACCATCCATTGTTGCAATATCATCGATATGATGACGCGCCCAAAGACCATCGCTAGCACGGAAAGTTTCAATCCCTGATTCAGCTGAAATACCGGAACCGGTTAAGATGACAATATTGCTGTAACTTTCGAACATGTTGCTGCCTATGTTATTAAATATGCAGTGATTTTATCATTTCCAATTAAATAAGGCATAACTAAATAGGTATTTGAAAGGTTTTATTTGCGGAGTGTGAGCAGACTAACAACTCAGGAGTCATCGTTCCATGAAACTTAAAATAGCTTTGTAGAGCCTGTTATATTCGTAAGCGGTGAAGCCTGATATCATCAGGCTTCTAGGTGGGCGTTCCAAGGTAACAAATCACTTAAATCAGCAAAATCATCCCGTTGTAAACGGCCTGATATCCCGTTCCGTGACGTTATTATCAATCCCTAATTCACCCGAATATAAATAGCACCTCAGCTTTTTCCATTGATTTCAGGTATATGAAACCGCAACGCCAATTTTACTTTTTGGCGTCACCGTTTTTGCACTTTCGGTTAGCCATTCATGAAACTTATCCAAGATTGGCTCTGCTTCTTTAATGAGTAACTGATGTTACGCAGTTAATGCTTCTATCTCTCGCAAAGCCTTAAGTGCTTCTTTTTGAGCTTTTATATAAAGCTTCGTTTTCAACCCAAATGTGGTTAAGCCTTTTTTAATACTTAATCCTTCCAATTTGGCTGTTGCTAGCAATGACATAAAAATGTGATTGCTCTGAGTTCTTTCTCTTTTAGCAGGGGATTTAGCAAGACCTGTATTGGATTTAATATTCTTGTGAAAAACTTCAACTTTCCATCGTTTTTGATAGATTGTTTCCATTGACTCTTTATCTAGTTCAATATCATTACTGATCAAATATAATATCCCTTCCTTTTACCCAACCAAGAATCGGGGAGCCTGACCAATCTAATGAATCAATACGTTGAAAGCGTCCTTGTAATTTATCTTCTTTTCACGCTCGCTTTAAAACTTTTTTCATTTTTTAGCAGGTTCAAACTCATTTGTCTGATCCTTGCAAAACTTCTGCTCGCTCATCTATTCTGATTCGTGAATTATCTTCTCTAAACGCTGTATCCAACGACCAATACATCGATTTAACCAGCCAATGAGAGCCCTCGCATCTAACGCTTTTGAGCTAATATAAAATCTAATCGCAAGGTCATCTTCCGTGGCAGCTTCAATGTCTGTTTGTTTTATCCGGCTTTAGGATTTATGGGTGAAATAGGGCTAGGTACCACTGCAGATCTCAGATCTTTACAGCGACTTCCGAGTATATTTCCGCACATTCTCTATGAAAGCTTGAAATCAATGGCTATTTGGCAGGCGGGTATGTTGTGTCTTATACGCTAAATCTCAGCGTGAAAAACCACAGTGTGCGGCATCACATAAACAAACAGCGCTGTTTGAAGAATAATTATTTTGTTTATTGTGAGCAAATCCTCAGCAAGTGATTAATAACATCACTGGGAGAGGATTTGCTCATGCATGATTAATCAATGTATCAGCCCCAGAAATAATAGAACCAGAACCAGAACCATAAAAATTGTAGTTGTTCTTGTCGTTCTTGTTCTAGTTCCTGCTCGGTCTTCACGTTCTTAATAAATACCCTTTTTTC
>Ga0209292_1002627_pt1 | contig 20491 bp, 14 predicted proteins | sample GOMGulsemesocosm_2_FD_184634 | JGI IMG/M metagenome (GOLD analysis project Ga0209292, IMG submission 184634) | Methane-oxidizing microbial communities from mesocosms in the Gulf of Mexico - GOM9C Gulf of Mexico (SPAdes) (version 2) | ecosystem: Environmental > Aquatic > Marine > Cold seeps... | reverse complement strand
GCAATTTGTGCTGGTCGAGTGCCAGCATTATTAGTTTCTTCTTTAGTAAAAGGATACTTAACACCGTTGCCAGTCATCAATTTATCTTTTGTCAGAGGATTATTTTCTACTCTAGATAAGGTAAAAGAGCGTTCTGCAAAACTGACAAAAAACTCGACTGACGCTTGGCAATAATCAAAGCGCTTCTTTTTGGCCATTATCATGCTTTCTTCGTCAGTCATTAAGCGTCGTCTTTTTCCCTCTGGCGCTTCTGACTTGAGCTGTTTTTTGATTTTTTTGGCTATTTTTTTGTAAGGATTGTCCATTAAGGCAAGCTTAGTGTGCATTTGTGGCCAATCTTGCAATGCCAACAGTTTGTCATATTCAGCGGTAATTTCAGAGCTCATTTCTGCAGTGATTGTTGCTGCATTAGTAATGGCACTAAATAGAGTTGCTAGGCTCAGCATTGTGAAAGTGATAGCACGAAAAAGCCGTAGGGGATTTTTGTAGAGCATGGTCTCGATTTTATCTTTATCTATCGTTAAAAATACATTGAGGATATGTTTCCAGTAAAAACTTTTATACGTTCGCATACTATTATTCTTCTTATTATTTTGGTTTGCCGCCAATAGTTCACTATTGGATTGATAAAAGCTTGTTTGAACGAGCAGAAGCTAAAGTAAGATACTGCTATTGTGCAACATCTATTATATTTCGTTAAACAGCTTTTACTAAGGCGCTAACAAATACAACACTATCAAGTGAAGAATTTAGCGCTTAAATCACACAAGGAACAAGAGCTTAATTTATTTTAACTGAACATCCTACTTGTTCTGATGATGAATGGCCATTTTTTTATCTTTCGGCTATATCGTGTTTTATATATCCTAACTTTTCTTTGCGCTAACTCCAACGATATAGATAAGGAGTAGTAATATCCCTGAGAGGTGTTTTTTGCCATTTAATGCGCAGTACTATGGCCTAGAAACGTGTCAGCAGTGAACGTAACACCGCTCGACATCTCCGGGCCCAGCGCTAATTTAGTAGGTGTTATCACCAACAACTATATAAAAAAGTGATCTGTACTGACAGTTATTGTCAGTAGACTTGTTTCATAATACTGATTGAGCTTTAGGTAAAAGTTCAATCACACATAATAAAGTAAGGAAGAAAGAAATGCAGGTATTAGAGCTAGTCACTTTTAAAACTAAACCAGGAATTAATCATCAGCAAGTGCTTGAACTTAATCAAGCTGTTATGGATAAAGTGCAAGATTTCACAGGCTTTTTGTATCGATCATTATGTTATCAAAAAGATAGCGATACTTGGTTTGATGTGGTTTATTGGCAGGATGCGTCTTCAGCAAAGTCAGGTCAAGAGATGTTTATGCAATCGGACGCGTGCCAAAAGCTGATGGAAATTATTGATATTGAGTCGACTCAGGTTCAACACGCTGATATCCTACTTTCTTCTCAATGCGAAGAAACTAAAGTTTGTGGCTAAAGCAGATCGATTACTTAAGATAATTACTCTCCTTAAAGGGCGGCGTACTGTGATAACAGCGCGCCAACTTGCTGAGGTTTTAGAAACTTCTGAACGCACTATTTATCGTGATATTCAAGTGCTACTCGATACGGGGTTTCCTGTTGAGGGTGAGGCAGGTGTTGGTTATCGACTTCAACCTGGTTTTGACATACCTCCAATTATGTTTACGGCAGATGAATTACTTGCAGTACAGTTAGGCTTGAAAATGGCTCAGGGCTGGAGTGACAAAGAGCTAGCAATCTCTGCGGAACAAGCAAGAATAAAAATTGAAGCTGTTATTCCTGAGCGTCTAAAACAAGCATGTCAGCAAAATAGCTTATTAGTTACTAGGCATTACCTAGAAACGGAAGCAGCAAGTCACTCGTTAATCATACGAAAAGCCATTTTTAATAAAGACTACCTCACACTTTATTACAAAAGGGCAGATGGCGAAGACTCAACACGTGATGTTAGACCGTTAGGCCTGGTTTATTGGGGACAAAAATGGACATTAATAGCGTGGTGTCAACTTAGACATGCCTACCGAGAGTTTCGCTTAGATCGGATTAAAACACTTGTGGTAGGCTCAAAAAAATTTATGGCTGATGATAAAATAAACCTTGATAACTACCTGGCTTCATTACGTGAGCTTTATGGTGAACAGTGTAGTTAACACTTATTAAGTTGTAAGGGCTAAGTATAAGGCTGATGAAACCAACAAAACACCTAATACCTTACTAAATATTTGGCCATTAGGGGCTAACTTCTCAATGGCAACAAGTAAAGTAAGCGCAACAATCAATTGCAAGTTCATTACCCCAAAAGCTAATAATAATGTCATTAAAATCCAGCAACAGCCGAGACAATATTGTCCGTGAATGAAGCCCATTTTAATGGCGCCCTTAATGCCTTCTTGCCAAGAGGAAGTTAAAAATCCTAGTGGTGATCGGCAACGGCTTAAACAATATTGTTTAATGGGCAACCATTGATAGATACCCGCCAAAACAAGTAAAGCGCAAGTAAACCAAAGTTGAGAGCTTTTCATCATAGGGCTAAGTAAAACTAAATGATGCAACCACCACTGCAATAGCGTTATGATCAAACTATAGAGAAGCCAAGCAAGGAAATAGCCTAATACAAAATATAGGCTAGAGGCATAACTAACCTGACGAGCTTTACGCTTTTGATTTATTTGCTCAATTAGATGAAATATTGGTGTTGCAGAGGGCAGCATCATACCCGCCATCATTATTGCCCACATGCTAAAAAGTAAAACAATATCGATATAATCCCATTGTTCAACAGGGGCCATATTCATGGTCATTAAGAAAAACATGTAATACCAAGCAGCAAAAATTATACTAAAGATGCTGAGCGACCATAGATGGTTTGCTAACTTATTTTGCATAGACTTAGCTTTCATATTGCTATTAATTAGCCCAGTTTACTTCGGCTTTAGCGGCAAAACGGCCAACATGATCAAATGAAAACATATTATGATTTATTGACATAGCTTTGGTGGTGCCAATAATGCCATCATTCCAGAAGAAACCGCCATCAGGATAGGTAATATGAACATTTTGATCTTCGCCATTCATTGGGTTGATTAAAGGTGTATGCTGAACATCTAGTACATCTTCAATAGTAAAACTTGAATGTTTATCATCGGCTTGCATACTAATGTTTGCCACTATTGGTCCTTCAAGCTCGGAGAAGGTACCCGCTAATGCTTCAAAGGGCATGCCACCAAATTGTCCGGTAAAAATATTGGCGATGGCACTAACCTGTTCAGTCGAAGCTGCCGAGTCAACAAATAATATCGCCTTACCATCTCCTTCATGGATGGCCTTTGGCCAAGCGGCGGCAAAAATGACTTTAATATCGCTTAAATCTAAGTTATCTAGATGACCAGCTTTAATATAAAAACCTATTAACGCTTCACAGCTACCAGCATCACTATCTGGAAAGCCTGAAAATTGACAACCGCAACCATGGCTGCAATTGCAGCATTCAATTTGATGCATGGATAAGACCCATTTATTTTTACTGGTATTTTCGGAAGACATAATCATCACCACTAAGTGAAAGTAGGCTTTAAGTATAGGATGTTTTTTGTACGAATATGCCTTGTCAGTGGAAAATTCATTTATGCATAATTCTTACCGAGATATACTTTCTGCTAAACTGGTGATAAGTATCTAATAGGGAGGTATAACTATGGAAAGATTAGTAGAAGAAAGAGTGTTAAAAGGCGCATTTTTTGTTTTAGCGACCAGCCTTCTGTCTGCATGTGCAGGACCAGCAGTGCTAGAAAGTGGTCAGACAAAATCAGCATGGGACTTTGATCATCACTTACAATTTAAAAAAACTAAATTTGACGATAATAATTACCAGTTAGAAGTTATTCCTAATAATAAAGTGAGTTTTGAGCGTTTATCAGCATTTTTACTGCGCAGAGGTTATTTAATTTGTGGAACATACGGCTATAAATTAGAAATACTTACCGGTGTTGAGAGTTTTGATTACCCTAGGGCATCACCTAATTTAATTATGCCAAACCTAACCGCTAAACTTGAGTGTGCAATAGATAAGTAATCAAGTTTGATGAGTTTATAGCAGGCAAAAAAAAGGGTTACTCGAAAGTAACCCTTTTTAGTTATTAGCCTGTAGGTATTGCTAGTTTTGCTCAGTTATCCATTCTGAAAAACTGAGCTGTTGATTAGCTTTATACTCTTTTAACTGGAATGAACTGAGTAGTCATTTCTTCAGTAGGCGGAGTAAATTTAGTTAAGTCGATACCTTCTACTGCGCTCTTGTACTCTTCCATAGTAGGGAAGCGACCAAGTACTGTTGAAAGAACAACTAACGCCGATGAACCAAGTAAAGACTCACCTTTTTTCTCTGCAGTATCGGCAACAACACGACCTTGGAATAAACGGGTAGAAGTAGCAATTACCGTATCACCTGGTTCTGCTTTTTCTTGGTTACCCATACATAAGTTACAGCCTGGGCGTTCTAGGTATAAGATGTTTTCGTATTTAGTACGAGCAGCATTTTTTGGCGCTGTATCATCAAATTCAAAACCAGCGTATTTTTGTAGAATGTCCCAGTCGCCTTCAGCTTTTAACTCATCAACAATGTTGTAAGTTGGTGCAGCAACAACTAGTGGCGCTTTAAAATCTACAGTACCGTTTTGTTTCTCAAGGTTACGTAACATCTGTGCAACGATTTGCATGTCACCTTTATGAACCATACAAGAGCCAATAAAACCTAAATCAACAGATTTGTCAGCGTAGTATGATACTGGGCGAATAACATCGTGAGTGTAACGCTTAGATACGTCTTCGTTGTTTACATCAGGATCAGCAATCATTGGCTCTTCGATTGTGTCAAGGTCAACAACAACTTCAGCGTAATACTTAGCAGCATCATCTGGTGCTAAGGCCGGTTGCTCCCCTGATTTAACTTCTTCGATGCGCTTATCAGCTAAAGCAATTAAGCCTGCTAATGTACCGGCTTCGTTTTCCATACCCTTGTTGATCATAATTTGGATACGGCTCTTAGCAAGCTCGATAGATTTAACTAATGTTTCATCGTTTGAAATACAGATTGAAGCTTTTGCTTTCATTTCTGCAGACCAATCAGTGAAAGTAAACGCTTGGTCAGCCATTAATGTACCGATATGTACTTCGATAATACGACCTTGGAAAACGTTCTCGCCGCCAAATTGCTTAAGCATTTGCGCTTGAGTTGAGTGAACAACATCACGGAAATCCATATGGTCTTGCATTTTGCCTTTAAAAGTCACTTTAACAGACTCAGGGATTGGCATTGCTGACTCACCTGTAGCAAGTGCGATAGCAACTGTGCCTGAATCGGCGCCGAAAGCTACACCTTTAGACATACGTGTATGTGAATCACCACCAATGATGATAGCGCGGTCATCAACTGTGATGTCATTCAATACTTTATGAATAACGTCAGTCATTGAGTGGTAAACACCTTTTGGATCACGTGCTGTGATTAAACCAAACTTGTTCATGAACGCCATTAATTTAGGAGTGTTCGCTTTTGCTTTGCTATCCCAAACTGATGCTGTGTGACAACCTGATTGAAATGCACCGTCAACGATTGGAGAAATAGTAGAAGCGGCCATCGCTTCTAATTCCTGACATGTCATAGGGCCAGTGGTGTCTTGAGAACCAACAATGTTCACTTTTACACGAACGTTAGAGCCTGCATGTAGAGGTGTCTCAGATGCAACGCCAACTGCGTTACGGTTAAAGATTTTCTCTACAGCGGTTAAGCCTTGGCCATCAATTGAAATTTCTTTAGATGCAGCGTAAACAACAGGTGCTTCAACGCCTAAAGCTTCTGCGGCAAATGTTTGTAGTTTTTTACCGAAGGTAACCGCGTACGAGCCACCCGCTTTCATAAACTCAACTTTTTGCGGAGTAAAGGCAGACGAAACGTCAGCCAGTTCTTTAACACCGTTGTATAATTTCTGCGCTTTAGTATCGATAGTTAATACTGTACCTGTAGCAACAGAGTATGCTTCTTCTAATACAGCATCGCCATTTTCGTCAACAACCGCATTGCCGCTAGCATCTACTTTCTTAACCCAGTTTTTAAGGTCAAGACCAATACCACCTGTTACATCAACAGTAGTCAAGAAGATAGGAGCTATACCGTTAGTACCTGCAACAACTGGTGCAATGTTTATAAATGGTACGTAAGGACTTGCTTGTTTACCTGTCAATAGTGCAACGTTGTTAACACCAGACATACGAGATGAACCAACACCCATAGTGCCTTTTTCAGCGATAAGCATTACTGTAGCGCTAGGGTGTTTAGCTTGTAATACTTTTATTTCTGCTTGGGCTTCTGGAGTGCACATGCAATGGCCATGTAATTCACGGTCAGCACGAGAGTGAGCTTGATGGCCTGGAGATAATAAATCAGTAGATATATCACCTTCACCAGCAATATAAGTAACGATTTCAACTTTCTCTGCTACTTCAGGAAGCTTAGTGAAAAACTCAGCTTGTGCGTAGCTTTCAAGAATATCTTTAGCAACTGCGCTGCCTGCTTTAAAAGCAGATTCAAGACGAGCTGTATCAGCATCGTAAAGGAATACTTGTGTTTTTAATACGTCTGAAGCTTGGGCAGCTAACGCAGCGTCATCACCTAATGCAAGATCAAGTAGTACTTCAATTGAAGGACCGCCTTTCATATGAGATAACAATTCAAAAGCAAATGTAGGTGTAATTTCTGCAACTACAGATTCAGCTAGGATGATTTCTTTTAAGAATGCAGCTTTTACACCCGCAGCACTTGTTGTACCTGGTAAGGTATTATAAATAAAGAAGTTAAGAGAATCTTCACGGTGTGCATTCTCTTGATCTTTAATTTGCGTGATGATTTCTGATAATAATTCAGCGCCATCAATTGGCTTAGGTGCTAATCCAAGATCATTCTTACGACTTTCAATTTCTGCTATATATTCTAAATAAAGACTCATTTAATACTCTCTTTTAGCTTTTAATATTCAAATAATATTTGCTGATATACGGTAATCAGTAATCAGTAATCAGCAATCAGGACAAATTTTTCTCTATTTTACCTTATTTTCAGCCTACTACGAATCATTTGACTAAATAAGCGTTATTCACGTTGGTTATAGTTGATAGAAGATGTGGTTATAGTGGTCGTATCACTTGGCTGGTAACATTTCCTTCACAAAAATACTAAATATCAATTTTTTGTGATATCTAGGTTTAATAATTATCAACTATAGTTGGTGATATATTAGTTGAAATATTAATCATACTTACCGTGCTCTAGCTTTTAATCAAGCATCAGCAGCGATGTATTGGTAAATTTTACACTTGAGTACTTAACTCTTTGTCCTAGTCTTGATAAGCAAATAATCGAGTCAAATTATAAGAAGTATTAAGTACCCTTAATCAAAAGGTGAGAGTCGTGCTTAAAGAATATCGTAACCACATAGCAGAACGTGCAGCTGAAGGTATTGTACCTAAAGCGTTAGACGCTGAACAAACAGCAGCATTAATTGAGTTAGTTAAAAACCCGCCTGTGGGTGAAGAGACTTTTTTAATTGATTTATTATCAAATCGCATACCCGCAGGCGTTGATAATGCTGCTTATGTTAAAGCTGGGTTTTTAGCCGCAGTTACTAAAGGTGAAGCGACTTCCCCCATTTTAACCGCTGAACAAGCGACTGAATTGTTAGGCACTATGCTTGGAGGCTATAATATTCAGCCAATGATCGACTTATTAGAATGTGACAAATTATCAGCTGCAGCAGCCAAAGGTTTATCTCATACTCTATTAATGTTTGATGCTTTCCATGACGTACAAGAAAAAGCCGAGGCAGGTAATGCAGCAGCTAAACAAATTATGCAATCTTGGGCTGACGGTGAATGGTTCACATCAAAAGAAAAAGTAGCAACAAAGATTACGGTTAAAGTATTTAAGGTCAACGGTGAAACTAATACCGATGATTTATCACCAGCGCCAGATGCTTGGTCTCGTCCTGATATTCCTTTACACGCCAAAGCTATGCTTAAAATTGCTCGAGAAGGAATTACACCGGATAAAGACGGCAGCGTTGGACCAATTGCCCAGCTTGAAGAAATGCAAAAAGATAGTATTCCACTCGCTTACGTAGGGGATGTTGTCGGTACTGGTTCTTCGAGAAAGTCAGCAACTAACTCTGTTTTATGGTTTATGGGGGATGATATCCCTTATATCCCCAATAAACGAGGTGGTGGTGTCTGTTTAGGCGGTAAAATTGCGCCTATTTTCTATAACACAATGGAAGACTCTGGAGCCTTACCTATTGAGTTGGATGTGCAGGCAATGAACATGGGTGATGTTATCGATATCTTCCCATATGAAGGCGTTGTTAAAAATGCTGCTGGCGATGTAATCTCTACCTTTGAACTTAGCGCTGTATTGTTAGACGAAGTTCGTGCAGGTGGTCGTATTCCATTAATCATAGGTCGTGGTTTAACCGGCCGTGCACGTGAAGTTTTAGGTCTTGAGGTTACCGATCTATTTGCTACATCAGTTGACCCTGCTGCTTCTACGAAAGGTTTTACTTTAGCGCAGAAAATGGTTGGTAAAGCGTGTGATGTTGAAGGTGTACGCCCAGGTCAATACTGTGAACCTAAAATGACGACAGTAGGCTCGCAAGATACTACCGGTCCAATGACACGGGATGAATTGAAAGATTTAGCTTGTTTAGGTTTCTCTGCAGATTTAACTATGCAGTCTTTCTGTCATACTTCTGCTTATCCTAAACCTGTTGATGTTATTACCCATCACACCTTGCCTGATTTCATGATGAACCGAGGTGGTATTTCACTTCGCCCAGGTGATGGTGTTATTCACTCGTGGTTAAATCGTATGTTATTACCCGATACTGTCGGTACTGGTGGCGATTCACATACACGTTTCCCGTTAGGTATTTCTTTCCCTGCCGGTTCTGGTTTAGTTGCTTTTGCTGCCGCAACAGGTGTCATGCCACTTGATATGCCAGAATCAGTATTGGTGCGTTTTAAAGGTGAAATGCAGCCAGGTATTACCTTACGTGATCTAGTTCATGCAATCCCTTATTACGGTATTAAACAAGGTTTATTAACGGTTGAGAAAGCCGGTAAAATAAATGAATTTTCTGGTCGTGTACTCGAAATTGAAGGCCTATCAGGTTTATCTGTTGAACAAGCATTTGAGCTATCTGATGCATCAGCTGAACGCTCTGCTGCGGGTTGTTCAATTAAACTTGAAGAAGATGCAGTAGCTGAGTATTTAACCTCTAACATTGTTATGCTCAAATGGATGATAAGTGAGGGGTATGGCGATGTCCGCACAATTACTCGACGTATTAAAGGCATGGAAGAATGGTTGAGCAATCCTTCATTAATGTCTGCTGACAGTGATGCTGAATATGCGCACGTTATCGAAATAGATTTAGCTGATATCAAAGAGCCTATCGTTTGCTGCCCAAATGACCCTGACGATGCGAAGCTTCTTTCTGATGTTGCGGGTGTTGAAGTTGATGAAGTCTTTATCGGTTCATGTATGACAAATATTGGACATTTTCGTGCTGCCGGTAAATTGATTGAAGCTTTTCTTGAAGGCGGTGGTGGTTCATTGCCAACACGTATGTGGGTTACACCACCGACAAAAATGGATAGTGCACAGCTTAAAGATGAGGGTTACTTCAATATTTATGGTAAAGCCGGTGCTCGTGTAGAAACTCCTGGTTGTTCATTGTGCATGGGTAACCAAGCAAGAGTAGGTGATAATACTACCGTATTATCTACCTCAACACGTAACTTCCCTAACCGCTTAGGTAATGGAGCAAACGTCTACTTAACATCTGCAGAGCTTGCCGGTGTTGGTGCTATTTTAGGTAAAATTCCTAGTGCTGCTCAGTATATGGAGTATGCGTCTCAAATCGATGCTACAGCAGCGGATACGTACCGTTACTTGAACTTCGATAAGATGGAAGAGTACACCAAAAAAGCAAATGCCGTAATTCTCCAAGTAGAAGCCTAATTTATTGCTCGCTCTTAGCTAGCAAGTCCAATAACGTCGTTAGCAGTACTCACCTATAGTCATAGGTTGCGTGCTGCTTCCTTGTTCTTGAACCTGTTAGCGTTGAGCAATCGAATAAATTTATCTATATGAAATGCTATCTTGTTAAACAAGGTGGCATTTTTATTGAGCAAAACATCAACATCATCAGCGATTAATAACTGTCTAGATCGGAAAATGATTCAAGTAATTTCGGCACTAACCAGTCTTCAAATAGCTTTACTTTCTTCCATAAAAACTGCTGTTCTGGCGCAACAAGGTAGAGGGAGTAGGGACTTTTTATCGAGTAGTTGAGTAGCTTCACTAAACGGCCTGCGCGTATATGTTCAACCACTAAGCTACTATTTACTAATAAGAAACCGCGGTCATGCACCGCACTATCAATGAGTGGTAAGGCATCATTGGTTTGGATGACAGGAACCAAGGCTTTATAGTCAAAATTTATGTTTTTACAGTATTCTTGAAAGGTTTCCTGTATTCCTATGCTGGTATCCTCTATCCAAGGTAACTGAAATGCTTGCTCAGGGTCATCCTTATCAATACCCTCTAGCAGCTTCGGACTTGCCACAAAAATGAGGTTGTCATCATAGATTTTTTTCTCGGTTAAATCAGCATAACCGCCTCTGCCCATACGAATTGCCAAATCAATAGTTGATTGCTGAAAATCAATAAGAGCACTCGATGGAGCAAGTTGCACCATTATCTCAGGGTGTAATTTTTGGAACTCCTGAAGCCTAGGAACCAGCCAAAGAGAGCAAAAAGAATGCACGGTAGAAATACGTAATATCTGTGGATTTGGATCACCGGTAACGACTTGAATGCCAGCGCTTAGTTCGTCAAATGCCCTTTGCATAAAAGGTAATAGCTTTCGTCCTTTTTCGGTCAGCATGGTTTGTTTATTGGTGCGCTCAAACAATTTAGCTTGTAGGTTTTCCTCTAACAACCGAATTTGTTGGCTGACAGCAGCTTGTGTGACATTAAGCTGTTCAGCGGCTTGTTTAAAATTTTTAGATTGTCCAGCTACCAGAAAAAACTGTAGTGACTTCAATGGCGGTAAATATTTCATAGTTAAGATTTTCTTAATTACAATCAATTTTATATCGTTTGTTTTACCACTTTATCACAACTAATCTGTTATCAACAATTAAGGCATTAACAGAGAATTTCAATGAAAAATATATCAATTAAGCTTATTAAAAATATAGTATTTATTAGTGTCGTTATCTTTTGTCAGCTAGCTAAGGCTGAACATGTGACTGTAGCAACGGCGCACAATTACCCCTATAAAAACCTGATTGATCGTACCGATGTTATTAAAGTTTTCTATATCAAGGACGATGAAAAGAAGAAATGTAAGGTTGAGGTGGTATTAGACCAAATGAAATGGACATCGGCGGCAAAGGACGTTCACCAAGACGCTGTTAGCCATGATATTTTAGCTAGTTGCCTATCTAAGGAAGCTGCAGAGCAAATACTTGTGCAAAGCTATCTGCAGTTTGGACGAGGCTTATAGCTTTATACGTAGTGCTTTGCCGTTGGGTTTGCCAACTGTGATTTAAAAGGGGCTGACTGTTCATAGGACAGTTTTGCCAATCAAATGAGCAATCGCTTGTATTTATGTTTTATTCAAATTACCGAATGTAATTTGTCTTCTGCAAACTTTCAGCTAGCAACAAGATGAGTTACTTGAGCATATCGGACTCATTATTTTACCTGATTAACACCACTCGATAATTTCCTGTTAATAACGTTAGCCTGCGCGGCTAACTATCTTACTTTATCGATAGTCGCTTTGTTTAAGTTGCCGTTTCGAAATCGAAATTACAGCTAATTAAACTCGTCTCGATATCGAGAACTTGTGTGCGTGCTTGTTGATGAAATATTACCAAGCTTCTGTATTTAAAGACTAATATATTGTTGGTATAACGCTTGCTCTAACAAGAACATGAATTATTAATTGGCTTAGTTATGGATATTGTTCGCTCGAAGCAAAAGAAAAAATTTAATCTTAAGCGCTGGTTTTCAGCTGGTGCCATTAGTGCTGTTGCCCTGGTATCAATCGTTAACCTTTCTGGTAATTCCTCTGTATATCAGGTTGATAAATCGGAGTTACTGATGGCCAAAGTACAGCATGGTCAATTTAACATCAGTGTTCGTGGTGTTGGTGTCTTAGTGCCTAAAGATATTCGTTGGGTGGCGACCAATGTTGAAGGGCGTGTTGAACGTATTTTGATAAAAGCTGGCGCCAAAGTGAAAAAGGGTGATTTGTTACTGGAATTATCTAACCCACAGTTGGTACAGCAACTAGAAGAAACCAAGTGGCAATTAGAAGAAATGGTCGCCGAAACGAATGCCCTAAACGTATCGTTAGCCTCAGAGTTATTGGATCAAGAAGCCGCAGTTATTAATGAAAAACTTAATCATGAGCGTGCCCTATTAACGTATAACGCTCAAAAAACGTTACTGGATAAAGGTACTGTTGCTGTTTCACATATAGCCCATGAAGAAGTTAAAATAGATGTCGCTCAGTATAAAGAGCGCTGGCAGCTAGAAATTAAGCGCTTAAATAAAAAGCAAGAAAGCCTCATTGCTCAGTCAAAAGCTTATCAAGCAAGGCTTAACCGCATGCATAAAATTTATCAAAGAGCGCAACAACAAGTTGAGTCTTTAAAAGTACATGCCACTATGAATAGCATTGTGCAGGCGATGCCAATGGAGTTAGGACAACAGGTGATGATTGGCAGTAATCTTGCGCGACTAGCACGTAGTGGCGAATTTATTGCGGAGTTACGTGTACCTGAAAAACAAATCAAAGATGTTGCACTGGGTCAATCAGTCGTAGTAGATACGCGTAACAGTAAGATTGCAGGCATTGTCCAACGTATAGACCCTATTGTTAATAATGGCTCAGTACAGGTTGATATCGAGCTTATTGGCGATATACCAAAAGATGCTCGCCCTGATCTCACCGTTAATGGCGTAATTGCCATTGCCAATATAGAAAATACCCTTTTTGTTAAGCGACCAATGTTTGCTGGTGAAGATAGCGAGGCCTTTGTTTATCAGTTGGCAGCTGACGGTACTAAAGCCTCTAAAGTAAACATTCATTTTGGCCAAACATCAACACAATATATTCAAATAACTTCAGGTTTAGTCGCGGGAAATAATATCATTATTTCTGATGTCTCGGCCTGGGAAAACCAACAAACCATTGACGTAAATTAGGAGGACGTGATGAAAAATAATAATACAGATAAGACAACACAAGCTTTAGTGGAACTTCACGATATTAAGAAAATATTCTTAACTGATGATGTGGAAACTCATGCAATTAATGATATTAACCTCATCATTAATAAAGGGGAATACTTATCTATTACCGGTCCATCAGGTTGCGGAAAGTCAACCTTGTTATCATTATTGGGTCTATTAGATACTTCAAGTAGTGGTCGCTATACCTTAGCCGGTCATGATGTATCGGATTTAAACCGTGATGAACGCTCAGCGATTAGAAACAAAGAAATTGGCTTTATCTTTCAAGCTTTTAATTTGATTAGTGATTTAACGGTAGCAGAGAATATTGAGCTACCACTGACCTACAGAAAAGATATTGAAGGCAAGCAACGTGCGATTATGGTGAAAGCAGCGTTAGAAAAAGTTGATATGTTACATCGTGCAGATCACTTTCCTTCTCAACTTTCGGGTGGTCAACAGCAGCGCGTAGCCGTAGCTAGGGCTATCTCGGCTAAGCCAGCCATTATCCTTGCCGATGAGCCTACCGGAAATTTAGACTCAAAAAATGCCCAAATAGTAATGACATTACTTGATCAATTGCATCAAGAGGGCGCAACCATTTGTATGGTTACCCATGACCCTCGTTCGGCAGCACGAGCTGAGCGCATGATAGAAGTCTTTGATGGCAAGATAGTTGCGGATCAACGCACCGAAATACCAACAGCTATCGCGGTGTAATTTAGCTAGCTCTAGTTTTATCTTTCCCTAAACGAGAAAAGAGGATTTTCAGGTGTCTATTACTCTTGATATAAAATATGCAGCTAGGCTGCTACATAAAAAACCAGTTTTTACTGCCCTTACCGTATTCATTGTTGCTATTGGTTTGGGACTGACTCTATACACCTATTCGTTATTGAGTAACTTAGTGTTTAAACCGTTATTACTTAATAAAGACTCAGCTGTTATTTCCATTGAAGCAGAGTTCGATCCGAACCATTTGTCAAGAAGAGGGGTTGATGCTTTCGACTTTTTCACTGTGAGAAATGAAATGGATGCCATTGATGAATTTGGCATTTATGATGAAGGTACAGCGTTGATTGGTAAGCCGCAAAATAACGGGGTAACGCGAAAATATAACTCCGTGCAAATAGAATGGAATGTCTTTGAATTTTCAGGGGTAAAACCTATTATGGGCCGGGGTCTAATGGCCGAAGATCATTTTGACGGTGCTGAGCCCGTGATTGTTTTGGGCTATGATGTTTGGCAACAATACTTTTTAGCGGATAAAGATATTGTAGACACAACTATTTTAGTTGATGCTGTTGTTACTCGAGTGGTCGGTGTTATGCCGGAAAATTTTGCTTTTCCAATGACAGCACAAACCTGGCTACCAATTTCACAAGAATTTTTAACACCAACTGATCGGACACGCAGCTGGCTGTTTGCTTATGCTAGGTTGAAAAAAGACGTATCGTTTGAAGTATTCTCTCAAGAGTTAGCTTTACTCAATAAAAAAGTAGTTAAAAGTTTGCCCGATAATATGCGCTGGCGACTTGATGACTTTGAGGGGTATTTAAGAGCCGTTCCCCATAAAAAAGCCAGTATTACTCAGTTTTACTCAATCTTTATTACCATGGCAGTTGTGGTATTTTTAATCTTATTACTCGCCTGTATTAATGTTGGTAATTTATTACTTGCCCGAGTAAATGAACGTTTTAAAGAAGTCGCTATTCGTGTTGCTTTAGGTGTTCCTCGCAAGCGCTTAATATTACAAATGTTACTTGAGAGTATCTTTATTTGCACGGTAGGTGGCCTTTTAGCAATATTATTTGCCGGTTGGGGTTTAGAGTTAAGTAATACTGTTTTTGAACAAATGTTCATGGTTAATCAAGCTAAACCATTTTGGTGGCAGGTAAGTCTAGATACTGATGCTATTCTTTTATTGACCGGTGCTGTTATCGTTATGATAGCCATCACAGGATTTATACCCGCTTGGCGAGCACTATCGGGTGATTTCAACGCGGTACTTAGAGATGGTACTCGTGGCTCACAGGGTAAAAAAGCTGCCAGAGCTAGCCAAATATTGGTTATCAGTGAGATCTTATTATCATGTGTGGTACTGGTCATTGCGACTATTTTACTCTCTACCAGTTACTCCGCCGGACAAGCTGATTATGGTGTTGATACGGACAAACGAATTACAGCAACACTTGAGTTGCCAGCGCAAGACTACCCAATCCGTAGAGATAGTGAATTTGAATTAGCTGATACCCTTAAACGTACGGCATTTTATTACGACCTCAAAGATAGTTTAATGCAGATGCCCAATATTCAGGGGGTCTCATTCATGAGTCAGTTACCAGGCAGAGGTGAGGGTTCAAGTTACTTTGAAATTGAAGGGCGAGTAGCAGCTGTTTACAATGAAAATCCTTATTCAAATAATGAAATAGCTTCTCGTGATGCATGGCAGCCTCTGGGTATGACTGTGATTCAAGGGCGAGATTTCAACCTTAATGATATTAGTAAAGAAATTAATACTATTATTATTAATGAATCAATAGCACAGGACTTCTTCCCGGATGGTGATGCCGTAGGGCAACGGGTACGCCGAGCATTTAGAAATCCAGATGCAGACCGAGAAGGTGGCTGGCAAACTATTATTGGCGTTGTTTCTGATACTTATCATGGTTCTGCCATGCGCACTTCCAGTGAGCAATACAGTTCTTACTTTATGTTAGACAACATTGGTACTACTAGGATAAATGTAGCTATTCATTATAATGGCTCGCAAGCATTAGCTGAAAAGTCACTGCAACAAGCGATTAATCAAGTGAACAATAATGCTTCTGCTTATAACATTCAAAGCTACGATGACTTGATTTCACAGCCGATGATTTTAGTGTCAGCGATTTCGAAAGTGTTTTTACTGTGTGGTGTTATTGCCGTCTTTTTAGCGGCTAGTGGTATTTATGCGGTTGCTGCCAATAGTATTAGCCAACGCACGCAAGAAATCGGTATACGCAGAGCACTTGGTGCTAGCGATAATAAAATCATGCGGTTATTCATGAGAAAAGCACTTTGGCAATTAGTGATTGGTTTGACTATAGGTATTACTTTATCACTCTGGGTGGTCAATCAAATGACTGATAGCATGGTAATAAACCAAGGAAGTTATCTTGTTGGTTTAATTGCGATACCTTTACTGATCATCATTATCGTTGCTGTTGCTACTTACGTGCCGACACGAAAAGTCGTATTAATGGAGCCAAGTGATGCACTGCATCATGATTAAAAACGCTCAATAAAATAGCGTGCAAAGTAGCCGTAAACATATTTTAAGCGGTAAGTAAGGTAATACTTTGGTAAAGTCTCAAAGTATTACCTTTTATTTTTATATTTTACATCACTTAATACCTACAACTTAAATGGAAAACATGACCTCTTCAATAACTTCCTCAGCTAACCCCACGGTATTGATTGCCGATGATGACCCGCGCATTCTCACCACGTTAAAATTATTATTAAAGTCACAAAATTACCAAGTTGTTACGGTTAGTTCACCGACTGAGTTGTTAACTGTATTGGCAAGACGTAGCTTTTGTGTGGCGTTAATTGATTTAAATTATCAAAATGATACTACCTCTGGTAAAGAAGGTTTAGCGCTTTTAGGGCAAATGCGAAAGCTTGATGAACATATGCCTATTGTTGTTATGACAGGTTATAGCAGTGTAGATATTGCGGTTGAAGTAATGAAACAAGGTGCGGCAGACTTTGTGCAAAAGCCTTGGAAAAATGAGCGATTGTTAAATATTTTACAAGCTCAAGTACACATTCAAACAATGAGTAAAAAAGGCCAGAAGCTTGCGCAAGAAAATGCTTTGCTAAGAGCTGAGAGTAGCTATGACAGTGAAAATATTATTGCCCACTCAGCAGTAATGCAGCAACTACTGACAAAACTTACTAAGTTAGCTAAAAGTGATATGAATATTCTATTTACCGGTGAAAATGGTACCGGTAAAAGTATGTTTGCTGGTTACTTGCATCAACGCTCACAGCGTCATCAGCAGAGTTTAATTTCAGTTAATATGGGCGCGATAACTGACAGCCTTTTTGAAAGTGAGATGTTTGGTCATATCAAAGGTGCTTTTACTGATGCCAAAGAAACACGAATTGGCCGCTTTGAGTTGGCTGAGGGTGGCACCATTTTCCTTGATGAAATTGCCAATATTCCTTTGTCTCAACAAGCTAAGTTACTGAGGGTTTTAGAAGAGAAACAATTTGAAAAAGTGGGTAGCGCTAAAACGCAACAAGTAGATGTGCGTTTAGTATCTGCCACCAATGCTTCATTAGCGGAACTAATCAGTCTAGGTAAATTCAGGCAAGATTTACTTTATCGTATTAATACCATTGAAATTCATATCCCGCCACTGCGAGATCGTGTTGCAGATATACTGCCTTTAGCTGAGTATTTCTTAAAACAGTTTGCCAGTAAATATGGCTTGGAGAGTCCTCAACTTTGTCCGCAGGCCTCAGCCGTTTTGCAGAGTTATCAGTGGCCGGGCAATATTCGAGAATTAAGCCACATGATGGAACGAGCTATTTTTCTCAGTCAGAATGAAGTGATTACTGCTGCTGATCTTGGGCTTTCACCGCAGCAATCAACGGAGGAGGTTGCCGGTATTACTAGCAGAGGGATTGATAGTGACACTGATACCTTAGAGAAAATAGAAAAACAAATCATAATAGATAGACTGGCACGATTTGATAATAACGGTCATGAAACCGCAGAATCTTTAGGCTTAAGTCGCAGCTCTTATTATCGCCGTTTAGAAAAACATAAACTGTAAACGCAGCGATTTCGGAGAAGTACTATGATGAGAACTCATGTGAAAATAACTAAGTTGCTGGGCACTGATGAGTAATTTGAATAACAAAACCAGTAAAACATCATTCGAAAACCAACTATTGCGTATTGCATTATTTATTGGTTTATTGCCAATGACGTTTTTATTTTATGCCTTGTATAGCCATGAATTATCAATTTTTTTAAAAATTATGTTGATGTTCTTACTCTTGGTAAGTGTTCTTAATGGCGCTTTTTTAATTCGCCAGAAAGTCGTCTCTCAATTAAGAACGTCCACCAACTTAATCACTGCGATGCAAGCAGGTGATCACTCTATTAAAGCGAGCCATTTTGAAGGTGAAGGGGCACTAAAAGAATTCAATATAGTCTTTAATGACTTATCTACATCGCTAGCGACTCAAGAGTTGGTTAGTAAAGAACAACAAGTATTATTAGATATAGTGATTAAACAAATTGATGTCGCTATTGTCGCCGTTAACAAAAAAAGCAATATTATCTTGATGAACCCTGCAGCAGAAAAACTATTTTCCTGTCGATTTGATGAAGTTGCGGGCTGGCCAATTAGTACGTTAGGTTTGCAAGATGTGTTAATGCATGAGAGTCGTCAAGTCACTGAGTTTGAAATAAAAGCGCATAAGAAAAAAGTATTTATTCATACCGATGAATACTTTGAACAAGGCGATAGACACAAGTTAATTTTTATAACAGATATTCAAAAGTTGTTACATGAAGAAGAGCGCCAAGCTTGGCAGAAGTTATTAAGGGTACTGAGTCACGAAATAAATAACTCTTTAACGCCTATTGCTTCGTTAAGCGATACACTTATTCGCTTGATAGTAAATCAGAAAAAAACATTAACCGAGCAAGCAGCATCAGTTCTAACTGTAATTGCACAAAACAGCGCAGAAAATACCCCTTCAACAAACAGCACTGAACTCTTTGACGATTTAGAAGAAGGTTTAGCCGTTATCGCTGAGCGAGCGCAATCACTCAATGAATTCCTGCTACGCTATCAGGAGTTTAGTTGCCTGCCTAAACCAGAGAAAAGCCTTTTTGAATTAGCTGATTTATTAAAGTCGATGTTATTACTGTTTGATGATCACAATATTCGTCTCTCAGGCCAGTCGTTAGTTATTTACGGTGATGAAAAGCAACTACAACAAGTGCTGGTAAACTTAATTAAAAATGCTCAACAAGCCATGTTGAGTAATAGCACTGGCACTATTAGTATTGAGTGGCAGCAAAAAGAAGACATTGTCGAAATAAAACTATGCGACCAAGGTACAGGTATCAATAACAGCGATAATATTTTTGTGCCTTTCTATACCACTAAGACTGATGGCTGTGGCATAGGCTTGGTGTTTAGTAGACAAATTATTGTTAACCATGGTGGCAACTTAACGTTAACTAACAGAGATGATTGCCAAGGTGCTGTTGCCAGCATAATTTTACCCATGCATGACAACATTTAATGTGACTAATCAGAATAAGTCCCCTCACAAGGCACTACTTTCTAATATATTGAATGTATGAGATATTAAATTATATCAATAAATGGTTATTGTGTAATTATCGTTAAAATTTAACATTAATGACCATCAAATCAATGTTAAATTTTCAGATCATTATGGAAAAATTCATGCTTAAAAATACTATTCACTTATTTTTGTTAATAACCTTATTTACAGCGCAATGCACGCTAGCCGCTAGTATATCTATTGGCGAAAGGGTAAAACTCAATTCAACTTATTTAAATGAAGAGCGTGAAATTCAAGTGGTATTGCCAGAGAGCTACCAAAGCAATAAGCAAGCGACTTATCCGGTTATTTACCTTTTAGATGGTGACTATAACTTTCACGGTGTCTCAGGCATGTTGGACTTTTTAGCAAATAAAGCACAATTAATTCCGGATGTTATTCTTGTTGGCATTGCTGATAAAGGCACGGATAAATATCGGCAATATATGACACCTGCGGGATTAACTGCCCCGTTTAAAAAAGAAGACGCTGGTAACGCAGAGTTATTTTTAACGTTCTTAGAGAAAGAGCTTAAGCCTTATATCCACAATCATTACCGAGCCGCTAACAACTCAATACTATTTGGCGGCTCTATCGGTGGGTTATTTGTTTTAAACGCGCTGTTTGAATCACCTAATTCTTTTGAACACTTTGTCTCTAACAGTCCTTCAGTTTGGTTAAATGACCATGAAATTATGAGCAAAGCAAAAGACTTTATTGGTAAGAGTAAACATGAAAAAACCTCATT
>Ga0209292_1002625_pt1 | contig 20493 bp, 19 predicted proteins | sample GOMGulsemesocosm_2_FD_184634 | JGI IMG/M metagenome (GOLD analysis project Ga0209292, IMG submission 184634) | Methane-oxidizing microbial communities from mesocosms in the Gulf of Mexico - GOM9C Gulf of Mexico (SPAdes) (version 2) | ecosystem: Environmental > Aquatic > Marine > Cold seeps... | reverse complement strand
TACTTCTGGAGAAAATGCCTCTTATACATGGACAGGAACAAGCCCTAAAAAAGGTGCTATGCGCAATGTGTCTGTGACAAAAAATAAGGAGATTCTGCAAAAGATTCAAATGGATGATTATGATGAATCTGATATTTATTGGAATTTTGAAGCGGTAGAAGGAGGTACTAAAATTACTTGGGGAATGAAAGGAGAAATGCCTTTTGTGGTACGTTTTATGGCAGCAGGCATGGACAAGCAAATTGGGCCTATGTACGAACGCGGTTTTGAAATGTTGGAAGAATATTTAGTGAAAAAGATGGATGAGCACAGTGTTGTCTTTAATTCGGAAGTAGATTATGGTGGTGGTTTTTATTTGTATATAAGCACTTCTTGTGCTATTAATCAAATACCTGAAAAAATGGAGGAAATGATGCCTAAATTACATAAATATGTAGGTGAGAATAGTATTGTGACTTCAGGAAATCCATTTACGGTTTATCATAAATGGGACGAAGAAAATAAAACAACCATGTTCTCTGTAGGAATCCCTGTTCGTGAACGTATAAAAACAGATGGAACGGTGTTGGTCGGTTTTCAAGAACGGGTGAAGACGGCTAAATTTACTGCTAAAGGAGCTTATAAATTTGGAACGGATGCCTGGATGTTTGGTTTTAAGACCTTGGAGGAAAAAGGATTGAAAATAATTGAAACAGGGGAGCCTTTCGAAGTATATGTTACTTCGCCTATGACCACAGAGAATCCTGCGGATTATATAACAGAGATCTATTTACCTATAGAATAACTAATTGTAATAAATAATAGAAAAAGGAATACAAACGTAGTTTTGTATTCCTTTTTTTTGTTTTGGAAGTTTAGTTATAGGATATATTTTTTTACACTAGTCCCATACCTCGTGAGGATAACGAATGTGAATGTACACGTACTGTTTCATAGAGATTCCTTAGCTTAAATAAATAATATGCTGGATTATCAAATCTGTCCTATGTCCTGATTCCTGTGTCTATAGGTCTAGTTACTCTTGCACTTCCATATGACGATAACACTCCACATCATGGTCATTTACCATTCCAGTAGCTTGCATGTGAGCATAAATAACGGTGGAACCGACAAATTTAAAGCCTCGTTTTTTTAAGTCCTTGGATATGGTATCAGATAATGCGGTATTCGCTGGGACATCGGATTGTTTTTTCCAATTATTTTGAATGGGTTTGTTTTGGACAAAATCCCAAATGTATGTAGTAAATGAACCAAATTCCTCCTGTACTTTCATAAAGGCTTGTGCGTTGGATATGGTTGCCTTAATTTTTAGTTTATTGCGAATAATTCCGGCATCTTGTAATAGAGATTCGTATTTTTCTTCCTTGTAATTGGCTATTTTTTTATAATCGAAATTGTCAAAAGCTTTTCTAAAGTTTTCTCTTTTTCTCAAGATAGTAATCCAGCTGAGTCCTGCTTGAAAAGTTTCGAGAATCAGAAATTCGAATAATTGATCTTCGTTACGGAGCGGAGATCCCCATTCGGTATCGTGGTATTGGATGTATAAAGGGTCGTCTTTACACCAAGCGCATCTTTTTTTTGTCATGTTAGTTCAGTTAGATTTTAGCGATGTGCTAAAGGTACAAATCTTTGAAGACCTAAAAATGGAATAATTTTTGCTATATTTAAGGTGTAAAATTCCTGAATTATGAGATATATAGCCTTTATTTTTACGATGATGTTTTTAGTATCTAGTTGTGGTTCTACCGTGGCTACTACTGATAAAACGGATGACTTACCAGAACATGCAGTGCGTATTGCCAATGATGATCTTGAATATGAAATTATTATTATTGATATAGGTTTTGATACCTATTTGCATTCAATTGCAAAGCCAGCGAATTTTTATTCTCAGTCCTACTATGAACAAAAAAATATTTTTTATGTGACGGAATGGAATATTAGAGCAGGGAACCCTATGAGATATAACCCTAATTTATATGAAAATGAAATTGATTACCGACACGGGATTAATTATGGTTTGGATGTGAATTATAAACTGTATAATTATTTTAAGTTTGTAGAGTATAAGTATAAAGTGCGATTGAGATAACAACTACCAAAAATACTACTATTTATAAACCGTCATTTGAAAATGTATTTGGTGTAAAACATAAAAATGCCATCTTTTTAAGGATGGCATTTTTATGTTTATAAAAGTCTTTTTTATTTTACCCAAGCATCTATAATCGAGTAAATATCTTCTTGTTGCTCTTGTTTAAAAGAATTTATTCTGGTTTTATGACTTCCGTTTTTGTGTACAAACTTGTACATCTCACGTTGTTTAGGATCGTTTTTTAATTGGACAGCTGTGGAGCTCCAAGCATCTTTTTCTCCATAAATAAATAACATTTTTTGTGCAAAATTATTTAAGAAATAATCTATTTCTTGCATTGGCTGCTCGTCAAATTCTAGAGAAACACCTTCTGGAAATGCCCAGTCAAACGTGTATGGCTCTTCGGTATGTAAATATTTTTTAAAAGGCTTGGTTTCGTATGCATAAATTCCTTGTTGGGTTAATGCAGCCCAAAAATAAGGTTGTAAACCTGCTACACCTTGTTCTTCAAAAAAGGAATACCCAGTGATGTCAATTAAGTGTTTGTAGATTTCTTCTATGCTTGCCTCTTTAGTAGGAATAGATTCGAAAGAGCTTCCCCATTGCCAAAAAGCAAAAGAGTATTCTAAAATGCTATAATCTAGTGCCTTTTCTACACCGAATTCCCAGGTGTATTTTTCATTTTTAGCTATTTTTTTTAATTGTGCTAAAAGAGCGTCTCTGTTTTCGAAACACAAATTTTGAAAGGCTTCTAATTGTTCACGTTCCGTTTCGTTTCCAACTGTTTTTAAAAAATTAAAAACACGAGGATCCACACGTTTAAAGTTTAACGGACCTACATAACAAACAGAGGCATCAACATTGTTAGGGAAAAATCTACGATGTGCCATGGTAGTTTGGCAACCTTTTGAGATTCCAGTAGTCACAAATTTGGCTGTTGGATAGATGGCTTTTCTAATGGCGCTGATGATACGTTCTTGATCTTTTGCAGCATTTTCTATTGTTAAGGTGTGCCAGTCAATTGTTTTTGGGCGTGAATTGTTAAAATAACGATGCTCTATAGTCAATTGATTTGCTTGGTAGTGATTGGCTAGTTCTCCGGCTCTGTTGGTATAAATTCCGTAACCTTGTAATTCTACAATAACAGGTTTTTCGGGACTACTGTATCCTATTAATACACGTTGTTTAAACGTTCCTTTATCAAGGTCTGTATAATCAATAGGTTGTGTAAACCAAAGCTCAAAATTTGTGTCAAAATGACTCGTTTTTGTGGTTTCAGAAGCTGCGACTACGATGGGGATGTTTTGCAGTTTTTCTAATATTGATTCCGTTTTTTCTTGTGAAAAACCAAGGATGCTAAATAATAAGAAAGCAAGGAGGAGGATTTTGGGTGTTTTAATGTTCATATAATTATTTTAGAAATGTTTATCTTAAAATGAATCCGTTTTTTATCGGGTCTTTTGGGTCAATTATAAAGGTGTTGGTTCCTGTAATATATGCGCTGCCTTCTACTTGTGGAATTACCGCGGTAAAAGGACCGTAGACTTTTTCTGAAATTACGGAGCCTAAAAATACGGAATCAGTAATACTTTCGATGCTCATTTTCTGATTAAAATCTATTTCATTTCGTTTTTTATGAATGGCCATCCTACCAGAAACTCCTGACCCTGTTGGGCTTCGGTCTACTTCTCCATCTGCAAAAATACAAACGTTTCTGCTGTCTATATTAGGGGTGTTAGATTTGTCAATAAATATAGTACCGTATAGTTCACTCATCTCTTCTTCAAAAGGATGTAGAATCTCCCTGTCTTGTTTAATTACTTCTTGCTTAATATCCATACCTGTTTTTATCAAGGTCTGATAGTTGTTTACTGATAAGTCAAAATCAAAGTTGTTTTTTTGCAAATCTACATAAGCGTAAAAGGCACCACCATAGGCAAGGTCATAGGTGATTTTTCCAATTCCGGGTAGTGATATAGTTCTGTCTAATCCTACTACAAAACTAGGAACACAGTGAAATCTAACACCTGTTATTTCTCCGTTTTTTACAGCGGTGTATGAAGTAATTCTACCACAAGGAGCATCTATTTTAAGGATGTTTTCTCCTTCTTGAACGGAAATCCAATTCATGGTAATGGCCAGTGTAGAAATGGCAATGATGGCATGTCCACACATGGTAGAATAGCCTTCGTTGTGTAGAAATAGTACCCCAAAATCTCCCTCATCATCATTAGGAGGCGTTATAATACAGCCGTACATATCTGGATGTCCACGAGGTTCAAACATTAATGCGGTACGTAAAGTGTCAAAGTTTTCTTTACAATAATTACGGTATTCTAATACTGAATTCCCTTTTAATGCAGGAAATCCATCCACAATAACACGGAGTGGTTCTCCACCGGTGTGCATGTCTATTGTTTTTATCTGTAGCCAATGGGAGGGAGGTGTAAAATGCGTATTTGCCAGTATGTTTTGGTAGGTGTTTTTCATTATTGAGCGATGAATTTGTTGTAATAGTAAGTAGCAGCGGTCAAATCCTCTAGGGCATGGCCTACGGATTTGAAAAGGGTGATTTCTTTAGTATTCTTTCGTGTATAGTTGTCTTGAGTACAGAGCGAGAATAAATCACCTAAAATATCTTTTTCGGTGATACTATTTTCTTTTAAAGGAATGGTAATGTCACCAGGTTCTTTAGTTCCAGCATCAAATGTATCCACAAATACGCTTGCTTTTTTGATCAAATTATTGTCAGATTCTCTCATGTTTGGTTTGTAGGCACCTACAAGATCTATATGTGTACCTGCTGTTACAAAATCACCTAATACAAGCGGAGATTCTGAGAGGGTAGCGCAGGAGATAATGTCTACTTTAGCAGCTGTATCTTTAATGGAAGTGACAGGAGTACAGGTGAATGATTCTTCTTTTAGTTGCTCGCAAATATGTGTTGCTTTTTCTAGGCTGCGTCCCCAAACATAAACGTTTTTAATGGGGCGTACAGCGGCATGTGCTAAAATGAGGTTGGTGGACAAGGCTCCGGTTCCTATCATCAATAAGGAATTCGCGTCTTTTTTTGATAAATAACTAGAGGCTAGTGCGGACACAGCAGCGGTACGTTTTACAGTAAGTTCTTTTGCATCCAAAATAGCGTTCACATGTCCAAATTGAGCATCTAAATAAATGTAGGTACCTTGAATAGACGGCCTGTTGTGTTTTCCATTGTTAGGACTTACGGTAATAATTTTTACTCCAGCTTCTTTACTAGGATTCCAAGCAGGCATTAATAGTAAGGTACTGTCCTTTTTTTCAACTGGATTTTTAAAATCGTGATGATGGCGTTGAGGTACTATAATACTTGTTTCGGTGAAACTGTCTTTTAGCGCCTTAATTAAAGTCTTAAAATGAGTGTTTTCTTTTATAAAACGTCCATTTATAAGTGATATGTTGTCCATCCTACTGTTATTTTCTTTAAAAATAGGGATTTAATTTAGCAAGATCTTAGCTTTTGTTAATATAAGATTGTTTCTCGCTAGGATAGTAGAATAATGTTAAAATTTAATAAATAGAGAGGTCTCGTAATGAGCTGTTATTGAAGGAGGAAGGGGGAGTCTAATCCTTTTTTCTTATGAAGTGTTAAAATTTACTAAATCTCTTTGTTTAAGGTGCGATTTGTCATAAAAAAGGAGTGTTTTCTAAAAGCATATTCGATTGATAATGGGCTGAAGCAAAGATTAAAGAATTGTTAGTGAATTGGATGTTTTGTTAAATAAAATTAAGTGAAAACATCAAAAACAGGGCTGTTAAATGTTAATACTGTATTAAATTATTAAAATAAGTGCTTTTAATTACGAAAAACATAATATCTTTGCAGAGTAAAAGAGAAAGCATAAGGAATTCGTAAAATTGCAAATTTCGACTAACTAACAAAAGAGTACAATTATGAAAGCGTTAAAAAAACAATTCGGGTTATTAAACGAAACGTTGACTGAAACTCCTAAAGGAAAAGGGAATTTCGTGAGAATTGAAAATGCAAAACGTTCTGCATGGAACAATAAAAGAAGGTTCGGCCTATGATAATATAGATATTAAACTTTGGAAATTATTTGGATTAAAACCCGCGTATAAGATACGCGGGTTTTTTATATCATTTTTTTTGACTTATTATAAAAAGCATCTGCTTGAAATTGTAATAATTCACGTGCTTTTTTCTTTTTGTACTGGTAAATTTCTTCTTCAGTACTTAGTTCTTCATAAATTTTAACATTGATTTCATGATCGGCTTCTACCACGAGTTTTCGTTGTGATTGTTGCTGTCTAGACCATGCGTTATTTTCGTTTTCTATGGTTTCTAATTTATAGTCGTATACCCCTTTATTGGAAAGTAATTTTGCAATGATAGGAGAGGTTTCTATACACAAGAATAATAAAAATATAAAAAATGAAGGTATAAAAGGGAGTGTGCCTAGTGCTGTGATTCGAGCCATTAAACCATCCATATTATTGATGATAGGCTGGCCATTTAACTCACTCGTTTTTTGTTGTTCTTGAAGTACCGCAATTTGGGCTTCTTTCTGTGTTATTTTTTCTTGATTTGTTGTTTTCAGCGCTTGCAGTTCGCTCAGAGAATTGTTGTGTTTTTCAAATTTATCTTTATACACAGGCCCTTTTCCTAAGAGTTTGGTTCCTTTACGTCCTTCGGCCTCCGCAATATATGTTTCGTATAAAGCATTGGTGCTGGCTTCTTTGTTGGTGATGGCAGTTTTTAATTGTTCAATTTCTGAGAGTAATCGAGCTTTTTCTGGAGCATATTGTAAGGCTATTTGATCTTTATTGGCAAGTGTTCGTTCGTTTTTCTGTTCCAGTAGTACTTGGTTAATTTCCTTTTCAAATATTTTTAACTCCAATGGTTTAGAAATAACTACGGCTATAATAATGGCGAGTATAATTCGCGGGATGGCTTGGGTAAGCTCCGCTCTTTTCTTTCCGTTCTTTTTAATGGTAGAAACTATAAATCGATCTAAGTTAAAAATAAGTAAACCCCAAACCAATCCAAAAAATACCGCAGCGTATACATTGTCAAAAATAGTAAATAGGGCATAAGATGCTGCAATAAATGCCATCACTGCCGTAAAAAATACGGTACCTCCAATACCTGCATATTTAATTTGTTCTGCCTTTGGGCAAGTTTCTAAAATATCGGTGTCCGCACCAGAACACATCCAAAAAAAACGCTTCATCATAACCTAGTAGTTTGTTATGCCAATAACGTGATTAAAACTGGTTTGTTGTGTTGTTGATTTGTTAAAATTATCTAAAAACAATTAAAAAAACAAGTAAGTACTAGCAATTTGCATTAGGGATAGTAGTGGAAAGCCCGTATGCCACAAGGTGGTAACGTACTTGAGATACCAAATACATTTCCAAATGATGATTTGAAAATTGAATTATGTTTCTTTTTTTTCTAGGCAGAAAATGGAAGGATAGCCATAGCTATCGTACTATTTTATAACAACGAAAAAATGGAAAGTAAACTATTTGTGATGATTATTTGGAGGTGTTTTTGGTACTTATAGCCTGACGGCCTGATAGGGGCGGAATGCCATAAAAAAAATCCGCTCATTGCTGAACGGATTTTCTAAGTTGTAATTAATATACTAGTTGGATTACTTACTCATTTCGGTAAAATACTCGAAAAAGTAAGGGATGGTTTCAATTCCTTTTAAATAATTGAATACACCATAATGTTCGTTTGGTGAGTGAATGGCATCACTGTCCAATCCGAATCCCATTAGGATGGTCTTACTTTTTAGTTCTTGTTCAAACAAAGAAACGATAGGGATACTTCCTCCTGATCTTTGAGGGATCGGGGTTACTCCAAATGTTTTAGCATACGCCTTGTGAGCCGCACGGTATCCGATATTGTCTATAGGCGTCACATATCCATGACCACCGTGATGAGGTGTTACCTTTACAGTGACAGATTTCGGTGCGATTTTTAAGAAATGTTTGGTGAATTTTTCTGTAATTTCCTCTGGAGTTTGATGAGGAACCAATCGCATAGAGATTTTTGCAAATGCTTTAGAAGCGATGACGGTTTTTGCTCCTTCTCCGGTATATCCTCCCCAAATTCCGTTGACGTCTAATGTAGGACGGATGGAATTACGTTCGTTGGTCGTATATCCGTTTTCTCCGTGAATATCACTTAAATCAATCGATTTTTTATAATCTTCTAAGCTAAAAGGAGCTTTGGCCATTTCGGCGCGTTCTTCCAAACTTAACTCTTCTACATTGTCATAAAAACCATCGATAGTAATACGGTTGTCTTCGTCTTGTAATGAACCGATCATTTTAGACAATACATTGATTGGGTTTGCTACTGCTCCTCCATACAATCCAGAGTGTAAATCTCTATTGGGTCCCGTTACTTCAACTTCTACATAGCTCAATCCACGTAATCCTGTGGTGATAGAAGGTTGTTGATTAGAAATCATTCCGGTATCAGAAATTAAGATCACGTCATTTTCTAATTTTTCTTGGTTTCTTTTTACAAACCAGTCTAAACTTTCAGAACCTACTTCTTCTTCTCCTTCGATCATGAATTTTACATTACAAGGAAGCTTGTCGTTTGCAGTCATAAATTCCAATGCTTTTACATGCATATACAACTGTCCTTTATCGTCACAAGCACCACGAGCAAAAATTGCTCCTTCTGGATGAATGTCCGTTTTTTTGATCACAGGTTCAAATGGACCACTAGTCCAAAGCTCGATTGGATCTGCAGGTTGCACGTCGTAATGACCGTAAATTAATACCGTAGGAAGTGCAGGATCTATGATTTTTTCACCATAAACGATAGGATTTCCTGGTGTTTCACAAATTTCTGCTGCATCACAACCCGCTTTTAATAAAGATGCTTTTATAACATCTGCGGTCCTTAACATGTCGTTTTTATAGGCAGGGTCAGCGCTAATTGACGGAATTCTAAGTAGTTCAAAAAGTTCTTCGATAAAACGATCTTTGTGAGTATCGATGTATGATTTTATATTTTCCATGTGTTTTAAATTTTTCTGTTGCTAAAGTACAAAATTTGTTGACTAACTGCTTTGAAATATGACTTGAAAGTGTATATTTGCACTCGCAAGCAGGCGTGGTGGAATTGGTAGACACGCTAGACTTAGGATCTAGTGCCGCGAGGTGTGAGAGTTCGAGTCTCTCCGCCTGTACAAGCTGAAAACCCGGAAATTTATTTTCGGGTTTTTTTATGACTTTAATTTAACATAGTTTTCTGAAAAGAGCACAAGGACAAGGATACCGTTTTTTAAAAACGAACTCTAAAAAATAAATTAGGTGTCATTCCCAAAGAGTATTTTGTAACGGTTCTAAGTGTTGCGGTGGTATTGTATTCAGTGTCGGTGTTTTCATGGATGGTAAATCCCTTACCGAGTGTGTTTTTTTGATTATAGATATTGAGAACTGACAGTCCAATTTTTCCTTTGACGGCGTTTCTTTTTTTGGAGAACTCGAAATCATATAATAAAGAAAAATCCAAGCGATGGTAATCAGGTAAGGTTGCTGCGTTTATGGTCGCATAATTGACTTCATATTCATTGTTCTCAGTTATAATACCTACTGCTTTGGTATATGGAGTCCCTGTTCTGTATTTCCATCCAAGAGAAAATTGAAAATTACTTAAACGAAGGGAATGCGACCAGGTAAGTGAGTGCGTGATGTCGTTGTTTCCTCTAAATTCATTTCCTTGGTTGATGTCGTCAAAAGTATAGTTGTTGGTAGCATAGGTGTAGCCAATCCAACTAACATAGTTGTTGATTTTCTTTTTTAAGAGGATGTCTATTCCTTTTATTTCATTAGTTCCTTCGAAAAGACTTTCATTTTCATCGGTGGATTCAAATCCATTTGTGCGGGAGGTAAATCCATCGATGTTTTTATAGTAAAAGTCGGCATCCAGTTTCCATCCGTTTTTGTTATAGATAAAGCCAAGGGTGACTTGGTCACTTCTCAATAGTGGTGAGCCTGTTTTATGTGCGAGGGTCCAAATTTGATTTTCCAATCCAAAATCTACTGTTGTAAATTCAATAATTTGGCTAATGGATTGGTTTCTTATTTCTGCCGAACCTTTGAAACGGAACGCATCACTGAGTATCCGCTCTGCATATATTCTAGGTTCTATATAAATAGTATTAAAACTCGTAGCATAGTCGGCTCTCATGGCAAGGTCTACATACCAGCGGTCTTGCTTGTTGTAATTTAAGCCGGTGTATAGGGTGTGCGTGGTGGCTTTTTGATGGTCTATTGCTGTAAAATCAATTTCTTTTAATACATAACTAACCTCGTTAGCTAATAATTGATAGCCATTAGAGAATGTAAATGAATTGTTAAGCACGAGGTCGGAATGAAATTTAAAACCAATTTCTTCAATGCTATTTCTCTTCGTGATTGTTTGTGTTTCTTCTAGAAAAGGATTGAGTCCGTCGTAGGAAAAATTATACGCAGTATAATAAAATTCTGTTTTTGATGAGAATTTGGGTTGCCACTCTCTTTTCCATAAAACACTCATTCCTTTATTGTCAACATTTAAATAATCGCTGGATCCCTGTTCAAAACCTTCTAGGTTAAATTCGTAGTCTAGTTTGTTTTTTGTAAAGATACCAGAGATGCTTATATAATCCTTTTCAGAAACAGGACTCATGATCTTAAAGCTAAGATCGGTAAAATAAAACCGACCATTTTCTTCTGAAATATCAGTGGTGTATTCGTCATGACTTGCCGAAATACTTGTGTTTTGAAAAATCTTATCTGCAAACTTATTAAATGTAGGTGTTTCTAATATGTCTGTCAGTGATCTTCTTGCTGATACTAGGATTCCAAGCTTTTTTGAAAGCGGAAATTTCAAATAAGCATCCGCGTGTGTCATATTTACGCCGATGCCTCCTTGTAATTTTGTAGGTATTTCAGCATCCGTTTTAATGTCGATAATTCCAGAAATTCGGTCCCCATATTCAGGTTTGGCTCCGCTTCTATATATTTTGATATTGTTGGTGATGTAGGGATTGAAAGCGGATAGCATTCCGAAAAAATGATTGGAATTGTACATTTTTATACCATCCCAAAGAATTAAATTTTGATCGGGAGATCCTCCTCTAATGTATAAACCTGCAGCTGTTTCGGAGGGACTTTCAATACCTGGTAATAATTGAATGTTTTGTAATATGTCTGGTTCTGGTAATCCTGCTAATACCGCTACACTATTGGGGCTAAAACGTACGGCTCCATCTTTTGTTTTTACCACGCCTGCTGTTAAATACTCTTGAATTACAACTTCGTTTAAGGCGTAATTATCTGATAAGAGGGTGTAGGTGTTACAGTTTTTATTCCTGCTGTTTTTTAGAGGAATCAATAGTGTTTTAAAACCTAAAAATGAAACGGATAAAGTATCCGTTGGACTGCAATTATTAAGGGAGAAATAGCCTTTTTCATCGCTCGTTGTTCCTTGTGTTTTTTCTTGATTTATAACCGAAGCATCCTGTATTGGACTTCCGTCGATACCATCCTTCAAATAACCACAAAAACGTAAGTTTTGAACTGTTTTAACACTGTAAAATTCTGGGTCTATTTGTTTGAAAATTACGGGGTAGTCTTTTTCTATCCTTGCAATTATTTGGTTTAATGAACCCCGATTTAAGCGGAGGTCTATGGATTGGTTTTTTATGTCCGTTGCATTGTAAGCAAATTTAACAACAAACGTTGTTTCAAGTGCATTCAAAACTTCATTTAAAGGCGTGTTTTTATATTGAATACTCAAGGTTGATTTTTGAGCATAGGTATTCAAATGGAGGCTAATAAAAATAACAATAAAAAGGTTTCTCATTTATTTTGTAGCAAGAACAATGTTGTTCTTGTCTACAAAAGTAAACTTAATATTTAAAGGTTCAAAAACTGACTGCAAAGCTTTTCCTAAATTTGTATGTGTAAATCTCCCCGTATAACGGAGTTTGCTGTTTATTTTTTTGCTGTCGAAACGTATGTTATATTGATTTTCTAAGGCTTTTACAACTTGGTTTATAGGTGTGTTTGTGAAATCACTGTATTGTTTTTTCCAAGAAGGTTCTTGTGTGTCTAGGTTCCATTTTTCAAAAGAATTATCAAGGAGTCTAATGGCTTCTCCTTTGTGAATGGTTTTAGAAAGTTGCCCCGTTTTAACCCGCACTGTTCCTTCATAACAATGAACTTCAAAAGTGTTTTTATGTGCATTTACCGTAAATTGTGTTCCTACAACTTGTACATTTCCCAGAGGGCTTAGTACCGTGAAAGTGGATCCTTTGGCTACTTTAAAATAGGCTTCTCCCTTTAAATTTAAGGTTCTATTACTTTTCCAATTTCTTTTCTTATAGGTCAATTCCGTTTTTGCATTTAATAAAACCTCTGAATTATCTGGAAGTGTTATTGCTAATTGTTCACCAAAACCTGTTTGGAATTCAAGCGGAGTATTTAAGAAAAATACACCTCCAATTAATAAGGCTACCGCAGCAGCAACCCCGTAAGTCCATCGCGGAAATAGCTTTATTTTTTTACTAGTTTTCCCCCTGTTATCTTGTATTTTTTTGAACAAAGCTTTCTTGTCAAAGTCAGGAAGTTCTAATAAATCGGTTCCCTTTAAAATGGTCTTGTATTGGCAGTATTCTTTTGTTTTTTCGAAGGATTTTTTTTCTTTATCGGATAAAGTTCCGTCAGCCCATTTGGCTAAAAAATTATCGCTGTTATTAAATTGTTCCATGGTAATCGGTGTTAAATGGCGAATCCTATTTTTTCCTTTAATTCCTTGAGTGCCAAATGCATTCTTCTTTCTACAGCTTTTTGTGTTATTCCTATAATGTCGGCAATTTCTCTATAGGTTTTTTTATCTTTTCTGCTAAGTAAAAATACTTCTCTTTGCTTAGGTGCTAAATTAGATATGCACTGTTGTAGTTTTAGAAGGAATTCTTTTTCTTCCATCAGAAATTCAGGGCTGTGGTCATATAATTTTGAGGTATCCACCGCTTCATTGTATTTTAAAATCACTTTTTTATGTTTTACTTCATTAAAAAAGGCATTCTGAGCAACTTTCATAACAAAGGACTTTGCTTTTTCTAAGAGTACTTTCTTGCAATTATTCCAAAGTTTTATAAATGCTTCTTGGGTAATATCTTCTGCTTGTTGAAGATCACCACATTTATAATAGATAAAATTACGAATCACTTCAGAATGATTATCAAAAATCATTTTAAAGTTCTTTTCTTCACAAACTGAGTTTTCTTTTGCCATTAATACGAGCTAGGTTATTCCCAAATCTAATAAAAATCTTACTGTATTTACACTATTTGGAGCTATTATATTTATGCCACGAGGTATTGTACTTATACAACAACTATCTTTTTGCTTACCCTATTTGTTTTTTAACTTTTTATTTAGAAAAAAACTTTAAAAAATAAATAGGGTGTCTTCACTTTTCATTGTTGTGTTATTGAAAGCTCGCAATTACAACCTGTTTTTTAGGGGGCTTGCATCATAATAAATTAATAATTAAATAAATCAAGAGATGAAAAAAGTAAGTATTTATGTTGTAGTGTCTGTACTATCCGTGGTGATGTTGTGCGTGGCATGTTCTAAGGACAATGATACAAATGTTGTAACTGAAACAGTAGATCCAGGGAATGACCCGAATTTTACTATTGTAGCCAATTCAGATAATGGCTTTACGGGGTTTAATCGAAAAGTAGAGGTATTTGGAGTTCCAATTTATGCCTTAACTGCTGTAGATGACACCAAATTACTACACGCTGCCAATGTTATGGCACAATACATTGACAACGATGAAGATGGCACTGTAGATAATCAATTAGTATTGGATAAAATGATTGAAAACAGCGCTTTTGTTGTGATGTGGAAAAGCAGTCCTGATGAGCTTTTTGAAGTTATTGATAGCGAAGAGGATTTTTTAAATTTAGGTGAAGGACAAGATTTGGGAAGTGATGAGACTAACCCTTCCTTTGTCTCCAATGGTAAACTAGGTGAATTTGATGGGGCTCTAGAGGAAATTTTACATATCATTAATAACGCAGGACATTCTTATGCATATCCAAATGCTTTTGGACTTAATGCAGGTTCTGATTTAGCAAATGCTATGGATATTGCTAGAGGCGGACAATTTATGACAATTCCAAACCCATATCCTGCTAATGCTTGGTACACTTATGATGATGCAACTTGTGAATATGATGATTGCCAGACTGTAGAATATTTTTATTGGACTTTAACCTCCATGCTAGGTGCTCAAGAAAATAGATTAAGTGATATTGATAACGAATGGCAATTAAACACCAGATCACTAGTAGAAAATACAGATCCTGCTATTTTTTCATTGTTGTCAAATCCTACGTACAAGTTACCTACAGTGTTACCTGATGGTACTTATAAACATTAATTAGTATTGCTTAAAAAGAATACTAGATTTAATGTCTAAAGTGAAAATAACTTAAATGAAAATTTTTAAAAAATTAAGAACCAAAAGCATTAAGTATGTTTTTAGAGGGATGACTCTTTTATTAAGAACAGCGCATAGTATTATCAAGTATATTGCTGCAGGAACAGTTGCTTTTGCTGCACTTTTTGGTGTCATAATTTTTGAATAAAGATAATTTTAAAGTAAAAACGAATGAAAAAAAAACATTTTTTGATTGGATTGATATTTATGGTAGTAGTATCCTCTTGTGTAAAAGAGAAACTCTATTCTGAATTGTCAGACCTTTATGGAACAGGGGTGATTGAAATTGGCACACACAATGTGAGCGGAAATATCGGAGAAATATTCTCTAAATATGTGTATACAACCGCCCCTAATGGTGGCAGAATTGAGATATTTGGAACGTCTGGTGTATCGGATGATCAAATGATCTATGCTCGTGAAATTATAGAGCAGTACCTTACTATTGATGGATTAATCTATAAACAAAAACACAAAGAAATTATAGCTAACTCATTAGCAAATAAGAGATCTGCCATAGTTTTCTGGGATACAGAAAGCCAGTATGAAGACAACATAGATAAAGTTTCAGCAATAGGGTATAATGTACAAGACCTATATGCAACGGAAAGTTGGGGTTCTGGAAATCGTGATGCTTCTTATGAGGAAATTTTACATTTAGTTCATAATTATGGTATAGCACCAACTCTATTTGAATATCAAAGTCGAATTCAAAAAGCGAATGATGATGCGATAAAGAGTGGTTTGTGGAGCCCTTGGGGAGATTTACCCAAAGCAGATTTTGATGATGAGTACTTTGCAGCAGCAATGGATTGTTATTTAGGATTATGGAAAGGCCAAGGTGGCACTATGGGGGGGACATACAAGCCCTCTTCTCGAGCAGAAATGAAAGATCAAGACCCCGTTGGCTATAAGCTCATATTAGATTTGTTTGGAGAAATTGAACCTGTTAGAAAATAAAGAAATTAATATTATGAAATATATACTAATATTCCTAATACTTATTCCAAGCATCCTCTTCTCACAAGAAAAGAAGGATGAAAATAAGCGAATATACCTGTTGTTTGGAACATCTCAAGGGGTGTCATTTATGAACAAAGAAGCAAATTCGAATACGACTAAAAAGACATTTGAAGTATCACCTGCTTATGCATTCTCTTATGGTGCAGGGATAAATATTACTTCAAAAAGCGGAAAATCATTTTCTGAGATTACAGTTAATTATCGTTCCCTCAGTAATGGTATTAAAAATAGTGTAGATGTAAATGCTGAAAAAGGATTTTCATCTAAAACCTCTTATGACAGATTTAATTATTTAACGCTCGATTACCGATATTCAAAATATGTAAAAACGATTGGGGAGCTTACTACTTTCTTTAGTCTTGGTATACAGTCTTCATACATTTTAAACGAAAAGAAAACGTTAAATTACGAAGAATCTAGCCGGGTTATAAAAACCAAAGGAAAAGAAATCTCCGATGACTTTGTAATTTCAACCACACCTACTTTTTTGCTTTCGTATGGCGCTGAATTTAACAAAGGAATTCTGAATGTTGGTAGTAAATCTCGATTGAGCTTAGACTTCACTTATGATAGTTTTCTTCTTGGAATAGCGAGTTCTCCTTCCAATCAGTATTTTTCTACAATGATTAATTATAGATTAATGTTATAAGGACGATGATTCAACCTGTGATTACAATTGTCAAGTAGGAGCGTATCTATATTGGACATAGACCTCTATTAGGTGCTCAAGAAAACCGTTTGTTTGAAATAGGGAATGAATGGAGATAAAATACCAGAGAATTAGTAAAAACAGTAGATCCTGCCACATTTGCCATTTTCACGAACCCTATCTGTGTAATACCTATGGTCTTACCTGATAGTACTTGTAAACACTAATTAGTGTTTATAAAAAAAAAGAACAGACAAAAGAGGACTTTTGTCTGCTCTTTTTAAATTGTGATAAGTTTAATGTATTAATCAATAAAAATTTATGAAAACCATTTTAAAATCAATCTTATTCCTATTTTTAACTATTAGCCTTGCGAGTTCTTGTAATAAAGATGACGATATTACCGCAAACAATGCTAAAACTTATGGAATATTTAAAGTATTAGACGATAATTTAACCGTAGAAATGAACGGTGTTATTAATAGCAAATCTTTGGCTAAATTCAATGCTTTGCATAAGGCATTTCCCACAATTACCACTATTAATATTAAGCAATGTGATGGTTCTATGGACGATGAAACCAATCTGAAATTATCTGCTAAAGTACATCAATTGGGGCTCCATACGCATTTGCTAGACAATGGATTAATAGCTTCGGGAGGTGTGGATTTTTTTCTAGCAGGAATTGAACGTAGTGCAGGTGTGAAAACCAAGATTGGCGTACACTCCTGGGCAGGAGAGGATGGAAGTGGGAAAACGGTTACAGCCACAGATTTTCCTGTAGGACATGCCTACCATTTGCCTTATATTAACTATTATATGGCTGTTGGTTTTACACAGCAGCAAGCAGCAGACTTTTATTATTTTACCATTAATATAGCTACAGCGGATAACATCCATTGGATGACCAATGAAGAGATTAAAGCCTATGGAATGTTAACGGAATAAATTTAAAAAATAGTCTTAGTTTAAGTATAGGGTCTGTTGCTTCTTGTAGTAAAGAGGAGGATTTAATTACAAATACTACTTCCACACGATTACTAGTTGTCTCGATCGAGATATTTGTATCGTGTGGTTTCCCTAGCTTGAAATTCTGTTTTTTTTTAATACTCCAATTTCTCCTACATAATTAACAGACCTTACTTATTATTAAATATTGTATGCTCTACTCGTGGACGCCACAAGATAAATAATAGTGCGATACTACGGTGGCATGCATCGTTTTATGCTCATATATAATTTATTAATACGATAATTAGAGCACTGTACATCACTAGATAAAATATAATTGGAATTATTAGAAACCAAAGTTTTGAAAGTTTGCTAGCTACGTTTGTTGTCATGGTAACTCCACAATAACTTATATAAATTGAATAGAAATGTATACATAATAATAGAACTACAGTAATAGCATCAAAGAGCTCAAATGCTGTAGTTGGATCATATGGAATGTCATTCCTGAATGTTTCATATATAGTAATAAGTATTATTACGAGATAAGGGTAAAAGCTTGAAAATAAAAATAATTTTCTTGCTTTTTCAATATTTCCTTCTCCTCTTGACCACTTGATTCTAACATTATAGAACCAACCTCCAATTAAATAAAAAATATATCCTCCAATCATTCCTCCAATCAAAGAAGCTGCCCAAAAAGGAATCCAGTTATTTAAAAAATCAATGTCATCAAGTTTTCCTTTAAGGTCAAATTTCATTAATTGAGTGTCTAATTTGTTAATTCCATAGCCTAATCCAAAAACGATTAAAGCAATAGTGTAATTGGAATTTTCCCCTGTTGAAAATTGATACTTAAAAAAACTTTTAGGGTTTATTAAAAGTTCTTTCCAAAATATTTTGAAATTATTCATTGTGTGTTTTTTTTATTGATAAACATTTGTCTATGATTACGTTGAGGGATTGTCTGAAGGGATATTCCGCTTAGGAATCAGCCGTTGATTGAAACTTTTATTTTGGTGTGGCGCAAAACCACAATGAATTATATCCATTATTGGCTACAATTTTATTTTGTCAGATACTCCTTCAACATATAGTCTAGGAAAGTCTACGTTATTTGGACCTTTAATTCCATTTATATTTAATTCACATAGTTTTAATTCTAATTTTGAATATAATTCCAATAACTCTTGAAACCATTCTTCTGTCATAAATATTTCACTTTTTAATTTCTTAAAGTTCTTAGGAATTGGATATTTTCCCCAATAAGGAATAACTTGACTAAGAACTCTACATATTTCAATTTCATTTTCTTTGAATTTTATTGACTCAACTTTTTTTGATAAATACTCTAAATTGTGCCCGCTTGAAATTTCTTTGCTTATCTGCCCATTTTTAATGTATTCAGGCTTTTCAGAAATTAAAATTCCTTTAAACAAATTTTCAATAGCTAATCCCATTAAAATGAAATAAGTTCTAGAATACAATTTACGAGTAAAGGTTCCTTCCTCAAATGTTTGATAAGCAATCATTACATTTGAATGGCTTTTCCATAATTCTATTGAAGCATCTTTTAGTTCACGAGCATAATCAAACTATTACTCAGGAAATGATTTTTTTATATATGTTTCAATTTTTTCTGAACTCATTTTGTAATTGTTGTATAAGACCACATATCCACAATAGGAACCAAAACAGACGGTAACTCCATTATATCTACAATACAGGATCCTTATTAATTTATATTTAAACAAGGTTTAATGATTGTACCTTGCCATCCAAAAGTACATAAAAAAAGGTTATACGCATGTGTTGGTGTCTATTATTTATAGGAGCTAACAGTTGAGAAATATAAGTATAAGCTACCGTGTAAGTAGGAGTACTCGTTAATATGCAATGCATTAGTTAAAAAAGACACACTTATAGTTAAACAGGGCTTTATTCGTACACTTTAATTATTGCTTATTCAAGGAGTTTATGACATAGAAAAGCCTAATTTATTTCTGTACTTTAATTTTGGAGTGACTAGACTTTAGGATAATTAGAAGATGTTCTGAAGAAGGGGGGACATTATTGAAAACAAAAAAGCCCAAGGAGATAGGACCTTGGACTTTTTCTTTACTTAACAACAGCCGTTGAAGGCCGTTCTTAAGATGGGGTCAATTTATATTGTATTATAATTTTGTGCTTCCTTTTCCTTTTTTAGGAATATTCTCTGGGGTTTTTATAGTGTTGGGATCGGCGTATCCAGAACCTTCAAATACGTCTTTGGCCCATGCTTGATGTAATTGCTCTAATTCTTTAACAATCTCAGGGTATTCAGCCGCATGGTTAATTTCTTCTGGATTTTCATCTTCTAAATTTGCCAAATAGTATTCAGGCATCTCGAATTCCTTTTCAGGATGTGTGGAATGTTTACCGGTAGTATCATGACCTTTGTAAATTAATTTCCAGTTTCCTTTTCTAACAGCCCACATTTCTTGCCACATCCAATGGAGTACTTCATGAGGTGATGCTGCTTCATTCGATTTAATAACTTCAACAATGCTTTTACCATCCAATTTGTTTTCAGGAATTGGAATATTTAGAATATCACAAATAGTAGGTAAAATATCTAAATTCACAATAGCTTGATCTCTAGAGACTCCTTTGGGGAATAATTTAGGGTAACTTATAATAGCTGGTACTCGCAAGCCTCCTTCAAAGAAGCTCCCTTTTGCACCACGCCATTTTCCGGTATATCCACCACCTCCATTTCCACCATAACTAACATCCCAATTGTAATAATCTTCCGTAGAATGTCCGTTGTCACTCATGTAGATTATAATGGTGTTCTCTCTTAATCCCAATGCATCTAATTTGTCCAGCACCTGTCCTATACGATTGTCTACAGTTGTAATCATTGGGGCATAAGAGCTTCTTGGCCATTTTAAATGCTCATATTGTGCTACAAATGCGGTGTCTGGTTGCTCTGGATAATGAGGTAAATTGAATGGAAGGTATAAAAAGAAAGGTTCATTTTTATTTTTCTCCATAAACTTATTGGCTTCGGCTACTTGCATGTCTGGGAAATACTTGCCGTCTTCAAAAATTTCTTCTTTGCCTCTGTACAAATCATGAAATTGAGGTTTCTGCCATTTTGCATGTAAAAATTCGTGGGTATAATAATCTATAAAACCACCTCTAAAACCAAAAAAGGCATCAAATCCCTGGTCTAAAGGTCCGTGATCCATGGTAGCA
>Ga0209292_1002619_pt1 | contig 20529 bp, 16 predicted proteins | sample GOMGulsemesocosm_2_FD_184634 | JGI IMG/M metagenome (GOLD analysis project Ga0209292, IMG submission 184634) | Methane-oxidizing microbial communities from mesocosms in the Gulf of Mexico - GOM9C Gulf of Mexico (SPAdes) (version 2) | ecosystem: Environmental > Aquatic > Marine > Cold seeps... | reverse complement strand
GTGGAATCAAAAACATGGGTGGTTTACCTGACGTTTTATTCATCATTGATGCTGATCATGAACACATTTCTATTAAAGAAGCTAAAAACTTAGGTATTCCAGTAATATCTGTAGTTGATACAAACTCAAACCCAGATAACATTGATTTCATTATCCCGGGTAATGACGATGCAATTCGTGCCGTGACTTTATACACTGATTCTGCAGCAAACGCAGTTTTAGCTGGTCGTGAAAAGAACATCGTTGTTCAAGCTGAAAAAGACGGTTTTGTAGAAGCTGAATAATTTCAGTTTTTCATAACACTTTTTGCTATTGCCACAAGCATTAATGCTTGTGGCAACATATTAATTTTTATGCCCTTTCTTTAATAGTAAGGGGATAACTAAAATTGAGGAAATTTCTCATGGTAATTACTGCTGTAATGGTTAAAGAACTTCGTGAACGCACAGCTGCGGGCATGATGGATTGTAAAAGAGCGTTACAAGAAGCTGAAGGCGACATGGAACTTGCGATTGAAAACATGCGTAAGAACGGTCAAGCAAAAGCGGCTAAAAAAGCCGGAAACATTGCTGCTGAAGGTACTATTTTAATTAAAAGTGCTGATGGCGTTGCTGCATTACTTGAAGTTAACTGTCAAACAGATTTCGTTGCAAAAGACGGAAACTTCTTAGGTTTTGCTAACGAAGTTGCTGATGCTGCTTTAGCTTCAAAAGCTACTATCGAAGAGTTACAAGCTCAATTCGAAGAAAAGCGCATTACACTTGTGACTAAAATTGGTGAGAACATCAATATACGTCGTGTTTCATATATTGAAGGCGCAGAACTAGCATCATATAGCCATGGCGCTACTATTGGTGTTGTTGTTGCTGGTGAAGGCGATGCTGAATCATTAAAGCATATCGCTATGCACGTTGCTGCAAGTAAGCCTGATTTCTTAACTCCAGCAGATGTTCCTGCTAGTGTAGTAGAAAATGAACAGCGTATTCAGCTTGATATCTTAAAAGTTGAAAACGATGCTCTTGCAGAAAACAAGAAAAAACCAGTTGAATTGCTTGAAAAAATCATCATTGGTCGCATGAAGAAATTTACTGGTGAAATTTCTTTGACTGGCCAAGCATTCATCATGGAACCTAAGAAAACTGTTGGTGTTGTTCTTAAAGAGAAAGGCATTACGGTTTCTAACTTCGTTCGTTTAGAAGTTGGTGAAGGCATTGCTAAGAAAGAAGAAGATTTTGCTGCTGAAGTTGAAGCGCAAATTGCTGCGGCAAAAGCTTAATTTTTAAGCATTTAAATCAGTAAAACAGTTCTTTTTTCAGTTTAGACTTTCGATACTAAGCTAAACGTACTAAAATAGCCGCGGTCAAATTGATCACGGCTATTTTTTTTCGCCTATTTTTAGACAAAATACAGGAATGTTTTTTATGAGCATCAGTCCAAAACCAATATATCGTCGAATTTTATTAAAACTTAGTGGTGAAGCCCTGATGGGTGATGAGGGTTTCGGTATCGACCCTAAAGTTTTGGATCGTATGGCTCAAGAAATCAAAGAATTGATTGAAATGGGCATTCAAGTTGGTTTAGTTATCGGAGGTGGTAACTTATTCCGCGGAGCGGGCCTTGCTGAAGCTGGTATGAACCGCGTCGTTGGCGACCAAATGGGTATGTTAGCAACCGTGATGAATGGCTTAGCAATGCGTGATGCATTACACCGAGCATTTGTTAATGCTAAATTGATGTCCGCAATCGATTTAGCGGGTGTTTGTGACCGTTATAACTGGGCTGAAGGCATAAGCTTATTGAAATCTGGTCGTGTCGTTATTTTCAGTGCAGGCACAGGAAATCCATTTTTTACCACCGATTCAGCGGCATGTTTACGCGGTATTGAAATCGAAGCAGACGTTGTTTTAAAAGCAACTAAAGTCGACGGTATCTATTCAGATGACCCAGTTAAAAATCCAGATGCTACGTTATATAGCCAATTAAGTTATAACGAAGTGTTAGAAAAAGAGCTTAAAGTGATGGACTTAGCGGCATTCACGCTAGCTCGTGATCACAGTATGACTATTCGTGTTTTTAATATGAATAAGCCAGGCGCATTAAAAGCAGTAGTAATGGGTGGCGATGAAGGTACAACTATCGATCACACAGAAAATTTAGTTTAATTTTTGATTTAAAGGAAATTTAACGTGATAAATGAAATAAAAAAAGATGCTCAAGAACGTATGGGCAAAAGTGTCGAATCATTAAAGAGCAATTTAAACAAAGTAAGAACTGGTCGAGCACATCGTTCTTTACTTGATAATATTGTTGTTGATTATTACGGTATGGATACACCATTAAGCCAAGTAGGCAATATCGCTACACCAGACGCGCGTACTTTAGCTATTACTGTTTTTGATAAAGGTATGGTTGGTGCAGTAGAGAAAGCAATACTAAAATCTGACTTGGGTTTAAATCCTTCATCTCAGGGCACGCTAATACGCATCCCCTTACCGCCGTTAACTGAAGAGCGTCGTAAAGACCTTGTTAAAGTAGTTAAGGCTGAAGCTGAAAATGGCAAAGTAGCGATTCGTAATATTCGCCGTGATGCTAACTCAGATTTTAAATCATTGAATAAAGAAAAAGAAATCAGCGATGATGAAATGCATCAAGCAGAAGATGAAATTCAGAAAGTCACTGATACTTATGTGAAACAAGTTGATGATATTTTATCAATTAAAGAAAAAGAGTTAATGGAAATATAATTTCTTTAACTAATTGAAATAAGCCGTAGTTTTTAAATAACCACTACGGCTTTTTTTATAGAAAATTTGAATAAAGCTCGAACTGAATGATGGAACGTTTATGACCCAAGCAATTATAGAAACAATAAACAAAGTGCCGCAACATGTTGCAATCATTATGGATGGCAATGGACGTTGGGCGCAACAGCGTGGAAAAACACGTGTAGCGGGTCATAAGTCAGGCGTTGAATCTGTTCGTACATCAGTGACTGCAGCGATTAAACAAGGCGTAAAAGCGCTAACTCTGTTTGCTTTTAGTAGTGAAAACTGGCAAAGACCTGAACAAGAGGTCAGCGTACTGATGGATTTATTTATGTTTGTTTTAACACGCGAAGTGAAGAAGCTCCATAAAAACGATGTACGGTTTCAAGTCATTGGTGACATATCACGTTTTTCAGACAAACTTCAGAAAAAAATAAAAATTTCAGAAGATTTAACCGCAAACAATAAAGGTATGGTATTGTCTGTGGCAGCTAACTATGGTGGCCGTTGGGATATAGCTAATGCCGCTAAAGTTTTAGCTGAAAAAGTAGCCAATAATACAATGTCGGTTGATGATATTTCTGAAGAAACTTTACATCAGCATACTTGTTTAGCGGATCTTCCTGAACTTGATCTACTTATTCGTACCGGTGGTGATTTCCGAATTAGTAATTTTTTATTATGGCAAGCCGCTTACGCAGAATTCTACTTCACCGAAACGCTTTGGCCTGACTTTAATGAACAAGCCTTTATCACAGCTATAAGTTGTTTTGATCAACGAGAGCGTCGATTTGGTAAAACAGGCGACCAAGTAAAACTATAAATCTCAATGAGATTAATACAGCAAAAATAAAAACAATAAAAATAAATAGAATTTAAAAGGGTATCCTTTGTTAAAACAACGAATTATCACAGCTGTTATCTTAGCACCGTTAACTATTTCTGCCATATTTTATCTGCCTTTAGATATATTTGCCGCTTTGTTTATGGCGGTCATGGCTATTGGCGCATGGGAGTGGGGCCCCTTGATGGGCTTTGCTAATAAACGTCGCCGGCTAGCTTTTGTTTCTGCAACAATTGTTCTAATTTCTGCACTTTGGTACACACTACCTTTATTAACGTTATGGTCTGAAGACGGCGAACTTCATAAAAGTGTATCGTTTGTCTTATGGGTTGCGGTCGCGTGGTGGATATTGTCTGCAGCGCTTACTTTCCTTTATCCGCGATACAGTAAGTTTTGGTCGAGCCATCGTTCGATACGAGGTGTTTTTGGCTGGTTAACGCTTATTCCTACTTGGCTTGCCTTTATGGTGATTCGCAGCAATGACTATGGACAAGATCCATATCACGGTGCTCAACTCATCATGTTCTTATTCTTGATGGTGTGGAGCGCAGATATTGGCGCTTACTTTGTCGGAAAGTCTATTGGTAAACACAAACTTTTACCTAATGTAAGCCCTGGTAAAACATTAGAAGGCTTTATTGGTGGTGTTGTCTGTGCTTGTATATTTATTGCCATTGCAGGTTATGTTTTGCATTGGCAAACTCAGCAGTTTACTTTAGCTTTAGCCGTTACTGCGATAATTACGACTGTCTCGGTATTAGGTGACTTAAACGAAAGCATGTTTAAACGTCAAGCGGGTATTAAAGACAGTGGCACAATTTTACCGGGTCATGGTGGTATCTTAGACCGAATAGATAGCTTAACGGCAACAGCCCCTATTTATGCATTATGTTATGCCTTATTAGGCTGGCAGTAGGATCACGATGCGTAAACTCTGTATATTAGGTTCTACTGGTTCCATTGGCGTTAACACTTTAGATGTAGTTCGCCTGCATCCAACGATGTTTTCTATTGAAAGCTTATCGGCTAATACACGAGTAGACGAAATGCTTGCACAATGCCAGGAGTTTACTCCGACAGTTGTGGTGATGGTTAACGAATCATCTGCAGAGCAATTAAAAGATAAACTACAAGCTAATGGCTTAAGTGACATTACAGTTCGTAGTGGCACACAAGCACTCATTGATATTGCAAAAGAAAATACTACCGATACAGTTATGGCTGCTATTGTTGGCGCTTCTGGACTTTTACCTACCATGGCCGCAGTAGAGGCAGGAAAAAGAGTACTACTTGCTAATAAAGAGGCTTTAGTAACGTCTGGTGCCTTGTTTATAGATGCAGTAGCGAAATATGATGCAGAGTTATTACCCATTGATAGCGAGCATAACGCGATTTTTCAATGTCTCCCCTCAATTGCACAAAAAACACTCGGACGTTGTGAATTAGCAAACAACGGCATTAGTAAAATATTACTAACAGGCTCTGGGGGCCCGTTCAGAACTCTCCCTATTGAGCAATTAGAACAAGTTACTCCTGCACAAGCATGTGCACACCCTAACTGGGATATGGGACGAAAGATATCGGTAGACTCTGCAACGATGATGAACAAAGGCTTAGAGTTTATCGAGGCTAAGTGGCTCTTTAATATTGACCCAGACGACATTAAAGTTGTGCTACATCCGCAAAGTACGATTCATTCGATGGTGCAATATAAAGATGGTTCTGTTATCGCACAAATGGGCAATCCTGATATGCGTACTCCTATTGCCCACGCTTTAGCTTTCCCCGACAGAATTGAAGCAGGAGTTGCACCGTTAGATTTTTTCAATACTAAAGCATTCGAATTCGAAGATGTTGATTATCAAAAATACCCCAATTTAAAATTAGCTATTGAGGCATGTAAAAGTGGTCAAGGAGCATGTACGGCGTTAAATGCCGCAAATGAAATATCAGTTGATGCTTTTTTGAACGAAAAAATAAAATTTACTGATATAGCGAAAATAAATGAAACTTCTGTGAATAAATTTGTCTCAGAAAGGGTGACATCAATTGATGAAGTTGTTTCACTTGATTTAACCGTCCGAGAATTTTCACGTAATTTAATTGCGAGTGATTATTTAAAGAGCAATAAAGTCGTAAATGAAAAAGGGTGTAAATAGTTGTTTGATTTTATTTGGAACTTAGCATCTTTTGTTATTGCTTTAGGAATTTTGATAACGGTCCATGAATATGGCCATTATTGGGTAGCCCGAAAGAACGGCGTTCAAGTAGAGCGTTTCTCTATTGGTTTTGGCAAAGTGCTATGGCGTAAAGTCAATAAAGAAGGTACTGAGTTTGTTGTTGCTCTAATACCCTTGGGTGGTTATGTGAAAATGTTGGATGAACGTGTCGATGATGTTCTTCCTGAAGACAGTCACAAAACCTTTAACGGTAAGACAGTCTATCAACGTATCGCCATTATCGCAGCAGGGCCATTCGCCAATTTTGCTTTTGCTATATTGGCATTTTATTTGATGTTTCTCATTGGTGTTCCCAGTGTAAAGCCGATAGTTGGTGAAATAACACCACAGTCTATTGCCCAAAAAGCCAATATTGAAAGTAATAGCGAAATAGTTGAAATTGCAGGTCAAAAAACACTTGATTGGCAAGATGTTAATTTAGCTTTAGTATCACAAATCGGCGAAAAAGAATTTACCATTAAGACAAAAGTGAAGGGTAGTATTTCAACGGTAACTCACCATTTGGATACATCGGCATGGTCATTTTCTCCGGATAAAGACTCAGCCATTGGCAGTTTAGGTATTGCGACTTTTAGAGCACCTGTTTACGCGGAACTTGCACGCGTAGAAAAAGGTAGTCCTGCTGATTCAGCTGGTTTAAAAGCCCAAGACAAGTTAATTGCCATAAATGATGAGCTTATTAATGGGAGTTGGCAGGCGTTTTCAAAAAAAATAAGTGAACTCCCGGAACAAAACGTTATATTAACCATCGAAAGAAACGGTGAATATCAACAACTGTCTGTAACACCAAATTTGATCGAACGTGGGGGTAAGTCGATAGGTTATTTAGGTGTCGTTCCTAGATCTGACCCTTACCCTCAAGAATACTTGATTGAATTGAATTACGGTGTAGTTGAAGCGTTAAACCAAAGTGTACAACGTAGTTGGAATTTAGTAGTTTTAAGCTTTAAGATGATAGGCAAGCTGATAACGGGTGATGTTTCTGTTAAAAACTTAAGTGGTCCTATCTCTATTGCACAAGGAGCCGGAAATAGTGCACAATTTGGATTGGTATATTTTTTAGGGTTTTTAGCTTTGATCAGCATAAACCTGGGTATTATAAACTTATTACCTTTACCAGTACTTGATGGCGGGCACTTATTCTATTATCTTGTAGAAATATTTACAGGTAAGCCGGTGCCAGAAAAAATACAAGAAATAGGTTTTAAGTTTGGTGCCTTGGCACTATTAGGCTTAATGAGCATCGCATTATTTAACGATTTATCGCGGTTATAACAAAAAGAAGTAATATAAGTTAGCATTTATGATAATTAAAAAAATTGCCCTTGCGGTATTATTGGGTGCCTTAGGTACAACAGTACAAGCCTCTGAAGAATTTCAAGTAGAAGATATTCAAATTAAAGGGTTGCAACGTGTTGCTGTAGGCGCAGCATTAACTCATATTCCCTTTAACACGGGTGATACACTCAATGAGTTTCGTATTTCTCAATCCATAAAAGCGCTATACAAATCAGGACATTTTAGTGATGTTGTGGTTTCTCGTGACGCTAATCGCATTATCTATCGCGTTAAAGAGCGAGCAACAATTAGTGAAATTATTTTTGAAGGAAATAAAGATCTAAAAGATGAACAATTAACACAAAGCCTTGATGATAGTGATATCAGGACTGGTGAAACGCTTGATATGACTGTTATTGCAGGCATTGAAATGGGCTTAGAAGACTTCTACCACAGCGTTGGTAAATACAATGCTGATGTAAAAGCTGAAATTACTCACTTACCGCGTAACCGAGTCAATATTAATTTTGTTTTTGTTGAAGGCGATGCTGCAGCAATCGAACAAATAAATGTTGTTGGTAACGAGATATTTAGTGATAACGAATTATTAGAAAAAATAGAACTGACTTATGATTCACCTTGGTGGGACTTTATGGCGCAAGATCGCTATCAAAAGCAAACTTTACAAGGTGACATGGAAACGATTAAGAGCCATTACCTAGATCGAGGTTATTTACAATATAAAGTCGATTCAACCCAGGTATCGATGACCCCTGATAAAAAAGCAGTTTATATTGCGCTGAATATTACTGAAGGTGAACAGTTTACCGTAAGTGATATTGACTTTATTGGTGACATGGCGGGTTTCGAACAAACTATTCGTGCGATTAATCCATTGCGTGCCGGAAAACTTTATCATGGTGCAGAAGTTACTTATACGGAAGAAACAATTAGCCGATTTTTAGGACGCTATGGTTATGCTTACCCTAAAGTTAATGTCATCCCTGAAATCAATGAAGAAGACAAAACGGTAAAGCTTTCAATTTCGATAGACCCAGGAAAGCGTGTTTATGTTAACCGTATAAATTTCTCCGGAAATAGTGTCACGGCTGACCGTGTATTACGCCGAGAAATGCGACAAATGGAAGGTGCTTGGTTATCAAACAACCAAGTTGAAGGCTCAAAACAATGGGTACAACGTCTCCCATATATGGAAGAAGTTGAGTTTGAAACCAAACAGATACCGGGTGAAGATGATCTAGTCGATATAGACTTTACTGTTAAAGAACAAGCGTCTGGATCTTTTACTGCTGGTGTTGGCTATGGCTCAACAACTAATTTAAGTCTGAGTGCTGGTATACAGCAAAATAACTTTTTAGGGACCGGAAATCGTTTAGCCTTTAACATTAATACCATGAGCTATCAGCAAAGTGCTAGTATCTCATATACGGATCCGTACTTTACTGTTGATGCAGTATCGCTAGGCGGCACACTGTTTTACAGTGAATTTGATGCTGGTGATGCGAATTTAGTTGAATACAATAATAAAACCTATGGTCTTGGTTTAACTTTAGGTTTTCCTATCAACGAATATATTCGTTTGAATTTTGGCTTAGGTTACAAGAATAATGCCATTACTCGCTTACAAACTTATGAGCAAATTCAGGAGTTCTATGAAATCTATTCAGATCCTGATAACCCAGATGGAGCTTTACAGTTCGAGAACTTCGATATTTCGTTGGGTATTTCAAGAACGACATTAAACCGTGGTACTTTCCCTACGTCTGGCTCTAGTCAAAGTTTATCTTTAAAAATGACTACACCAAACTCGGATGTTAATTACTTTAAAGTAAATCTTGATACTAAATGGTACTTTCCTTTAACTAATGATCAACGTTGGACAGTACTCACTAGGTTTAATGCTGGATACGGTAATGGTTATGGTTCCGTTGGTGGCAATGATCAAATATTACCTTTTTGGGAAAACTTTAGAGCTGGTGGTTCTGACACATTACGTGGCTTTGAAAATAACATTGTTGGTCCACGAGCTGTATTTCGATACCCTACGCCGATTTCGGGTTCACCAGACCCAGTTGAAGGCGGAAGTGGTTGTTGTTTAGGACCAGATCATGACTATATCAATGCATCCGAGAAGTCTGTGGGCGGGAACGCGATAGTTGTTGCAGGTATTGAACTTATCGTACCAACACCGTTTGTAGACGAAGGATTCTCAAATAGCGTTCGAACGAGTTTCTTTATCGATGCGGGTAATGTTTGGGATACTGAGTTTGATATGAATGACTATGATGATCTAGCCACAGTTGAGTTTGAAAAAATAGATGATTACTCTGATGTAGGTCGTTATAGAAGTTCGGCTGGTTTGTCTATCCAGTGGTTATCGCCAATGGGTCCAATGATTTTTAGTTTTGCTAAGGCATTAAAATCAGAGAAAGACGATGATAAGGAGTTCTTTAGCTTTAACATTGGTAAGACTTTTTAACTTTTGTTAATAGTAATAGGTGAAAAATTTAATTGATTTTGATTAAATTTTTCATTCGGGGTTTATTTCGATAAGTTAGCCCCCATAGCAATTAAAAGATAATTATAATAATTAATGTAGCCTCTCATGGTTACGTCAGAAATAATATTTTGGAGAGAAAATTGAAAAAATTCATTAAGACTATTGCTTGTACAGCAGTTGCATCAAGTTTGTTATTAGCAAGTTCAGTTATGGCTGCAGATCAAAAAATCGCAGTTGTTAATTTCCAAGAAGTTATGGGAAAAATTCCTCAAACAGCTAGCATTATGCAAAGTTTAGAAGCTGAATTTAAAGACGACAAAGCTGTACTTCTACAGTTAGAAAAAGATATGAAATATTATCAAGAAAAACAAAAGCGCGATGGCTCGTTAATGAGTGCTAAAGAAAAAGAAGATTTACAAGCTCAAATCGCAACGTTATATCAAGACTACCAAGCTAAAGGCAAAGTTTTTCAACAAGCTACTGGTCTTCGTAAAAATGAAGAGACTAATAAAATTATCGCATTAGTACGTCAAGCTATTGACAACATCGCAACTAAAGGAAAATACGACCTTGTTCTTGAGCAACAAGCGGTTGTTTTTTCTAAACCTGAAACAAGTATTACTGATAAAGTTGTTGAGCAAGTTAGTAAACTTAATTAACAACACAGACATTTGCTAGATCTTTATTTAGCAAAAGGTTATCGCCAATAAGCTTGCAACTAATATTTATAATACTAGTTGCAAGTTTTGTTTATAGCCTCAAAAATATCATCTTGGTTTTAGATCCTTTTCCAGCTATGCTTTTATTAGCATCCATAATAATATTAAGTGCTTATGTCTTATACTCTCAAACAACTCGCTGACAAAATTGATGCAAAAGTCCACGGTGATGAAAATTATTTAATTGACTCGCTTGCTACGTTATCAACAGCCAATGCTCAGCAAATCTCATTTTTAGCCAACAAAAAATATAACCAACAACTTTCTACGACAAATGCCGGTGCAGTTATTATTTCGAGCCAAAGTCTCAGTAATTGTAAAACTAACGCTTTAGTCATGGATAACCCTTATTTAGGTTATGCCCTTACTGCACAATTATTGGATACTACACCAAGACCTGCAAAAAACATCCATCCATCGGCGCAAGTTGCTGATGATGTTTCTATAGGAGAAAACGTTGCTATTGGTGCGAACGCAGTTATAGAACAAGGTGTTGTTATTGCAGATAATGCTATTATAGGAGCTGGTTGCTTTATTGGTATCCAAGCTAAGATAGGCGAGCAAACCAAACTTTGGGCAAATGTGAGTATTTATCACCGTGTTGAGATTGGACGTAATTGTCTTATTCAGGCAAATACAGTGATTGGTTCTGATGGATTTGGTTATGCAAATAATGAAGGGCAATGGTTGAAAATCCCTCAGCTTGGTACCGTGATTATTGGTGATAATGTAGAAATTGGCGCAAGTACAACGATTGACCGTGGCGCTCTTGAAAATACCGTTATTAATGATGGTGTTATTTTAGATAATCAAATTCAGATTGCGCATAATGTAGTGATCGGTGAAAATACCGCTATGGCAGCCTGTAGTGTTATAGCTGGTAGCACGACGATTGGAAAAAATTGTGTAATTGCAGGTCTTGTTGGTATAAATGGTCACATTGAAGTTGGTGACGGTATTGTGTTTACGGGTATGGCTATGGTAACAAAGAACATCAGTGAATCAGGTGTTTATTCTTCAGGTATGCCATGTCAGCCTAATAAAGAGTGGCGTAAAAATAACGCAAGAATTCGTAAATTAGAAAGTCTACAAACGCGCATGAAAAGTGCAGAGCATGATATAGAGCACTTAAACACAATTATTGAAAAGGAATAATCTGTTGGAATTAGCAAAAAACACCCTTGAAATTGCAGAAATTAAAGCATTGTTGCCACATAGATACCCCATGTTATTGGTTGATCGCGTTTTAGATTACCAGCCAATGAAATCATTGCATGCGATTAAAAATGTTTCAATTAACGAACCGGTATTTAATGGTCATTTCCCTGAACTGCCAATTTTTCCAGGTGTAATGATTCTCGAAGCATTAGCGCAAGCAACGGGAATTCTCGGTTTTAAAAGTACTAATGGTCGAGATGAAAATGAAATGTATTTATTTGCATCTATTGATAAAGCTAAATTTAAAAAACCTGTAGTTCCCGGCGATACCATGCACTTGCATGTAGAATTTATAAAAGAGCGTCGCGGTATGTGGAAATTTTATGGTGAAGCAAAAGTAGATGGTAAAGTTGTCTGCTCTGCAGAACTCATGTGTGCAAGAAGAGTGGTATAAATTTTGACGACTAACAACGAGAATTTAATACATCCGCAAGCAATAATCGAAGATGGTGCCACGATCGGCAGAAATGTACGTATTGGCCCATGGACATATATTGCTAAAGATGTCGTTATTGGTGACAACTGTGTTATTAATTCTCATGTTGTTATCAAAGGCCCTACGACTATTGGTCAAGGCAATCAGTTCTTTCAATTTTCGAGTATCGGTGAGGATTGTCAAGATCTAAAATATGCGGGTGAACTTACTGAATTAACCATTGGCGACAACAATGTTTTTCGTGAATCTTGCACCGTACATCGAGGTACGATTCAAGATAATAGCTTAACAAAAATAGGCAGCAACAACTTATTTATGGCTTATACTCATGTAGCTCATGACTGTGTTGTAGGTAACCACTGTATTTTAGCTAATAATGCGTCTATTGCTGGTCACGTGCATGTTGGTGATTATGCGATATTAGGTGGCATGACAGGTGTACATCAATTTTGCCATATTGGCGCGCATAGTTTTGTGGCGGCAAATACCCTCATATTAAAAGATATTCCACCTTATTTAATGGTTTCTGGACAACCTGCTTCACCTTTTGGTTTGAATTCTGAAGGCTTGAAACGTAGAGGTTTCGATAAGAATGTAATTTTAATGATTAAGCGCGCTTATAAAGAAGTTTATCGAAAAGGTTTAAATGTTAATGAAGCCCTCGCTAATGTTGAAGCTTTAGCTGATGATATGCCTGAATTGACTTTTTTCGCCGATTTTATTAGAAACTCAAGTCGCGGTATTGCGCGTTAACAGCCATAACCTCAGCCATCGCATAAAAGTAGTAGAGAACCTTAATGAACGACACTTTAGAAAAACAGGTTATTCCTAGAGCACCATCAAGAGAAAGTGACTCTACTTCTGGACTTAGTCCCGTTTTTGGAATTGTCGTAGGTGAGCATTCAGGGGATACCTTGGGTGCTGGCCTCATGTCATCATTAATGTGCACATACCCTAACGCTAAATTTATGGGTATTGGTGGCCCTAAAATGCAAGCGCTAGGCTTTGAGAGTCTATTTGAAATGGAAGAGCTCTCAGTGATGGGCATCTTTGAAGTGTTAGGACGTCTTAAGCGTTTATTTCATGTAAAAGATTGTTTAGCTGCTCATTTTATTGAAAATATGCCCGATGTATTTATTGGTATTGATGCTCCTGATTTTAATTTACGCTTAGAGCTCACTCTGAAAAAACGTGGAATTAAAACGGTTCATTATGTCAGTCCATCAGTGTGGGCGTGGCGTGAAAAGCGTATTTTTAAAATTGAAGCTGCGACTGATATGGTTTTGTCTTTGCTTCCGTTTGAAAAAGAATTTTATGATAAATATGAAGTGCCTTGTACGTTTGTAGGTCATCCGCTAGCCGACGATATTCCATTATCATCAGATAAAGTTGAAGCAAGACAAGCGTTAGATTTACCGCTTAATAAAAAAATTCTCGCACTTATGCCCGGTAGTCGCGGCGGTGAATTATCTCGCTTAGCTGAACCTTTTTTACTTTCTGCTACACAGCTTTTAGAACAAGACTCAGAATTGCATTTTATTGTTCCGATGATCAGCGAAAAAAGAACCGAGCAATTTAATCAGCTAAAAGAAAAAATAGCGCCTAATTTAGCAGTAACTATTCTTACTAATAAAACTCAGCAAGTTATTGCCGCAAGTGATTGCTTATTGATGGCATCAGGTACAGTTACGTTAGAAGCTGCACTCGTAAAACGTCCAATGGTTATTTGTTATAAATTCAATGCATTTACTTATCACATGTTTAAAGGTCTAGTTAAACTCAAGTGGTTTTCATTACCTAACTTATTGACTAAAAAATCTTTAGTTCCTGAATTATTACAGAGTAAAGTTAACATTGATAACATCGTACCCTTAGTGCAAGAGCGTCTATACCAAGACCAAACTTCGCTTAAAGATGAATACATGAATATTCACCTAGCGCTAAAGAAAAATGCCAGTAAACAAGCTGCGAAAGCCGTTATGGATTTAATGTCAAAATGAGTAACACTATCTCCCCTGATACCAATAAAACCAGTACCAAAAAAGTGACAAAGCCGAAAAAGGTTTTTGCTGCTTTTGAATATCCTATTGCTTACTGTATTGCTGGTGTTGATGAAGTGGGCCGCGGACCTTTAGTTGGCGATGTCGTTACCGCAGCCGTTATTCTTGACCCAGAAAATCCTATCGAAGGCTTAATGGATTCAAAAAAATTATCCGATAAAAAAAGACAATTACTGTCTGTCGAAATAAAAGAAAAAGCTATTTCATGGGCAATCGGGCGAGCAACGCCTGAAGAAATTGACACCTTAAATATACTTCATGCAACCATGCTGGCTATGCAAAGAGCTGTTCAAGATTTATCAGTCACACCAGACTATGTCTTAGTTGATGGTAATCGTTGTCCTATTTTTATGAGTGGTAACGGAAATATTGCTTCTCAATCTGTTGTTAAAGGCGATGACCGTGTTAGTGAAATAAGCGCAGCATCTATATTAGCTAAAGTCGTACGTGACGACGAAATGTTGGCTTTAGATGAATTGCACCCTGAGTATGGTTTTGCCAAACACAAAGGCTACCCAACTAAAGCACATTTAGAGAAAATCGTTGAGCACGGTGTACTTGATTGCTACCGTGCAAGTTTTAAACCTGTAGCTAAAGTTATTGCTATGCAAGGAGTTCTTCCGACCAAAATCAATGCAGACGAAACACAGGTGAAGTGCTAATGTCAGAGCAAGGATTGGTCGAGTCACAAGATTTAGAGCAAGAAAAAGCCCAACCAATACCACAACCAAAGTTTATTCATTTGCGCGTGCATAGTGATTATTCTATGTGCGATGGTTTGAATAAAGTTAAGCCCATCATTGCGCAAGCAAGCGACTTAGGCATGCCAGCCCTTGCGTTAACTGATCAAACGAACCTTTGTGGTTTGGTTAAGTATTATCATGCCGCTCATGGTGCCGGTATCAAACCCATTATCGGTTGTGATTTTTGGGTGAAGAGTGAAGAATTAGAAGACGAACTTTCGCGAATTGTTGTATTAGCGACTGATAATGTCGGTTATAAAAATCTAACTGAGCTCATTTCTCAAGCATATTTACGTGGTCATATTCAAGGCAAAGCGGTTATCGACAAGACGTGGTTAATCGAATATGCGCCAGGTTTGCTGCTTTTATCTGCTGGCCGAGAAGGAGATATTGGTAAAGCGCTGATTAAAGGAAATATTGAACTTGTTGATGAAATGGTAAAATTTTATCAGCAATATTTCCCTGAACGTTTTTATCTCGAATTAATTAGAACAAACCGAGAAAATGAAGAAAACTTTATTCATTTGGCGGTTGAACTTGCCGAGAAACATGGACTTCCTGTTGTTGCCACTAATGAAGTGATGTTCATCTCTCCTGAGCGATTTGACGCTCATGAAATACGTGTCGCGATACATGACGGTTTCACGCTTGATGACAAACGTCGTCCTAAAAAGTATTCCAAAGAACAATACTTACGCAGTGAAGCTGAAATGTGTGAACTGTTTTCAGACATCCCTGAAGCCCTTGAAAATACTGTGGAAATCGCTAAACGTTGTAATGTTACAGTGACGTTAGGTGAATATGTATTACCGGATTTTCCCACTGAAGGCTTATCAATAGAAGACTTCTTAGTAAAAGTTTCCGAAGAAGGCTTGCAAGAACGCTTAGAGTTTATCTTTGATAAAGATGCGGATGACTTTGCTGAAAAGCGTAAACCTTACGATGAACGTTTAGCTATAGAGCTAGAAGTTATCAATAACATGGGGTTCCCCGGTTATTTCTTGATTGTGATGGAGTTTATTCAGTGGAGTAAAGATAACAATATTCCTGTTGGCCCTGGGCGAGGCTCTGGTGCTGGATCACTTGTTGCCTATGCACAAAAAATTACCGACTTAGACCCGCTTGAATATGATTTGCTTTTTGAGCGTTTCTTGAACCCTGAACGTGTATCTATGCCCGATTTTGATGTCGACTTTTGCATGGATAGACGTGATGAAGTCATTGATCATACTGCTGAATTATATGGTCGTGATGCCGTTTCACAAATTATTACCTTCGGTACCATGGCGGCAAAAGCGGTTATTCGCGATGTCGGCCGTGTATTGGGGCACCCCTATGGTTTTGTTGACAGGATCTCAAAACTGATACCACCAACCCCAGGGATGACTTTAGCCAAGGCATTTGAAGAAGAGCCCAAATTACCTGAAGCTTATGCACAAGACAGTGAAGTAAAAGACTTAATTGACATGTGTCGTATCTTAGAAGGTACCACACGTAATGCCGGTAAACATGCCGGTGGCGTGGTTATTTCGCCAACCACTATTACTGACTTTGCACCACTTTATTGTGATGAGGAAGGTAAAAACCCGGTAACGCAGTTTGATAAAAATGATGTTGAAGATGCAGGCTTAGTTAAATTTGATTTCTTAGGACTTCGAACATTAACCATTTTACAGTGGGCTATTGAAATGGCTGATGTGAAATTGTTAAAGGAAGGCAAAGAACCGATCGATATTGCGAGTATTCCTTTAGAAGATCCAGCTAGCTTTAAAGTGTTATTAAAGTCTGAAACAACGGCTGTTTTTCAGCTTGAGTCGAGTGGCATGAAGTCGCTTATTGCAAAGTTAAAGCCTGATTGCTTTGAAGATATTATTGCACTCGTTGCACTGTTTAGACCTGGGCCTTTACAGTCCGGCATGGTTGATAACTTCATAGAGCGTAAACATGGGCGTGAAGAAGTTAGTTATCCGGATGCTACATGGCAACACATTGATTTAAAGCCAATTTTAGAGCCTACTTACGGTATTATTTTATACCAAGAGCAGGTCATGCAAATCGCGCAAGTTTTGGCTGGCTACTCGCTCGGTGGTGCGGATATGCTTCGTCGTGCTATGGGTAAGAAAAAACCGGAAGAAATGGCGAAACAGCGTGCTGGTTTTGAAGAAGGTGCAATAAATCGTGGTGTTGATGGCGAGCTTGCCATGAAGATTTTCGATCTCGTTGAAAAATTTGCTGGTTATGGTTTTAATAAATCACACTCAGCCGCTTACGCTCTTGTGTCATATCAAACGCTGTGGATGAAAACCCATTTTCCTGCACCATTTATGGCAGCCGTAATGTCAGCTGATATGGATAATACGGATAAAATTGTAATCCTTGTCGATGAATGTGGAAATATGGGGATAGACTTACTTCCTCCTGATGTTAATGCAGGCCAATATAAATTTACTGTTAATGAACAAGACCAAATTGTCTATGGTATTGGCGCGGTAAAAGGTGTGGGTGAGGGACCAATTGAAGCTATTATTGCTGCTCGGGAGGAAGGGGGCGAATTCCTTGATCTTTTTGATTTTTGTGCCCGACTTGACCTAAAAAAAATCAATAAACGCGTATTAGAAAAGCTCGTTAAAGCGGGGGCAATGGATAGCCTTGGGCCTACAAAAATGATTAATGGCAAAGAAGAGCCACATCGAGCTGTTTTATTTGCCACATTACCAGAAGCAATTAAAGCCTCAGATCAACATGCTAAGGCACAAGCAGTCGGTCAAAATGACTTGTTCGGTTTAATCAATGAAGAACCAGAAGATACCCGACAAGCATTTAAAAATGTGCCAATGTGGGCCGAAGAAGTTTGGCTCAATGGTGAAAAAGAAACGCTAGGCTTATATTTAACTGGCCATCCTATCAATCGTTTCCTGGCTGAAATTAAGCATTACGCCACTGGCCGTTTAGTTAGTCTACAAGCTACCAGTAAAGACAAAACCACTGTTGCCGTTGGTTTAGTCTTAGGGGTCAGGGTAATGGTAAATAAGCGCGGCAGACGATGGGCACTTGTTACGCTTGACGATAAAAGTTCTCGTATGGATATTAGACTATTCCCAGACGACTATGATAAGTTTGCTGAAATACTTGTTAGTGATGCTATTTTGGTTTGTAGCGGACAGGTCAGCTTTGATGAATACTCTGGAGGCATTACAATGACCGCCCGAGATATCATGACCGTTGCAGATGCTCGGGAAAACTATGTAAAATCAGTAGATATAAATGTCAATAAAACTAAAGCTGGTGAAGGTTTTATTGAAAAGTTTACTGAGGTATTAACACCGTATAAAGACGGTACCTGTCCAATTCGATTGTTTTATCAAAGAGATGAAGCAAAAGCTATGCTAGAATTGGGCGTACAGTGGCGAGTAACGCCAGCAGATCCTCTATTACATGAATTGAAAACTTTATTAGGTGACGAAGATGTTGCTTTAAGGTTCAAGTAATTTAGATGTTCTGAAATGGTAACTTATTGTTAACCATAATAAATAAATTATAACAATGTCGGTTGTGACTTTGTTATCGACTTAATAGTTAACGCTTAACTATTAAGTACTCTATTTGAACAATCATGCTGTTAACAATGGAACGGCAGAGAACATAGGTAAGAATAATCATATGTCATTAAATTTTTTAGATTTCGAGCAACCGATAGCTGAGCTTGATGCAAAGATTGAAGAGTTACAGTTAGTGAATAACGGTCAGGAATTAGACCTTGACCTTGAAGAGCAAATTACTCAATTACGTGGTAAAAATGCAGAATTAACGAAAAAGATTTTCTCTGATCTTGATCCTTGGCAAACTGCTCGTGTAGCTCGTCATCCACAACGTCCGTATACACTTGATTATTTGCCACGTATATTCACTGAATTTGATGAACTTGCAGGTGATAGACATTACGCAGATGATCGTGCAATTGTCGGTGGCACCGCACGTTTAGATGGAAAACCAGTAATGGTTATTGGTCATCAAAAAGGCCGCTCAACGGCTGAAAAAGTTAAACGTAATTTTGGTATGCCTCGACCTGAAGGTTACCGTAAGGCATTACGTCTAATGGAAATGGCTGAGCGTTTTAATATGCCAATTATTACTTTCATTGACACACCGGGTGCATACCCTGGTATTGGCGCAGAAGAGCGTGGTCAAAGTGAAGCTATTGCAACTAACCTAAAGGTGATGGCGCGTTTGTCGGTACCTATTATTTGTACTGTTATTGGTGAAGGTGGTTCCGGTGGTGCTTTAGCTATTGGTGTTGGTGATCGTGTTAACATGTTGGAATACTCTACATATTCAGTTATTTCACCTGAAGGCTGTGCTTCTATCTTATGGAAAACTGCAGAAAAAGCACCTACAGCAGCTGAAGCTATGGGGATCACAGCAAAGCGTATTAAAGAATTAGAGCTTATTGATAACATAGTTGAAGAGCCTTTAGGCGGTGCACACCGTGATATGGATATTATGGCGGCTAACTTAAAACAAGCATTAAAAACTAACCTTGCTGAATTAGAAGGCTTAACAAAAGACGAATTAATTGAAAAACGTTACGACAGGTTAATGTCTTTCGGTTATTGTTAATCGTTTATTCCAATAAATAACAAAAATGCAAACATTACATGTTTGCATTTTTGTTTATAAATAGCCCATATTTTATGTTGTCTATCGAATCATACGTTGAATCATTTTTTTTAAATCATGCAAAAAGAAACATCCTAATCGCATACAGCGGCGGGGTTGATTCACAAGTTCTTTTGCATTGCCTTGCCTCATTAAAAAATCAAAACCGTTTGAAATCATTACTTCGCGTTTGTCATGTTGATCATGGCTTAAGTGAAAACTCAGCTCAATGGCAAGACTTTGCGACCAAGCAGTGCCAGCAACTTAACATCCCATTAGAAGTCGTCTGCGTGAACGTAAAAGTGCAAGCACAAAAAAGCCTAGAAGCACTTGCTCGTGATGCAAGGTATAACGCATTGAAGTCGAGCGCGACAGACGGCGATTTAATTGTTACGGGCCATCATAGTGACGATCAAGTTGAAACATTTTTACTGGCGCTCAAAAGAGGCTCTGGTTTAAAGGGATTATCTGCTATGCAGCAAGAGATGGAACTAGGCCAACAATTATTAGTTAGACCTTTGCTCAATTTTTCTCGTGCAGATATCGAGCGTTATGCAAAAGAACATCAACTATCCTGGATTGAAGATGAGTCTAATATTGATGAGCGCTTTGACCGTAATTTTTTACGTCATCAAATTTTACCTAAATTAACGCAACGTTGGCCAAGTATAAATAGCACGATAACTCGTAGTGCTGAGCATTGCTTTGAAGCGCAGCAGTTATTAGATGAATTAGCACAACAAGACTTGGCAAAAAGTCAGTTTTCCAAAAATATTCTTGATACTGCGGCGTTATTAGCGCTTACTCAAGCACGCTTTAATAATACGCTGCGATACTTTTTGTCTGTGCATAATATTCTAATGCCCAGCAGCCAGCAGTTACAACAAATTCGTCTACAACTGTATGCTGAAGGTGATAAGTCGCCGATGGTACAGTTAGCCAATTGCTGTTTAAGGCGCTATAAGAACGAGCTGCATTTAACGGACATTTTTAAAGACCTGTCTTCATGGCAAGAAACGGTTAACTTAGCAGAACTCACCGAAACAAAG
>Ga0209292_1002616_pt1 | contig 20537 bp, 20 predicted proteins | sample GOMGulsemesocosm_2_FD_184634 | JGI IMG/M metagenome (GOLD analysis project Ga0209292, IMG submission 184634) | Methane-oxidizing microbial communities from mesocosms in the Gulf of Mexico - GOM9C Gulf of Mexico (SPAdes) (version 2) | ecosystem: Environmental > Aquatic > Marine > Cold seeps... | reverse complement strand
ATATTAAATAACATTCTAAATTATTGCATTAAAATTGAATAAAATATTACTTTGTGAATATTTCAAATAAAAAATATTCATATTGTTTCATTATTACACTTTTTATTGTACAATACGAATATAAAATAGTTTAAAAGAGGTTAAAATGAAAATAATAGAGTCCTATAATGAAAATAAAACCCATTTTTCTGCAATTATAGAAAGGTTGATGCGATATTTTAATGTAAGCCAATCAAAAGATTTAAGTGATTTGCTTGAAGTAAATTATGCAACCTTTTCAACATGGATAAGAAGAGAAAAAATTCCTTATGAATTATTAATTGAATTATGTCTTAAAAAAGGTATCTCGCTAGATTGGTTACTTGCAGGCGTTAAAAATGAAAATCTGTATGGACAAGAAACTAAAGATGAGAATGTTGTAATTAACTCTTTTGTTAATAAAGAACATAAACATATTGATATTTTAGCAGTAGAAGAACATTTAAAAGACAAGCATTATTTATCTGTATCCCAAAATATAATTGATCGTTTTGCAGAAGGCGAAAAATTGGATGAGCTAAAAATGGTTACCGTTGTTGGTTCTTCAATGAGTCCTACTATTAACAATGGGGACAAAGTCTTTATTTCAACTTTTGCAGAAGATGAAGAATTATATAATAGTATTATGTATTTAGTAGTTTATAAAAACAGAACCTATATTAAAAGAATACAAGTAAATCCTGTAAATAAAAAAGTAAGATTAATTTCTGATAATGATAAATATGAAACCTTTGAAATTTCAGTTGAAGACTTAGGTGATTTTAAAGTTATAGGAAGAGTTATTTTTAAATGTTCTTTTGATGATGTAATTTAGTTTAATACAAATCTTTTATTCTGCTTATACTAAAGACATGAAAATAAACTGATTTTACTAATTACTTATAGAAAACTTAATGATTATAATGATAAGATAACATAACAAATTAAATACATTATATTTAAATACCTATAATATGTCATATATAGAATATCCTGTTGTAGAAATGGGAGAAAAAGTGTCGGTATTTTAAAAATAAATTTGTAGAAATTAAGAATTTAAGTAAAGAGCGTATTCGTAGTAAAATCCATTATTAGAATATAAATAGAAAAGTATAAGGAAATAAAAGAATGATCAAGATAGCAGTAATAGGCGAATGTATGGTAGAGCTGTACCAAGATAAAAAAGGCTCATATAAACAAACATTTGGAGGAGATACTTTTAATTGTGCCGTGTATTTAAAACGATCGTTGAAAAATGCCAAAGTAGAATATATTACCGTATTAGGTGAAGATACACGTTCTTCACAAATGTTAGAATTTTTTCATAAAGAGAATTTAGCTACAACTTACGTAGACAGATTAAAAGATAAAAATCCAGGTTTATACATCATAGATACAAATAATGGTGAACGAAGTTTTGATTATTGGAGAGGTCAAGCAGCTGCAAAAGAATTGTTTTTAACACAAAGCTTAGATAAATTATCAAAAGATTTATTAAGTTTTGACTTGATTTATTTCTCAGCGATTACATTAGCAATTATGAGTGAAAAAGGAAGAGATAACCTCTTTAAAATCATTAAAAAAGCAAGAGCAGCCGGTGTTAAAATTGCTTTTGATTCAAATTATCGTCCACGCTTGTATAAAAATCAAGACGATGCAAGAAGAATCTATAATCAAGTAGTTAATTATACGGATATCTTTTTGCCTTCAATTGATGATGAGATTGATTTATGGGGAGCAAGTACGCCTTCTGATATTATTAAAAAATCTTTAGAAGCAGGAATAAAAGAAATTATAATTACCTGTGGAAAAGAAGATATTGTTTGTCATTATGAGGGAGTTACTGTTCATAAAAAAACAAAACAACTAAAAAATATTGTTGACTCAACGTCAGCAGGAGATTCTTTTAATGGACAATACCTAGCGTCAAGATTAAAAGAAAAAAGTATTAATAAATCTATAAAAAAAGCCAAAAAACTAGCTGCAAAAGTAATAATGCATAAAGGCGCAATTATGCCAAAGGATAAAAATGATTAAGAACTTTAAAAATTCACCTGTAATTCCTGTATTAACATTTAATGATGTAAAAGAAAGTTTAAAAATATCAGAAGTATTAGTACAAGAAGGTTTAACAAATCTGGAAATTACGCTTAGAACTCCAAATGCCTTAGCTTGTATAGAAGCTATTGCAAAAGAGTTTCCTTCTGCTAATGTGGGAGCTGGAACAATTGTAAAAAAAGAGCAATTGAAACAAGTTCAAGATATTGGATGTACTTTTGCAGTCAGCCCTGGAGCTACCAAAACGCTAATTCAAGAAGCAAAAAGTTTGAATTTGGATTATTTGCCAGGTGCTTCAACTCCCAGTGAAATTATTGCTTTAATGGAAGAAGGAATCTTTTTCCAAAAGTTTTTTCATGCAGGAAACTCAGGTGGATATAAAATGCTTCAAGCCTATGCAAATATCTTTGAAGATGTTTCATTTTGCCCAACAGGTGGAATAGGGCAAAAAGATTTTAAAGAATATTTAGGCTTAAAAAATGTTGTGTGTTTAGGTGGATCATGGATGGTTAATACAAAAACGATGTCTTTAGATGATATTAGAAATGAAGCTAAAAACATTAGTGCTTTGATAAAAGCTTAAGCATAAAATCTTAAGAAAAATAACAAAAACATTGTTTCAATGTATAATAGGTTATAATGTCAATACAACATAACAAAAACAGTTTTATTTAGAATGCAAGGACATATAATTTGTTTCATAAAAATGGTATACCTTTATATACACAATTAAAAAATAAACTCTTAAAAGATATTAAAGAGAATTATAAAGTTGGGGACATGATCCCTGCTGAGATTAGGTTAGAAAAACAGTATGAAGTTAGCCGTATTACGGTTAGAAAAGCAATTGAAGTGCTTGAAAAAGAGAATGTTTTAGAGCGTAAACAAGGGAAAGGTACCTTTGTCAAAGCACATAAAATTTTATACGATGCGAATTCTATTGGTTCTTTAACACAAAGACTTGCGAAACAAAAAGATATTATTAAAACAGAATCTCTGCACTTTCTAGTTATTGAGGGGGAGCATTACGTAAAAGATTTACTAAAATGCTCTAAATTATTATGTATCAAACGTATACGTTTATTAAATAATGTTCCTTTTGCTTTGATGTGTAATTATTTAGATTTTGATTTGGTACCTAATATAGAAGAACGTTTTAAAATTGAATCTTTATATACCTTTTTAAAAGATGAATATAAAATTGAATTTTATAATGCAGAAGAAACAGTAGAAGCTAAAAATGCCAGCAAAACAGACGCACAAAAACTAGGTATTAGTGAAAGAGATGCTTTATTATCTTTACACCGTCTCTCTTTTGATAAATACAACAATCCAGTTGAATATTCAGATATCTTAATTAAAGCCAATATGTATAAACATAAAATAACATTATCCAATGATAGGCTTTCAAATATTTAAAAAATAAAAGAGAACTATGCAAATTGAAACAATTAATTTTAATGAAATGTATATAGAACAAAAGAATAAAACTACTTTCCAAGCCAAAAATAAAGAGGCTTGGAACAATAAAGCCCCTTCCATGAATAAAAATATTCATAAATCAATTTACAATCAAAATTTTTTAAATCATATAAATCTAGAGGGTATAAACTCTTCTTTAGATATAGGGTGTGGGGTAGGAAATTTATCTCTTTTATTATCAAAAAAACTTCAAAATGTTTACTGTTTGGATTTTTCAAATAAAATGTTAGAACTATTAAAGAAAAATGCACAAAAAGAAAAATGCACAAATATTAAAAACTTTAATCTGTCTTGGTACGATGCTTGGGAAAATGTTCCTAAAGCAGACTTAGTGATTGCTTCACGTTCAATGGAAGTAAAAAATATGCAAGAAGCCTTAGAAAAACTCAATAATCAAGCGCTTAAAAAAGTTGTACTTTCTTATAAAGTAGGAGGAAGTTTTTTAAGCTTGGATATTTTAAAAGCCTTGAATAAAAAGATTAATAAAAAACCTGATTACATATATATTTTAAACATCTTATATAATATGGGAATTAATGCTTCTTTAAATTTTATTAAAAGTGAAGGCAGGAATATTGGGTATAAGAATTTTGAAGATTTCCTTATTTCTGTTGCGTGGAGTTTGGGAACATTAAATCAAGAAGAAGAAAATCTTTTAGAACAATATTATCACAGTAATATAAAAATTCAAAAAGAAGATACTTACGTAGAATGGGCAATTATAGCTTGGGATAAAAAGTAAAACAAAAATATCAATAATTTAATGCAAAAAATACAAAGTATTTGCTATATTGAAGAAAATTATTTGAACAAAAAAAGGTTAATTATGGAATATAAAATTACACAAGGTACAGTTGGGGTTAGACCCAATGTTACTCTACCAAACCCAGAAATTTTAAATGTTCTTGGTGAAGATGGAATGAGAGCCTTGACTAAAGAACATTATGAAATATTAAGACACTCAGAAATAAAAGACTTATTCCCACCCAATGATGCAGGAATTGAAATGGCAATAAAACATGCATCGGATTTTTTTATTCAAATTTGTGGGGGTCAAAGACATTTTGATCAAAACAGAGGAAGACCAATGATGGCAGCACGACATTCTCCTTTTAAAATTGATCAAGCAGCAAGAGTTATCTGGTTAGAAGCCTATGCAACAATTTTAGAAGATACGAATTTAAGTGAAGAATTAAAAGAATCTTTCTGGCAGTATTTGGATATTTTTTCAATTTGGATGATGAATACAAGAGACTAAAACACTAAGGCAAAGAAGATGACGATACTTATTATTGGAGCAGGAATTGCTGGTTTAAGTACAGCAATATCTTTAAAACTTCAAGGCTTTAATGTAGAAATATATGAAAGAAATTCTTCTATATCCGATATGGGGGCAGGTATCGTATCTTGGCCCAATGCCTCAAATATTCTAGAAAAATTAAATCTTTTACCTGCTGTCCTTAAAGTATCAGGGAAAGTAAGCTCAATGAATCGTTTTACCAAGGAAGGTGAATCCTTAGGTTCAATGGATATAAATACAATCAATGAGCTTATGTCTTATCCTAGTTTATCTATTCTTAGAGCTGATTTAATGCATATTTTAAATAATAAAATTACTGAAATGAAAATTCCAATACATTTTAATCATGATTTACTTTCTTTTGTTACACAAAATAATATTGCAAGTGTGAAATTTTCTAATAATGAAATAAAAGAAGCCGATGTTATTATTGGTGCTGATGGACGAATGAACTCTCTTGCTAGAGAATATGTAAGTGGAGATAATACACCTAAGTATCAAGGCTTTATAAACTGGGTGGGAATTATTAAAAGCAAAAATGAAATTTTTACTGACTTAAGTGTAAGTGATTATTGGGGAATAGGCAAACGTTTTGGAATCGTACCTATTTCTAAGCATCTTGCTTATTGGGCTGCTGGAAGTACTTCTTCGAAAATAAAGCCAAAAAAACCTTCTTTATACAAGAGAGAAGTACTCAATGCATTTAAAGATTGGCCTTCAAATATTTCGGATATTATCCAAAACTCACAAAATGATACTATTAATAAAATATATGTACATGATCATGACCCCCTTGCAAAGTGGCATAAAAACAATGTCATTTTAATAGGTGATTGTGCACATGCTGCATTGCCTACTTCTGGACAAGGAGCTTGTCAAGCATTAGAAGATGCCTGGCATATTGCTAAGTGTTTAAAACAAAATTCCCTAAATATTAACAAAGCTTTTGAAAACTTTAGCAAAATCAGAATAAAAAAAACAAGCACTATTATCAGCAGTGGAAGGCAGTTTGCTTTTTCAATATTTAATGAGGATGAAATTTTTTGTTTAAATCGAAATGAGCTTTCTAAAACCAGTGATTCAAATAAACAAGCCACTGCCATGGCAAATATTTGGCAGGAGCATTTACCTCTTTAAAACAAAAGATTTTAAGCTTTATCTTTAATCATATTATGTTAAAATTTCTGATGTTAAATAAATATGAAATATTAAAAAATACCTTTGGCCATGAGGCCTTTCGCTCTTTTCAAGAAGATGTTGTTGATGCTATAATTGCAAAAGAAGATGTACTAACTATTCTTCCTACTGGTGGCGGAAAATCTCTTTGTTATCAATTGCCTGCTTTATTAATGCAAGGTGTTACTGTTGTTATTTCTCCTTTAATTGCATTAATGCAAGATCAAGTAAGAGCTTTAAAAGATTTAAACATTAAAGCTTCTATGATAAACTCCCTTCAAACGCCTAATGAAAACAATGAAGTTTTACAAGCTTTATTAAAGCATGAATTAAAATTTGTTTATGTTGCACCTGAGCGTTTTACTTCTAATGATTTTGTGAGTGTTTTACAAAAAATTGATATTAATTATTTTGTAATAGATGAAGCCCATTGTGTATCTGCTTGGGGGCATGAATTTAGAGCAGAGTATAGAAATCTTGACAGATTAAAACATTTTTTTCCTGATACCTCTATTGCGGCATTTACAGCAACAGCTACGCATAAAGTACAAGAAGATATGAAAACATCTTTACGTTTAAACAATGCAAAAGAATTCAGAGCCAAAACAAAAAGAGATAATTTAATTATTTCATGTAAACCACGAGTATCAAATGGAAAGAATCAGATTTTATCTTTTTTAAAAGCTCACAAAGGTATGTGTGGCATTATTTATACCTTTACTAGAAAAGAAACGCAAGCAACGGCTAAATATTTAAATGAACATGGCTATAAAGCTAAAGCCTATCATGCAGGTTTAAGTGCTGAGATTAAAAATGAAGTTTTTAATGATTTTGTGTATGAAAAAATAGATATAGTAGTTGCTACCATTGCTTTTGGAATGGGAATTGATAAATCCAATATACGCTTTGTTATTCATACTTCTATGCCTAAAACCTTAGAGAATTATTATCAAGAGATAGGGCGTGCTGGAAGAGATGGAGATTTGTCTTATGTTCACTTATTGTATTCTAAAAGTGATGAAATTAAACGCAAAATACAAATAGATGATGGTTTAGATAATGCCTATAAAAGTACAGCCTTAGATAAACTAGAAAAGATGTACAGATATTGTATTTCTAATAATTGTCGTCATACTATTATTGCTTCTTATTTTGATGATAAAATAGATGAGTGTTTAAAATCATGTGATAATTGTACCAAAGAAGACGTGGAGCAAATTGATATTACTCTTGATGCTCAAAAATTACTTTCTTGTATTTACCGAGCAGAGCAACGCTTTGGATTAAATCATATTATTGATATTTTAAGGGCTTCAAAAAATCAAAAACTCTTGGATATGAATCATGATAAACTCTCCGTTTACGGAATTGGAGAGCATAAAAATAAGAATGAATGGATTGCTATTGCAGATAAGCTTATTGATACGGAAGTTATTTCATTGGGAGAATACCGCGTTTTAAAATTATCAAATATTGCTTTTGATATTTTAAAATCCAAAGAAAAAGTATTTATTGATTCAGATAAGATGGGACAAAGTGTTAAAGAAGAAAGTATTGAAGAAGAACTATCTTTTGATGAAGAATTATTTGAAAAATTTAGAAACTTAAGACGTGAGTTATCCAATGAAAAAGAAGTACCTGCTTATGTTATTTTTGGAGATAAAACACTAAAAGAACTTTGCTTGAAACTACCAAGTTCGCAAGAAGAGATGTTGGATATTAATGGTATTGGACAGGTTAAATATGATAAATACGGAGAAATATTTTTAAATTTATGCCTTAGCATTAAAGAAGAATTTCAAGATAAGTTAAAAGACAGAGTTGAGCTTAAAAAATTAAGTAAAACCTATATAGAAACGTTTTCTTTGTTAGAAGAAGGCAAAAGTTTAGAAGAAGTATCTCAAATTAGAGACTTAGGTCTTGCTTCAGTATTATCACATTTGAAACTATTGACTCAACATCAAAAAATAAGCGTTCAACAAAAAGACAAACTCTTAGAACCCATTAAAATTGATACAAATTTAATTACTTGGATTGAAGAAGGTTTAGAACTTAAAAGCTTAAAAGAGTTAAAACAGGACTTGTTTCTGTATGAATATTTAAAGGATTTAAATGCATAATGAGGCACTTCAATATAAAACATTCTTTTTAAAAGAAGATAAATACAATGGTTTTACTCTTGATAATAAAAAAGTATTTTGTGATCCAAAGGATTTTGAAAATAATATAAAAGAGTTGCTTGATACCTTAAGAAAAGAAAAAAGAAGATTGTTATGGGTTCCTTTAGATATCAAACAAGCTTCTTATATTCCTATTTTGACAAAGATGGGTTTTTTCTTTCATACCTGTGAAAAAGACAAACTTTTGTTGGTAAAAGAACTAAGTTCTACTTGTATTATTCCAACAGCATCAAACCATACTTTAGGTGTGGGAGTAGTAGTGTTTAATAATAAGAATGAAGTATTATTGGTAAAAGAGAAATACTCCAATATTGGTTTTAAATTACCTGGTGGGCATATTGATGATGGAGAGTTAATTACTTCTGCAGCTATTAGGGAAGTAAAAGAAGAAACAGGGATTGATATAGAATTTGAGAGTATTGTTTCTTTGGGACATTTTTTTCCACATCAATTTAATAAAAGTAATTTGTATGTTTTATGTATTGCAAAAGCACTTAGCAGTGAAATTAATATTCAAGATACCCACGAAATACTTGAATGCAAATGGATAGATATCCAAACATATATTAATGATGAAGATGCTTTTGCGTATAATAAAGAAATAGTAAAAATTTCTTTAAAACAAAAAGGTTTAAAGCAAAAAGAATTTAATTCTTTTAGAAGTACACTTAAACACTATGAGTTATTTTTTTAAATAAATGATTTTGTAAAGAAGAAAAAATATAAAGGTTCACCTTGGAATATACCTCACAACGAATGGTTATGTATCCTCACTTAAATGCAGCAGGAATTCTTTTTGGAGGAATGGCTTTGGCTTGGATTGATGAAGAAGCTATTATTTTTGCAACCAATCTTTTAAAAACAAGCAAAATTGCCTTGGTTAAAATGTCAGAAGTTGTTTTTAAAAACATTGCCAATATTGGAGATATCGTAATTATGGGTACGAAGCTTGTAAAAGTTGGTAGAACATCTATTACCGTACGTTGTGAAATTAAAAATAAAACAACAAATAAAATCATTTTAATTGTAGAAGAAATGGTGATTGTTGCACTCGATTTCAATAAACAACCCACGCCTCATAATTTAGACAAAATGCATTAGTTTTATTTTTATGATTTCGTTAAATTGTAAACTTAAAGTATAAAAAAAGAAAAAAACTAGTCCAAGTACTTGGAATATTTTTAAGATGATTTAAATATAATCGCATTTGAAAACATATTGTTTTAGTAATTAAATAAATTAATTTTGAGGTTAAAATGGAAAATGCATTTAGAGTAGAGAAAGATTTTTTAGGTGAGATGGATATTGATATTCATGCGTATTATGGAATACAAAGTTTGCGAGCTAAGAATAATTTTGATATTACACGAACAAATATTTCTTTGTTTCCTAATTTTATTAAATCTTTGGGAAAAGTTAAAAAAGCCTGCGCTTTAGCTAATTATGAATTAGGGGATTTATCCTTGGAGCAAAAAGATGCTATTGTTCAAGCGTGTGATGAAATAATTGATGGTAAATTCATTGATCAGTTTATTGTTGATCCTATTCAAGGAGGAGCTGGAACTTCTACTAATATGAATGCAAATGAAGTAATAGCAAATCGCGCCTTAGAAATCCTTGGTCATCCACGATCAGCTTATCATATTATTCATCCAAATAATGATGTAAACCGTTCACAATCAACCAATGATGCTTATCCTACTGCTATCAAAATTACTTTATATGAATTGATTTTCAAATTAAAAGAATCCTTACGTTATTTAGGAAAAAGCTTTGATCATAAAGCAGAAGAATTTAAAGATGTTTTAAAAATGGGAAGAACACAATTACAAGATGCAGTTCCTATGACACTAGGACAAGAATTTAAAACCTATTCCGTAATGATTGAAGAAGATGTATTTAGATTAAGAGAAGCACAAGCCTTACTTAAAGAAATTAATTTAGGAGCTACTGCTATTGGAACGGGTATTAATACAAAAAGTGAATACCGTCATGTAGTTATTAGACACTTAAGAGATGTTACTGGGGTTGACTTTGATAATTCTGGTAATTTAATTGAAGCTACACAAGATACAGGTGTGTTTGTTCATGTTTCTGGAATATTAAAACGAGTAGTTATTAAAATATCAAAAGTGTGTAATGATTTACGTCTTTTAAGTTCAGGTCCAAGAGCAGGTTTTAATGAAATAAATTTACCAGCTATGCAGCCTGGTAGCTCAATTATGCCTGGAAAAGTTAATCCAGTTATTCCAGAAGTTGTAAATCAAGTAGCTTATGAAGTAATCGGTGCTGATACCACTATTTCAATGGCTTGTGAAGGAGGACAGTTACAATTAAATGTATTTGAACCTTTAATTGCCTATAAGCTTTTTACTTCTATTAATATTATGCGACGCTCTTTTTATACCCTTGCGGATAAATGTGTGGATGGTATTACAGCAAATGTTGATGTGTGTTTAGAAAATGTATTAAACTCCGTGACAATTGTTACGTATTTAAATCCTATTTTAGGTTATGAAAAATGTTCTGCTTTAGCAAAAGAAGCCCTTAAAACTAAGAAAAGAGTATATGATTTGGTTTTAGAGCAAGAACTGTTTACCAAAGATGAGTTAGATGAGTTATTATTACCAAAGAATATGCTTAGACAGGGACTATAAATGAAAATAACGATTATAAATACAGGTGGAACCTTTAATAAAAAATACAATTTAATTAAAGGGGCTCTTGATGTAAGGGAGGATGCTTCTAGCTTAGAGAAAATTTTTTCATGGACGCACAATGTTGATTTTGAAGTAAAAAATATTTTAGCGTTAGATTCTTTAGAGATAAACAATAAACACAGAGATATTATTATTAAAAATATTCAAGACTCAAATAATAAAAATATTATTGTTATTCATGGTACGGATACTATGAATGAAACGGCTACGTATTTAGACGAGAGAATAAAAGATAAAAACATTGTAATTACTGGGGCTATGATACCTATGAGTATTGATACTACTGAGGCAGTAATGAACTTTGCATCTGCATATGGTTTTTTAAATGCAAAAATAGATGAGGGTATTTATATAGCTTTACATGGAGTAGTATGTTCTCATGACAAAATATACAAAGATAAAAAGATTGGAAAGTTTTTAGTCAAATAGAAAAAAGTTTTACTCTTTATTTTGAGAGTAAAACTTCTTGGGCATCACTTCTTGTATTTTTAATGGCTTCATTTGAAAGTGCTTTTACCGTATAAACAAAAGAAATTTTATTTTGATTACTCATATTTTTGGATGCATGATGCAGGGTCTTACAGTGAAATAACACCACATCTCCTTTATACAAATTTTTATGAACTTTTTGTTTTATAAGCTCAATATTTTTTTTATGTTCATACAAAAAATTTGAATTTTCATCAAATTGTTCTTTATCAAAATCTATTTTATGAGAGCCTGGAATAAATTCTAAAAGCCCATTTTCTAAAAATTCATTATCCAAACATAACCAAACTGAAATCAAATCATCATTTTGAAAATTCCAATATCTTCTGTCTTGATGCCAAAAAGTAACTGTTGATATTTTAGCTTGTTTGGTCATAATGGAGTTATGATGAGCAAGAGTTAATACGACTTTATCTTGTAAGAGGTCTTCTAATATAGGCAGGATTTCTTTGTTTTTCATCCATTGTTTAAAAGTATCATTACGTTGATATACTTGACGTAAACGCCTAAGTGTTACTGTACTTTTTTCTTCATTATAATATTCTTGTTCTGTTTCATAAGGTGGAATTTTATTTTTTAAGTCTTCTTTTGCAAGAGATAAAATTTTTTCGCACAATTCTTCTTGTGCAAAATTTTTTAGAATTAAAAACCCATTTTCATGAAATTCATTTTTTTGTTGTTTGCTTAAATTCATTATTTTCTTCTTCTTTAAGATTAGCAAAAATTATACTATATATAAAGTATAATTTTTGCTTAATGTTACTTATTATTAAAATATTTTCTAAATTAAAGAGTGAAAATTGTATAGAATTTTCGTATATTTTTACTTGATTAAAATCAAGGCATATATTAGTGGAAGTTTTTTTCTACTAATAAGTATTGTCCTACAAAAGAAGTATATTGTATATCGTTGGGAGCTAAAGAATAAGGATTTTTCCATTTGTTCTTGATAATACTCTTTTTATGTAGAAATAAGTGCTTGTCTAAAAAAATATTGGTTTCATTGTATAGTCTAATGCAGCCATGTGAATATGCCTTTCCTTTTGGGTAAGAGCTTTCATGAGCATGCATTGCTAATTGCAGAGTATCGTTTACAATATTCCATTTTGATTCATCTAATATTTTTGTTTTATTTCGAGTAAAAGTATTAAACCTTTTTGATTTTTGTTTTCCAAAATAAAAGATATATCTTCCTTTTTTTCCATAACCCAAAGAAACTTTATCTGAACCTAAATCCCCCGTTGAACGCCAACCTCTATGGGCTTTGAATAATCCTTTTGGAGTATTAAAATAATGGTTCTCTCCAAACTTAATTTCTCTTTCTCTGTACATATCACCAGTAGATACCAGATCTGAGCCTATATATTTAATCGAATCATTTTCGTATACTACTAAAATAAGAAGTTGTTTTGATAAGTCTACAATACTAAGATATTGTTTTTTATAAATCTTTTTATCTTGAAATGTTTTAAGAACTTTATTTTGTATTTTATTAAAGTATTCACCGTTTATTTCTATTTTTTTGAGTCTTCTTTTTAATAGTTTTAAGAGCTTTTTATCTTTTGGCGTTGTCGACCATGTTTTAATATTTACTATTTTTTCTCTTAAACATGAGCTGTCTTTTTTGCAAAGTTTTTTTAGATAAGCTGAAAAGCGTTTTTTATAAACAGGTATTTCTATTACTTCTAATAAAAAATCTTTTCTCATTTCTAGATTTTTTGAGAATAAGGATGTGAATAAGAGTGAAAGGATTAATAAGAATTTCATAAGAGAGTATAGCAAAATTGCATAAAAAAAGGCAGAAAATAATTCCTGCCTTTTTTAGAAAATCAATTTATATTATAATACAGGTGATTTTAATACCATTAATTTTTCTTTTGACATTTCAGTCATTGAATGATGAATTCCACCCATTCCTAATCCAGAAGCTTTAGCTCCTCCAAAAGGCATCCAATCTACTCTAAATGCAGTATGATCATTAACCATAACTGCTGTTCCACTTAATCTTTTAACTGCTAATAATGCAGTATCAATATTTTTAGTAAATACAGCCGCTTGGAAAGATACATCTAATGCATTTGCTCTATCAAATGCTACTTCAATATCATCATAAGTATATAAACAAACAACTGGTCCAAAGATTTCGTTTTTAGAAATAATTGCATCATCACTTGTGTTTAAAATAACAGTCGCTTCAAATAAAGAATCAGAAATTCTTTTTCCACCTGTTAAAATTTTACCACCGTTAGCTACTGCGTCATTAACCCATTCTTCAACTCTGTTTACTTCATTATGGTTAATTAAAGGACCAACTTCAGTTTTAGGGTCTAATTGATCTCCTACTATTAATTTAGATGCAGCTTCACTTAATTTACTTGCAACTTCATCAATAATATCTTTATGTACATATACTCGTTGAACAGATACACAAACTTGCCCAGCATGGTAAAAACCACCTTTTGATAAAGCAGGAATTAATTCATTAATATCTGCGTCTTTTTCAACAATTACAGGTGCAACTCCACCGTGCTCTAATGCAACTCTGGTTCCATTAGCAACTTTAGAGTTTAAGTACCAACCAACTTTTCCAGAACCAATGAATGTTAAGAAATTAACTTTAGGTGATGTAGCTAATAATTCTCCTCCCACTCGATCACAAACTACTGCTTGTGCCCAACCTTTTGGTAATCCAGCTTCTTCTAATAATTCAATTAATTTAAGTGCTGACATTGGAGTTTGAGTAGCAGGTTTAATAACTACTGAACAACCAACTGCAAGAGCAGGAATTACTTGGTGAATTGCTAGGTTAAATGGGTGGTTAAAAGCAGATACAGCAGCAACAACACCAATAGGTTCTTTAAATGTGTATGCCATTCTATTTGCGCTTGATGCTGTATGACCCATAGCAACTTCGCTACCTTCAAATGATGCTAAACCTTCAATTGCAAGTTTAACTCCATTAATAGCTCTTTGAATCTCAACCTTAGAATCCATATAAGGTTTTCCACCTTCAGATGCACAAAGAATAGTTAATTCTTCAATTTGAGAACTCATAATCTCTACTAATTTTTCTAAAATCTCTACTCTTCTGTATTTAGGAAGGGCATTTTTGTGATCTTCAAATGTAGTATATGCTAAATCAATAGCGCCTTGTACTTCTTCAACAGAAGAAAACTTTACTGTACCAACAACTCTACCATCAAATGGTGATGTAACTTCAATAGTGCTCATTTGTATCCTTTTTTAAAGCACAATTGCACAAATGAAAATCATAAGATTTCATCCATGCAATTGCGAATTTTAATTTTATAGTCTGTCTTATCTTTTAGCTTATAAAATACATTCTTTCTTTTCTAATAAATCATTTAGAATTGCGTGGTTTAATGAATAATCAACAGCAAGATCAATTAAATGAACTCCATTACTATTAACACATTCGTTTAATGTTCGTTCAAAATCTTCACAAGATTCAGGTCTGTATCCTTTTGCACCATATGCTTGGGCATATTTAACAAAATCAGGATTATCTAGATCTAAACCATATGTTTCAAATCCCATTCCAGATTGTTTCCATTTAATCATTCCGTATGCATTGTCATTTAAAATAATAACAGTTAAGTTAAGTTTTAATCTAACAGCAGTTTCCATTTCTTGTGAGTTCATCATAAATCCACCATCACCACAAACAGCAACAACTTTCTTATCTGGATGAACCATTTTAGCAGCCATAGCAGAAGGAAGTCCAGCTCCCATAGTCGCAAGTGCATTATCTAATAATAAAGTATTTGGTGCTGCACAATCATAATTTCTAGCGAACCAGATTTTATATACACCATTATCTAAAGTAAGAATATCTTCATCATCAAGTGTTTGTCTGATTGTATTAACAGCTCTTTGAGGCAAGATTGGAAATCTTGTATCATCAAAATATTTAGTTGTATGTGATCTAACTTCCGCAACTACTCTTTTAAAATAATCAAATTCCCAAGTATCTTGGTTTTTAATAGTCTCAGTTAAAGAAGTAACATTTGAAGCAATATCTCCAAGTACATCTAATTGTGGAAAGTATGTATCATCAACTTCAGATGGGAAAAAGTTTAAGTGAATAACTTTAGTAGACCCTTCTTCGTTTTCCATGAAAAATGGTGGTTTCTCAATTACATCATGACCAACATTAATAATTAAATCTGCTCTATCAATTGCACAATGAATAAAATCATTTGCACTTAAAGCAGCAGTTCCTAAACATAACTCATGTCTATCATCAATTACACCTTTACCCATTTGAGTAGAGAAGAAAGGAATTCCAGTTGAATTAACAAAATCTTTTAAAGCATCACCAATTCTTGTTCGATTTGCTCCAGCTCCAACAAGTACTAAAGGCATTTTAGCATTTTGAATCATTTTAACAGCATCTTCTATTGAAGTTGCATCAGCTTTAGGATATCTTACAGGGTTAACTGCATAGATATTATCTTCACATTCTTCAGCTGCAATATCTTCAGGTAATTCAATATGAACAGCCCCAGGTCTCTCAGCAGTTGCAATTTTGAAAGCTTCTCTTACCATAGATGGAATATTATTACCATTCACAACTTGTTTAGCATATTTAGTAACAGGTTTCATTAAATTAACAATGTCAATAATTTGAAATCTACCTTGTTTAGATTTTTTAATAGGTTTTTGTCCAGTAATCATTAAGATTGGCATTCCACCTAATTGTGCATAAGCAGCAGATGTTACAAAGTTAGTAGCTCCAGGGCCAAGTGTTGCTAGACAAACACCGACTTTACCAGTTAGTCTTCCATACGTTGCAGCCATAAAACCAGCACCTTGTTCATGTCTTGTTAATATTAGTTTAATATTTGATTCTCTCATAGAGTCAAGAAAATCAAGATTTTCTTCTCCAGGAATTCCAAATATATATTCTACACCTTCGTTTTCTAAAGCTTTTACAAATAGAGCTGATGCTTTCATGTTATCTCCGAGTTAATTTATTTAAATTCCCACATTTTCTCACAATTTGGGTTAAATTAATATAAAAATAAAATAATACTTTCTAAGTCTAATTATAAGTAAAATAACTGTTTACTTTTTACACAGTTGTGTATAAAAAATGTCCTTGTAAATTACCTTGAATACTGAAAAATGTTTTTTTGAATGTTTGATAAGTAAGAAAATGTAACAATATTTTTTTATTGTTACATTTTGTGGGTTTATTTTTGAACTTCTAGTAAGGCTTGTCCTAAAGCAGTAATCGTTCGTACTGTTCTAACGCCTGCATTTTCCAAGGCTTTGTATTTATCTTGAGCGCTTCCAGCACTTCCATCAATAATAGCTCCTGCATGGCCCATTCTTTTTCCACTTGGCGCCGTAACTCCAGCAATATACGAAACAACAGGTTTTGTAATATGAGATTTAATGTATTCAGCAGCCGCTTCTTCTTTTGCTCCACCAATTTCACCAATTAAAATAATGGACTTAGTTTCTTCATCTGCTTCAAATAGTTTTAAAATATCAATAAAATCACTACCCGGAACTGAATCTCCTCCAATACCAACACAAGTTGATTGGCCTAATCCAACCTTTGTTGATTGATAAACAGCTTCATAAGTAAGTGTTCCTGATCTTGAAACAATACCAACGGAACCTTTTTGATGAATGTTTGCAGGCATTATTCCCATCTTACATTCATCAGGGGTAATAATACCAGGACAATTAGGACCAATTAAACGCGAACCATTTAAGTCAATAGCTGCTTTAATGTTTAACATATCAATGGTTGGAATTCCTTCTGTAATACATACAATGGTTTCAATTCCATTTTCAGAAGCTTCAATAATTGCATCTTTACAAAAAGGTGCTGGTACGTATATAATAGAAGCATTAGCATTGGTAAGTCTTTTTGCACATTCCACAGTATTATAAATAGGAACACCTAAGTGCATTTGTCCTCTTTTACCTGGAACTACACCTGAAACAATATTTGTACCATAATCAAGTGCATTTTTTGAATGAAAACTTGCCTGCGATCCTGTAAGTCCTTGTACTATTACTCTTGTATTTTTATTAATTAAAATAGCCATTACTTTAATCCTTGTGTTAATTCAATGATTTTTTTGCTGGCTTTATCTAAATCATTTTCTTCATGTATATTTAAATTTGAGGCTTTAATTAAATCTAAACCTTCTTTTGCATTCGTACCTTCTAATCGTACAACAATAGGTAGCGATATATCCATTGCTTTTGTTGCTTCAATAATACCAGAAGCAATAATATCACAACGAACTATTCCTCCAAAAATATTAATTAAAATACCATTGACTTTTTTATCGCTTAAAATTATTTCAAAGGCTTCAATTACGCGTTTTTCGTTAACACTACCACCCACATCTAAGAAGTTTGCAGGCTCTCCTCCATAGGTTTTAATTAAATCCATGGTAGCCATTGCTAATCCTGCACCATTTACCATACACGCAATATTCCCATCCAATGAAATATAATTCAAATCAAGTTTTGAAGCTTTTAATTCTCTTTCATCTTCTTGTGAATCATCTCTGCTTTCATTTAATTTTTCTTGTCGGTATAAAGCAGAATCATCCACTTGTATCTTTGCATCTAAACAGACTAAATATCCCTGTTTGGTTACAACTAAAGGGTTTACTTCAACAAGAGATAAGTCATTTTCAACAAACATTTTATAAACTTTTTGCATTAAATCTATCATTTGAGATGAAAGTGTTTTATCAAGATTTAAATCTTCACAGATTTGTCTACACTGAGCAGGCATAATACCAACTACTGGGTTAATAGTATTTTTTAGAATTTTTTCAGGCATATTATTTGCAACTTCTTCAATTTCTATTCCACCTTGAGAAGAAGTAATTATCATAATTCTTGAAGTGGTTCTATCGACTATAAAAGCCAAGTATATTTGCTGAAGTATTTCACAAGGTTCTTCTATATAAATAGAATTAACGCTTTGTCCTTCACTTGAGGTTTGATGGGTAACTAATTTAGAACCAAGTAAGCGCCTTACTTCAGTATTTGCTTCTTCTTTTGAATCTACTAATACCACGCCACCAGCTTTTCCTCGTCCACCTGCATGAACTTGAGCTTTAATAACCCACTTGTCTTTTCCAATAGTACTTAAGATATTATCTAATTGACTTGGGTGAGTTAATAGTTTTCCCTTGGTTGTAGGAATGTCATATTTTCTATAAAGGTTTTTGGCTTGGTACTCATGTAAATTCATTTTGTCTCCTAAAATAAATTGTAGAATAACAAAATTATGATTAAGTGTGTGTAAATCAAAGAGCAGGCCTTAGTTTTTCTTTAAATATTCTTTTTTACTTTTAATAAATTCTTCAAAAAAATTATCTAATTCAAGAAAATCATCTTGATCTAATGATGGAATAAGTCGAATATCAAGTCTATCCGCAATTCTAGAATTATCAAGAATTTTGGTTATATTGCTTGCCAGTTCAAAAATATTCTTTTTTTCTCTTTTGCTCAAGGACTTGTTTGTAAATCCAATATATGTAGTAAATATGGCTTCGGATTTTTTTAATATCTTAATTCTGCGTTTTAATTGAGGGTTTATTTCTATCGCTGTTAAATAGGCATTTTTGTTTATTAAAGCTAAGTAGTTTTTATCAAAAAACACTTTATAACTTAACTTATTAAATTTTGATACAAGCTCATATGAAAAATTATTTTTCTTGGTTTTTGTATTCTTATAACGTAAATAATCGAACCAAAGAGATGAGTTTAAGTATCCAATATGATGTAGTACTTTATATCTATTGTTATCATTAAAAATATCATTGGTATTAGCACTTCTATTTGCAATGAGATAATATTGTTGGTATTTTTCTTTTCCAAATTGTAAATACCATTTATGTTGATATGAATCTTTTAGTTTATTTTTATTATTAAAATAAAAATTACTTCTTAGAAGCATGATTTTAAGCTTGTTATTTTTAAAATCTTGAAGAATACGTTCTTGGTCATAGTACATTTTGATAAAAATATTGATTTTTTTATTGTTTTGATTAATATCTTTTTGAACAACATTCGTCACAAACTGAATATTTCTTTTGTTTTCTATTTGTTGAACGAATAAGCCTACACTAATTTTATCAAGTGCATATATTTGCGTTGTAATAAAAAAGAATAATAAAAGGTATTTCATTTTAAAACCTAAATAGTAAAAAATAACTATTAACTATATTATTATATAAAAAGCAAGATTAAATGCCACTATTCTTTATTCTTTTTTAATTCCTTATTGAATAAGTACAAGCGTAAGTCAAATTCCACTTGTGCATAATTACCTAACATATGGTGACACAATTTATAAAAAGCCTTATTGTGTTCTTTTTCTTTTAAGTGAGCCAATTCATGAACGACAATCATTTCGAGAAATTCTTTTGGAGCTTCTTTAAAAACATGAGAAATTCGAATTTCATTTTTTGCTTTTAATTTATTCCCTTGAACCCTAGAAATAAAAGTATGCAAGCCTAAAGCATTATTAATAACATTTATTTTTGAATCAAAAACAACCTTGTGTAAGAGATACTTTTTAAAATAGATGCTTTTTAAATTATTAACATAATTATATAAGGCTTTATCCGAAGTAATTTGATGCTGAGCTGTGTATTTACTTTTTAAATACTTCTCTAATTGATTGTTTTTAATTAATGTGTTCACATCATCAATTATGTTTTGTGGATAGTGTTGTAGAAAGTTATTGATGTTTTTCCTTTTGTATTTAATAAAGCTACATTGGATTGCACTAAATTATATGCACAAGTATACTATATTATATGGCATACACAAATTAACATTAATCGTTGTATGATAATTAAAAAATTAAAACTAAGGTTTGAAATGACAATTGTGATTGCACCTGATTCTTATAAAGAAAGCTTAAGTGCTATAGAAGTAGCTAAAAGTATTAAAAAAGGCTTTAAACGTATTTTTCCAGATGCCAATTATATTTTAGCACCTTTAGGTGATGGAGGGGAAGGAACCGTTTCTTCAATGGTATATTCACAGAATGGCAGTTTAGTTAAAACTAGGGTACAAAATGCTTTAGGAAAGGAGATTGAT
>Ga0209292_1002615_pt1 | contig 20542 bp, 17 predicted proteins | sample GOMGulsemesocosm_2_FD_184634 | JGI IMG/M metagenome (GOLD analysis project Ga0209292, IMG submission 184634) | Methane-oxidizing microbial communities from mesocosms in the Gulf of Mexico - GOM9C Gulf of Mexico (SPAdes) (version 2) | ecosystem: Environmental > Aquatic > Marine > Cold seeps... | reverse complement strand
TGTCGTTCTCAGTGCAAGCAGGGAAGCGCTTAGCAGAAAAAGTAGCTGAAAAGACTATAGATAAAAAAATTGCTAATTTGCCTTTATATAACCGTGAATTACCGAAATTTCCATTCGCGCCGTTAAGACGAGTAGGGCAGTGGGGTTATTTTCATTATGGTAAAGTAAAAGATGAGTGGTTCTAGTTGCTAGTTATTTTTAATAAATCGATAGGTCGTTATAGTAGGTTGTTGTTCTTGCTCGCTGAAAAATTGCCACAAAAACCTACTGTTCGTTAAGCTAAATCTATTTCTGGTGAGATAGCTTAACGGCTTTGTTTAGGTTTATAGCTGTAAACTTAGAAAGGTAGCGGTATAAGCTTTTCATTCACTTTAAACTGGCTGTCCTTTAAAGCAAAATCAGTGGTGTAATGGCTATCAGTTGTCACTAATAAACCTTGCTGCGCCAACATTTCCAGCATTTGAGGGACTTGTTGAGCAGCCATTTGCTCTATTTCTGCTACCGACATATCTTGTGCTTGTGGATTTGCTTGTATTTGCTGTTTCATAAGCTGCTTGGCAAATAATTCAATAACAGCTTTATCGCCTGTTACTTTGCCATTAACTAGTGCATGAGCAAGCCAGAACTTTTGATCTTCAATCGGTGTTGGTAAAGTCGAAACATCAACCAAACTAGTGTGCATGGTGCAATTTATTTTTCCTTCAGGAAAAGTACCACGTAAACTGGTGATATTAATTTGCGGTTCAGTGCTAAGCAATGTAAGTAAGTTATTTTCGGCAAAACCAAGCATTTTTTTCTGCATATCTTCTGGGGTAAGATCACCAAGGGTTTGACTGAATTTTTGGTAAGCTTTAACAAACTTTTCGCTAATATTATTCACTGCGATATCAAGCGCTATATCTTCTACATGATATTCATTAACATTGGCCGCTTTTACCCCATATGATAATTGCATGCTGCCTTGCTGTTTTTCTATATCCAAAAATGAAGAGGCAGAAACATAAAGATCGGTAAGGTTGATATTTTCATCTATATTATTAAATTTAGCAGAAGAAAAATTTATCTTTGTTTCAGAATCATAAAGACTGCTATTAAATATTTGTTCTAATGTGGCAGTTATTTTCATATCAATGGTGAAATCTTTCATGACAAAATCACCTTCTTCTGCACTCGCGGTTAAGTCTGTAGCACCGCCTTTATAAGTAAGCTCTTGTCCATTATATTCCCCACCACCTTGATAACCACTAAACAGCATATTGACTTTGTCAGGTGTAACATCTGCAGAAAATGCTTCTATTTTGTCTTGGTAGCTGTGATTGCCAATAAGATTCATTACGCCATTAATTTGGTAAAAATCTTTATTCTCTGCCCATACAAGGTGTTCTCTTAACGCTTGACTATCAATACTCGCAACCCATGATAATAAAGCGAAGTTACTTTTATTATTGAAAATAAACGGACCATGCTCGGCATTTATTTTAATGACTAAAGAATAGTCCTCGGCAAATGTAGTGTCGGGGACTCCTGATAATTTTGCAGTGTCTAAACTGAAAACTAGTGAAGCTTCAGTGGAGAACCATTGTGAGTTTATTTTTTGAATATCTAAAGTATAACCCGGAGTATTATTAACTTTGTCTGCTATAGAATAGAGCGTAGTTGAAAACTGATTTCCGACGAACTTAGGAGCTATTATACCAACCGAAAGAATGGTAATTATGATTATTGAGAGTGTTTTTTTCATGAGACAAATCCATTTTAATAAATTAGATATAAATTATTTTATTATAATTATATTTAACTTCCATTGAAGGCGTCATCATCTCATGTTTTTAGTTTTTTGTATTCAATATTAATATTTTAGATAGTGATTTGTTTTTTAAAAGTAATTTTTCAGAGTCGCTAGGCTGTACCCCAATAACTTTGAAACGATGTTTATCTAAACGATACTGTATGGATTGCTGCTTATCTTGAGAAATATTAATAATGTATTCCATATCGTTTTCTGAGAGTAAAGACCAAAACCATTGATTTTTAATATTTAAAGTTTTATTTGAACTGGCATATTGCTGAAACTTTTTGCTGGATAGAAGCGTGATTGAAAGCTCTTCCTTTTGTGTTATGCCAAGTTCTGCTGAGAGCTTATTGGTCGCAGGAGGCAAGGCCATCATTTGTGCTACCTTTTTTTGTTTGACTAACTTGCTCTGCTTTTTATATTGCATGGCACTTAGTGTTCTTTCATTCGTTGCGCTTTGCTTCTTTTCAATAGTCGAACTTGATACTTGCTCCGATATAGCTGAATAGCCCGGTTTTTCTTGATAATCAAAATGATCAGCCATTACATCTTGAGGTGAAATAGACTCTAAATCAGAGGTTGTATTAATACCCTCTTCAAGGACAATATCTGTTTTCTGCAAGTTGACGGATTGTTCATTGGGCAGAATATTTCCTTGTTGAAGAACAACCAAACTTACTACCAGTGTTAAAGACGCAGCCGTAGCTAGCGTTGAATACCAAGCAACATGGCTTTTTTTGTTGGGTTTATTCGAATTATTAATCGCTTTATGAGCAGCGTTAATAATACGTTTATCTAATAATTCACTTGGCTGGATTTGTTGCTCTTGTGACACTTGGTCATAAAGTTGATTAATAAACGCTTCGTCATTTTGCTGCTGAGGCGTTAATTTTTCCGTTTCTGTACCGTTATTTTCAATGTGATTAGTTGACATAATTCTGTAACCCCTTACGTAAACGCTGTAAAGCATAACGCCAACTGCTCTTTACTTTTTCTTGATGTTGAGCGGTTATTTGTGCAATTTGTTCTAGGGAAAATCCAGACTCTTGCTTTAACAAAAAGACTTCGCGTTGTGTTACGGGCAATGCAGCAATACTACGAGATAACGCGAGCTGTAGCTGCTGTGCTTGTTGCTGCTTACAAAGTTGAGGCGTTGCTGATGTGGCAGTCAGCTCATTATCATCGTTGAGATTATTATCTTCATTTTGGGTGCTTTTTTTCTTGTAGTGATCAATTAATGTGTTTCTAGCAATTGTGAAAAGGTAAGTTTTAAATAAAGCTTGCGGCTGATATTTCTCTCTAGCATTAATTAATTTCAACCAAGTATCGTGGCAAAGCTCTTCAGCAATAGCGATAGGCAGCCCTTGTTTAACAAAAAAAAGATAAACCACTTGTTTATGCCTCTGGTAAAGGAAGTCAAATGCCGATGCTTGTCCTTTGGCGTAAGCAAGCATCAGCGCTTCATCGGCAACCGATTGTGTTAAATATTCAGCCGACGATGCCACTTGACTCAATAGCAACTACTCATTGTTAGCACTAAGTTGTGGGGACAGTGCTTGTGCAAGTTTGACCATGTTAATAAACTCTGCTCGATAACCATGTACATCTTTCCCTTTACTTTGCTGAGCTAAAATAATGATATTACTTAGTTCCATTGTAGAAATATTTACATCACCTCGCAATAGTTGTGCAAAACCTGCAACGGCAGCAGAAAATTGATACTTATTACTGGTATCAGCAAGTTTTTCAATGATGCTTCTTTTGTTAATTGCTATTTCAATAAGTTTGCTTTCTTGCTCTGTTGGCGCTTTGTAGCGTAAACGCAAAAAGGCTAACTCACTGTTGTTACCCGTTACAGGCTTATTGCTATTCCGCTGATAACGTAGTGGGTCGTTAGCTTTATTCGACCCATCAACTAAACTAATTTCGTAAACGGCTGTAACTGTATGACCTGCGCCAATGTCTCCTGCATCCACTTTGTCGTTATTGAAGTCTTCTCGATTCAGTGCACGTGTTTCATAGCCAATTAACCGATATTCACTAACTAGTTGTGGATTAAACTCCATTTGTACTTTAACGTCCTTGGCTATGGTTACTAGCGTTGATGATAGTTCTTCTACTAATATTTTGCGTGCTTCATTTAAATTATCAATATAATAGGCATTGCCATTACCATTTTGAGCAAGTTGTTGCATTAACTCATCATTATAGTTTCCGCTACCAAGGCCGAGAATACTTAAATCTATGCCTAAATCACGTTTGTTTTTTATTAAGCTTTTTAACGCTTGGTTGTTGGTTAAACCAACATTAAAGTCGCCATCGGTAGCCAACATAATGCGATTAATTCCACCTTTTATAAATGATTGTTGAGCTAAACTATAGGCGGATTCAATACCTTTTCCGCCGTTGGTGGAGCCACCAGCTGAAAGTTGCGCTAACGCATCGATGATCGCCTGTTTGTTATTGCCCTTTGTTGGTTTTAAAACCGTGCCAGCTGCACCAGCATAAACGACGATAGCGACGCTATCTTGTTGAGTTAGTTGGTTGGTTAACATTTTTAAGGCATTTTTTAGTAGCCCTAATTTGTTGGGGTGATTCATAGAGCCTGAAACATCTATAAGGAAAACTAAGTTAGCTGCAGGTCGACTGTCAGCTGACAATGATTTACCTTTAACACCAATATGTAGCAAATGTTTGTCTGCATTATATGGACTAGGCCCGATTTCACTATAAATAGAGAAAGGTTGCTTAGTAGGAACAGGGTAATCATAAGAAAAGTAATTGATTAATTCTTCAACTCGAACAGCATCATGTTGTGGTAATGCTCCTTGATTGAGTATACGCCTTATATTGGCATAAGACGCTGTATCAACATCAACAGAAAAGGTCGATACCGGTTGTTCATTTACGACTATTACGCCATTATTTTTTCTATGATCATATTTTTCATTATTCGTTTTTTCTAAATAGTTAATGGGTGGCATGACAAACATTTCTGCTGAATGATTAGCTTGCTTATATGCTATAGATTTGTATTTAGCCGCGCTATCTGATCTTGAATTTTCTTGAATTTGATCTTGGCTTATGCTTTTTTTCGCGACAGCTTGGCCCAACGGAGGCTCAGCTAACTTAACTTCATGTAACACTTCTATTTCTGAATCTTTGGTGGCTTGTCCTTTTGGCTCGGAAGCTTCATGAACACAACCCGAGATGAATAACGCTGTAGTGATTAATGATATAGAAAGTATTGTTTTCATATTTTTCTCGCCGATTAGTTTTTGTAAGCTTGTATAGAGTTAAACGAGTAAGAAATTAAAAAGGGTTAATTAACTTTAATTTAATTTCTTTTCTTTAATTGACCGACCGGTCTGTGAATCCTACAATTAAGCGACTTATCTCTCTAAATTGTAGTTTTAATGGTATTAACACGAAAAGAAGCGGCTCAAGCCACACGAAATAAAATAATTACTGCGGCATTCGCTATTGTTGGTGAAGAAAGCTTTGTAGGTTTAACCAGCAATAAACTTGTTAATCTTGCAGGCATAGCTAAGGGGACTTTATATCATCATTTCAATAGTTTGGATGATGTTATTTGTGCCATGATGCAGAAAATTATCGATGACTTTATGCAAAATACTCCCATTGATCAGTTTGATACTATGGCTGATTATTTAGCTGCTTTAGGTGACTATCAAATTAACATTTTGGTAGAAGATAAAGTCATGATGAATGTTTTTTATGGCTTTTTGCCTAAAGGAATTAATGAAGAAAAATATCAACTGCTTTGTCAGCAATTAGTTGAAGGAGCCTGCGGAGAATTGATACCAGCTATTGAGAACTTTTATGGATCAAATATCACCTCAGAAAAAATTGATAGAGCTATCAGGATGATTGATGTTTTTTGTATTGGTTTTAATTTTCATCTTAAAGTCTTTAAGGATAAACAGGCCTATAAAAGTTTATGGCAAGATTTTAGCATGTTGCTCATCCATTATTTAGAGACTGAGTAGCGAGGCAAAAGGATTCTTTAAAGCTGAGCTAGATATTTACTTTTATATTTACAGTGACCAACCGGTCGGTCAATGATATGATGGCGTATCTTTTGTGAACTAGTATTAGTTTTAAAACAAAATTTTATTTTTAATAAGGAAATTAAACGTGAAAACAGTTGCTGTAATTCTATCTTCAATACTTTTGTTGGCTGCGGTACTAACCGTTTTGTTATTAAGTACCTCTGTGTATGCAGATAAGTTTGTTTCGACTCAAAAAGCAGAGTCATTAATTCTCTTTCCTGAACACAACGCATCAGCTCAAGTTGTGGCTTTAAATAAAAGTAAAGTTCCTGCTGAAATATCTGCACTGTTAAAAAAATTAGTCGTGAATGTTGGCGATAAAGTGCAGCAGGGGCAATTGTTAGCGCAACTAGATTGTTATAATACACAGTTACTTTTTTCTGTAGAACAAGCTCAAGTAAAAGTACTATCAAGTCAATTAGACTTTGCTCAGCGCGAACTGAACAGAGGCAATAAACTAGCTAAACAAAGAAACATTGGTGAAGTTGAGCTTGATCGTCGACAAACAAGAATTAAAGAAATAGAAGCACAAACCTTAGCGCAACAATCTCGATTTTCATTAGCTGAAAAAAATGTCAGTCGTTGCCAAATTCATGCTCCTTTTTCAGGTGTTGTGACTAAACGACATGCGGCTGAAGGTGAAATGTTAGTAACGGGTCAATCAGTGGTCGAGCTATTACAACTTAGCGACTTGCAAGTATCAGCTAAAGTTTCTTTAAATGATCAAGACAGCTTTCTTACTGCCAGTAGTTATATATTTTCAGTAGGTAAACAAAACTATCCCCTCGCTTTACGTACACTGATCCCTTTGATAGAAAAAAATACTCGCAGTCGAGAAGCGCGATTTAACTTTGAAGAACAAAGTGCTGTTGCAGGAAGCTCAGGGCGGTTGCGCTGGATAAGTGGTGAAGCACATTTACCTGCACATTTATTACAATCTCGACAGGGTAAGAATGGCTTCTTTATCTTGAATGACCAACATGCTCAATTTATAGCGGTAGAGTCAGCTGAAGAAGGGCGACCAGTGCCTTATACTTTAGACAAAAAACAATTACTGATTATTGATGGGCGACTTGGCTTACTTGATGGCGAAAAAGTGTCTTTGATGCAACAAGATAATGTCGCTAATAACTTGATTCATAACCAATAGGAGGTTTTGAATATGTGGTTACGTAATCTGATTAAAAATCATGTTTTAACTAATTTAGCGTTTGTACTTATTTTGGTTATGGGAGTAATTGTTTATCAACAATTACCGAGAGAGCAAGATCCATCAATCAATTTTAACTGGGTGCAAGTAACAACATTTTTGCCCGGTGCATCAGCACGTGATGTTGAACAAAAAATAACAGATGTCATTGAAGAATCGTTAGAGCGTATTCAAGATATAAAATTTGTCGCAAGTTCTAGCCGTGAAGGATTATCTAGTATTACGGTCAGGTTTTATGACATGGATGAACAAAAGTTTACTAAACGCATGGCAGATTTGCGCCGAGAGATTAGTAATATTGAAGACCAATTACCTGCTCAAGTAGAAAGCCCATATATTGTCGAGCTAACTTCTGCAAATGCTTTTCCTACTGCATCTGTTGTAGTTTCAGGCCCTGCCGATGATGAAAACTTACGTCGACAAGCTAGGGCGTTAGAGAAGGATTTAGCCCGTATCCCTGGTGTTGACCGTGTTCAGTCTACTGGTCAACGAGAGCCTGAATTACAAGTGCAATTTGATATTGAAAAAATTCAAAATTTAGGTATTAGCCCCGTTGATATTGCGAATAGTATTCGCCAGTTTTTTGTTGATATTTCTGCTGGTAGCGCACGTATTGCTAATGACCAATGGTTGATCAGGATCCAAGGTACTACAACCGACCCTGAAGTATTAGCCCAACTTCCTATTCTAAATCAGAAAGAGCAATATTTTGATAGTGAACTACGTTTAAAAGACATTGCTAAAGTAGTACGAGCACGTGAAAAGGCTGACCGATTAGTGAATTTTCAAGGTCAGCCAGCAGTTCTATTTGTCATTATGAAACAAGAGAGCAGTAATACACTAGAATTGGTTGAACGAATCAATCAGTTTGTCTTGAATAAAAACAAAACGGAAGAAAAACTTGGCGTAAAGTTTACCCTAGTAGATGATCAAACGTTAAATACACGCAGTGCTCTAAATACTATGCAGACTAATGCTGTGTTGGGTTTAGTGCTAGTGCTGTTTGTTACTTGGCTGTTTTTAGGTGGCCGTATTAGCTTATTGGTTACTATTGGTATTCCTTTTACGCTTGCTGGTACTTTCATTGTTTTACAAATGCTTGGACAAACGCTTAATACTTCGGTGTTGTTAGCTATTGTAATTGCGCTTGGCATGCTTGTGGATGATGCCGTAGTTGTGGTTGACTCTATCTATACAAAATTACGTGAAGGTATGCGAGGTGTCGATGCTGCATGGGCAGGTCTTACTGCGGTAATCCGTCCTGTAACAGCGTCAGTATTAACTACCATGGCGGCATTTTTACCTTTAATGCTTTTACCGGGTATTTTAGGCAAATTTATGATGGTCATTCCTTTAGTTGTAACTGTAGCCTTAGCCATAAGCTTAATAGAAGCTTATTGGATGTTGCCTGGCCATATTACTGCAGCCAAAATAAACTTTGATCACCCAAGTAAAATTGATATTAAGCGTCAAAAAGCCATTAGGCGATTAAAAGTTAATTATGGCTTTAGTTTAATCAAGTTTATGCGTCACCCCAAAAAAACCTTATTCGCCTTATTTTTGTTGATATCTTCAGCAGTTATTGCTGTTGGTGCCGGTATGATTCGCACAGACTTTTTTGCTGCTGATACCATTCGTTTGTTTTATATTAATGTTGAAATGCCAACTACAAGCTCAATTGACGAGACGATGAAAAAAGTCGTACAAATTGAACAAGTGGCAAATGAAGTGCTCAACACAGAAGATAGTCGTTCTGTTGTCAGTTATGCCGGGCAAATGTTTACAGAATTAGCACCTAAATTTGGTGACCATTTAGGGCAAGTAATGGTGAGCCTTAAACCTAGAACGGGCGATATGCGTACTGTTGAACAATTAATAGAGCAAACGCGAACGGCCGTGCAAGAAAGTATTATCGGCGCAAGTAACATTTCATTTCTAAAGCTTTCTGGCGGGCCTCCTGTAAGTAAGCCCATCAATGTAAAAGTACGGGGTGATAACTATGCAGAGCTTCGCCAAGCTACCAATAAATTAAGTCAATTTTTATATGCTGATGATCGTTTTCGTGACATCAGTGATGATGATAGCCAAGGGCGATTCGGTTTAAATCTAACTTTAAATAGTGACGCGATAAATAGATTAGGTATTCAACCTTCAGACGTACAACGAACAATTAAAATGCTCGTTGATGGTGAAATTGCCAGTTATGTACAACATGAGGGCGATAGAGTTGCTATACGAGTAAAGTCGAGTGCAGCTGTTACTAATCAATTTGATGATATTGAAGCTCTATTGCAACTTTCAGTACCAACACGTAGTGGTGAAACAGTCTTACTACGAGATTTAGTTAATATTGAAACTATGCAAGTGAAGAATAACCTCAGGCATTACAACTTTAAACGCACAATTGCTTTGGAAGCCGACATAGATAAACTACGTATAGATACCATTGCGGCAAATAAATTAATTCAAGATTATTGGCCAACTATCGCTGCTGATTTTCCAAACGTTAGTTTAGACTTTTCTGGCGAATTAGATGATATTCAAGAAAGTATTGATGCCATTGGTGTTTTATTCTTGTTTGGTATTGGTTTAATGTACCTTATTTTGAGCACTCAATTTCAAAGTTATTTTCAACCTTTGATGATTTTGATGACAGTGCCAATGGCTTTTGTTGGTGTGGTTCTAGGTTTGTTTGTTTCGGGTAATCCGCTTAGCTTATTTACCATGTACGGCATTGTGGCTCTTGCGGGTATAGCCGTTAATTCTTCTATTGTCTTAATATCAACAGCTAATGATAATTTGGCAAAAGGTATGAGCTTAATTCATGCGATATTTTATGCGGGTCGTCGTCGGGTCTTACCTATTTTAATCACAACATTAACAACGGTAGCTGGTTTGTTCTCTTTGGCATCAGGTCTTGGCGGACATTCACTTATCTGGTCTCCTGTCGCAACATCAATCGTTTGGGGGTTAATATTTTCGTCGATATTAACTTTGTTTGTTGTACCAACGTTATATCAAGTAGTAATGCAGCGTACCTATAAAAAACGTTTAAAAGCGCAGGAAATTAACGCTACCTCACATGAAGCTGTAAATGATGCCGTAAATATCACATCGATTGCAGAAATCAAAAAGCTCGTTAATAAATAACTTTGATGAAGGGCAGTGTCTCGTTTATATAGATACACTGCTTTTTATTGTTGCGCAATATTAGTACCGGCTAAGAAATAACCTGATTGACATTAGTTCCTATGGTTTTAGAGAGAATGTATTAATATTCTCCTTGAAAATAACGATGAAGAATCGCTTTAATTTTCCCTGTTGCTTTTAATTGCATAACAGTTTCTTTAAGTTTTTTACGAGTTGAGGCTATAACATCTTTTGAGCAAACCAAATAGACTTCACCTTTTAATAATACAATAGGTGGAGCCAAATCTTTGTTAAGCATGCCGATGTTTTGAGCTATTATCTGAAGGTTGGCTAATGCACCTGCCACGGCGTCAACTCTACCGGCTTTCAACATTTGCATAGCATTGATGTATTTTGGCGGTGATACTTTCGTAATACTCGTGTCATTATGAAATACCTTGTCAAACTGAACACCTAAAGGTACTGCAACCGTTTTACCATGCAAGCTTTTATAATCAGTAATACCGCGATCACTTCTGGGTAATACGCCTGCCTCTAATGAATAGCCAATAGGCACGATAAAATCTAATACAGTTTCAGTACCAGGAGTATCTGCGATGAGCGAACATGTCGGTTTACCCGACAACATAATGATTAAGCGTTTAGAAGGGATAAGCTTATTTTCATTACCCATGCCACTTGTTTTCATAATGGCATTCATTATTTCAAATAAAATTCCAGTGTCTTTTCCTTCTGAATTTTTATAGCCATAAGGTGATTGATCCATGGTTAACATGGATAAATTAGCTTGGTATGGAGCTGACTCAGAGGCTGTTGAAAACATAATGGTGCAAACAGTCAGCTGTTTTAACAATGATATAAGCTTAATCGTGTGTCTCCTCCATTAGAGTACTTATCATACTAACCTTTCGTTCTGTATAGTCAAATGACTTAAAAATCCTGAACGTTTTACTGAGTAATTAGCTCTATTGAATAATACATAGGCACTTATTTATAATAAATCGTATTGCTAATTATGTTCAAGGTAGCGACGGAGGATTGCTTGTATTTTCCCTGTCGACCTTAAGTGCATGATTGTTTCTTTCAATTTTTGACGAGTTGTTTTTAATATCTCTTTTGAACATATTAAATACATTTTATTATCGGTTAATATAATAGGCGGCGCTAAGTCTATATCTTGCATTCCAACCGCTGTTGCTATTGATTTTAGATTCACCAATGCACCAGCTACAGCATCCACTCTACCTACCTTTAACATTTTTATAGCATTGATGTACTGAGGTGGAGAAGCTTTGATTATATTCTTGTCATTATGAAATATAGTATCGAATTGTACACCTAATGGGACTGCGACTATTTTACCTGTGAGGCTATTATAGTCGGTTATACCACGGTCACTTCTTGGGAGAATACCCATTTTCAAAGAATAACCTATAGGTGCAACTAAAGATTGAATAGTAACGTCAGGGGTATTGGCTACAATTACACAAACAGGGCTGCCAGATACCATCTTAATGCCTAACCGTTTAGATGGAATGAGCGTATGTTTTTTACCAACACCACTAGCATGCATAATGGCATTCATAATTTCATACAATACACCGATATTCTTTCCGTTAGTATCCTTATACCCGTAAGGTATTTGATCCATGGTTAACATAGCAATATTGGTTTGAACTGAAGCTGAAGCAGAGCTTGCAGAGAAAACAAGTACGAAAATAGTTAGCTGTTTCAACAAGTGTATTAATTTGATCGTATACCTCCTCCTATCGCCTGTCTGTTATATAAACCTTTTCATTAAGCGTAGTCAATTGGCTTGAACAATAATATTTCTATTCTGGGACCCCATAGCTTTGAATGTTCGTTGCAATTAAATCAATTAAACGTTGTTGAGACTCAATACTTGCCCAAGCTATATGGGCTGTTAAAGATAAGTTATCTATCTCATTCTGGGCCAAAGCTTCAATTAATGGGTGGTTAGGTGATGGGGGCTCTTGTTCTAATACATCAAGTACAGCATGAGATATTATGTTGTTTTTTAACGCATTAAGTAAATCGTTACTATTAACCAATGCGCCACGCGCCGTATTAATTAATAGCGCAGAGCTTTTCATTAACGATAAAGTGTCACTATTAATGATATTTTCCGTTTCTGGTGTTTGCGGGCAGTGCAAGCTAATCACGTCTGCTTGTATTAGTACATCAGCAAAGCTGTGGCGATTTTCCCTAATTTTTGTTGCATGTGGTCGGTCAGCAATGAGTATTTCCATACCAAATGCTTGTGCAATATTAGCAACCGCTTTACCTAAGTTACCATAGCCAATAATCCCTATTTTTTTGCCTGATAATTCCTGACTCCCTTTGCCGTGATAGCAAAACGTTGGACTATTTTGCCAATGTCCTTGCACGGTGTTTTTATTATGGTGAGCCGAATTATTGAAATACGCTAACATCTGGGAAAACACATATTGACTAACCGAAGCTTGCGAATAACCATTAACGTTTTTAACACTGATATTCAGGTTTTTTGCGGTATTAAGGTCAACATTATTCATGCCTGTTGCAGCAATGCAAATCAACTTCAGTTGTGGTAATTGCTTTAGTATGTTTTCAGACAAAACCACTTTGTTAGTAATAATAATGTCAGCATTTTTACAACGCTCGATAATTAGAGCCTCGTTGGTGGTTGCATAACATGTAAGTTGGCTGACTTGCGACTCAATACTCGTTAAAGAAATACTCGCACTAAAAGTTTGTTGATCTAAAAAAACGGCTTGCATGGCTGATATTCATAAATAAGATGATAGGGCTAGCTTAATGGAATTAAGAATAAAAAAAAACGACAAATAGTATTTTACTCCTTGTCGTTTCGCATGAATTAAATATTTTATTTTTAGCTTATCCCGGACGTCCATCTTCACGTGCTTTTAATAACATAGGCGCGTAGTAAAAAGTAAATAACCCGAATGAAACCAACCAGAAAAAGCCACTAATATCAATGAATAATAGTGTTTTCTCTGGCATGATCCAAGGGCCAAATGAACGTATTAAAGCCGCTAATGTGATAAATACAAAAGCAACCGACATTAACTTAGGTGGTGTTAATGGCCGACCTGAATGGCCTAACGACACTCTAGAAATCATAGCAAGTATAATACCCCCCATGCCGCCAATGGTTAATAGATGCCATATATGATTACTCGGGATTTCATCAATAATATAGCTAAACCCTAAAAGAATTAAGCCAAAACACATGAATTTAAGGGAAAAATGTATTGACCATAATAGTGGAACACCTAGGGTTACCCAAGGTCGCCACCTTAACCAGCGGATCAGCTGAAAGATACCGGCAACAACTAATAACGCTCCAAAAAACATCGGTACAAAACCAATAATTGGATGTAATAATAACATCAGCATAACCAATAATAAGCTACCATTGGCGAGTTTATCGAGTAGAGGGGCAGGCGTTGCTTTCGTTGTTTGAGTGCCATTGGCAGTAAACATAGGAACAACCCGACCAGCCATTACCGACATTAAAAATAGTACCAATAATATACCAGCGTATCCCGAGTAACTTACCGCAACACTTTGTGGATAAAAACTGGCTAGATGCATTTCAGCATTGGCAAGTGTGAACATCACTAATACTGGAACGAAGAATAAGTTTCTATATTGTTTTATCGCTAAAATGGGTTTGGCTAGTACGTAGGCAACTGCAAGTAAAAAGCTTAAATCGATAAACGAACTAACAAGTGCACCGAATAATTCCGGCATTAGCATACACAAACGTCCTGCAAGCCATAAGAAAAATAATAGTGCTAACGGCTTACCTTTTACACTCGGAATACCTGTCCAGTTTTGGACTGCTGTTAAAAGAAATCCGGCAATAATTGCACTGCCAAAACCGAAAATCATTTCATGGATATGCCACCAATAACCGCCACCATAAGGAGACAAACCTATGGCTCCTTTATACATAAATAGCCATAGCGTAACGGCGATTATGCTGAAAAGAGCACCGCCTAGAAAAAATGGACGAAAACCCAAACGGAACATCGGCAGAATTTTTTGCTCTTCTTGTAAATCTGTAATTTGCATGATGGTGTGTACTTTAAAAGTAGAATAATAATAATTTTACCGTATTAATGATAAAAATCGTTGTGGCAAATCAATTAAATTATAGAATTAACTAACAGGTTTTTCTAATTGGAACATTTCATCTGAAATATAATCGAGCTTTTCTGATAATAAACGTTGCGCGTCATAAACTCCCTGATTGTAAAAATGATTACCCATTTCATTGGTAAAAAAATCAAGTAAAAAATCGGCATCAAACTGGGCAAGTTCTTGGTCTAGTTCATTTGAAAAATACTGTTGTAGTTTGTGAATGAGTAATTCTTTTTGTGAAGCTGAAAACTTAATAGCACTCATGATTATTCTCTGTTGTTTTTGGTATATTTTATTTGCTAGATTATAATCATTACAAACCGTAAAGGTGAATTGTTTTGTGAAAGAAAAATTGAAAGAATGGTGGCAAACTGATTGTCAATTTTGTTTGAAATATCGCCGCATGTTTATCTGGTTAGTGATCATGATCACTATGGATGCATTGTGGTTTCATCTTTTGTTTTGATATAGGAAAGAATTATGGGTTACCGTTGGACAGATTCACTAGATTTAGCGCTCGATTTAATTGAAGAACACCCTGATGTTGATCCGCTAAAATTACATTTTCCAGAATTGATGCAATGGGTTATAGCGTTAGAAAATTTCGATGACGATCCAAAGCATTGCGGCGAAAGAGTATTAGAGGCAATTCAATTAGCATGGATTTCTGAAGTAGATTAATCCGCTATTTACCCTAAATGCTTATCTGAATATAGAAAGAATAAGTCTCTTTAATTATCCCCTAATCTAACTTCCTAGTTCATAGATAATGTAGGATATTAAAGTCAGAGGCGAATGAGACAGTTAATTTGTGATTTTTTGATCTGCTTAAGCTAATTGACTGTTTTATAAGCCTGTCTTGAACTATACTCTCAATCATATCAACTTTATGAATTATCAACATTCACCAACCATATAGCGCATATCATTAATTATTATGACAACAAATAAAAAACGCCCGTTATACATTCCTTATGCAGGTCCTAGTTTATTAGAAACGCCATTACTTAATAAAGGTAGTGCTTTCGATGAAGAGGAACGCGCACATTTTAATCTAATCGGTTTATTGCCGCCTCGTTATGAAACTATTGACGAGCAAGTTGAAAGAGCTTACATGCAGTATAGTAAGTTTCAAACCAACTTGAATAAGCATATTTATTTGCGCGCTATCCATGATAATAATGAAACCTTATTTTTCCGGTTAGTACAGGCACATTTGGCAGAAATGATGCCTATTATTTATACGCCTACTGTAGGTGATGCTTGTGAGCAATTTTCAGATATTTACCGTAGTTCGCGCGGTTTATTCATTTCATACGAAGATAGACATCACATGGATGACATACTTCGAAACGCCACAAAAAACAAAATAAAAGTGATAGTTGTTACCGACGGTGAACGCATACTCGGCTTAGGCGATCAAGGCATTGGTGGCATGGGGATTCCTATTGGTAAGCTTTCACTTTATACCGCTTGTGGTGGTATTAGCCCTGCATATACTTTGCCTGTAATGTTAGATGTTGGTACGAATAACGAAAAACTATTGAATGACCCTATGTACATGGGACGTCGTCATAAGCGTATTAATCAAGAAGAATACAACGAATTTGTTGACATGTTTGTTCAAGCCGTGAAACGACGATGGCCACATGTTTTATTGCAATTTGAAGATTTTGCTCAACCTAACGCGACCCCTTTATTAAACAAGTATCGCGACCAAATTTGTTGTTTTAATGATGATATTCAAGGTACCGCTTCGGTTACTGTAGGGACTTTGTTAGCGGCATGTCGTATTAAAGGCCACCGACTTGATAAAGAGACTAAACTATCACAACAAAATGTTGTATTTGTTGGTAGTGGCTCCGCAGGATGTGGTATCGCTGAACAAATTATCGCACAAATGGTTAATGAAGGTATTTCAGCAGAGCAGGCACGTAGTCAAATATTTATGGTTGACCGCTTCGGCTTATTAACAAATGGTATGGCTGACTTACGAGATTTCCAACAAAAATTAGTGCAGTCTCCCGACGCTGTTTCTAGCTGGGAAGTTTTAAGCGAATATGCCTCGTTACTCGAAGTAATGAATAATGCAAAACCTGATATTTTAATTGGAGTATCAGGCGTACCTGGTTTATTCACCGAACAAGTAATTAAAGCGATGAAATCTCATTGCCCAATGCCGATTATATTCCCGTTAAGTAATCCTATTAAGCAAGTTGAAGCGACACCAGAGCAAGTGATTAACTGGACTGAAGGTGAAGTAATTGTTGCTACCGGCAGCCCATTTAATCCTGTTGAATATCAAGGGAAAACTTTTCCGATAGTGCAGTGTAATAATAGTTATATTTTTCCAGGGTTAGGTTTAGGTATTGTTTCTGCCAACATAAATCGTGTTACCGACGAAATGTTAATGGTGGCTAGTGAAACGCTTGCCCAAGCATCGCCGCTTGCTAATACTGGTCAAGGTGAATTGTTGCCACCGCTAACTGAAATTGCCAGTTTAAGTAAAAACATAGCATTCGCTGTTGCTAAAGTTGCTTTCGAGCAAAACTTAGCTTTACGCATCGATGACGAAAGTTTGTTGGCGAAAATAGAGAGAAATTTCTGGAAACCTGAATATCGGAAATATCGTCGAAGTAGTGTTTAGCTACCGGTAGTGTTGTCATAAGTTATTCTTTAAAACAGACCGTATTAGGTCTGTTTTTTTATGATAGTATCAATTACAAACTGCTTCGATTGATAAATAAATTGTATCATTGTGGAAAACATACACTCATATCTATCACCGTCACTATTTGCCTTAAAAACGCCAAAATTTATGCTCGTTAATGTAAATACGTCACAAAAAGTCATATAATGCTAGAAACCCCAATAATAATTTATTGTTAAAGCAGTAAATGTAGTTTCTTTCTTTTCTAGCAAAAGGCGGACATCCCAATGATGAGAAAACTCATAACTAAATGCTAGGCTCAGGGAGTTAGTATAACTGCGTGATAAAGCAATATCTGACGTTTTTTGTAGCTCGAATTTAGCTTTTAAATTTTTTGTTATTGAGGTTAAAAAACCTAGTTTAGTATAAACAGTCACATCGTTTTCCTCACCAAAAAAGGCTTTACTACCAATCATAGCAAACCCAAGCCCCTCACTTCCTATGCGAATGGATTTACCTAAACTCCCTTCAGCAAAATATATTCCGCAATCAATACATGTATTATTAAGTTGTTCATAACCTGCTCGTACAGACCAAGCGGAAGCGGTCGAATTTGTCCAGGGGATTGCAGGGAGATATAAAGAACTGATATCAATTAAATCCAACTTTAAGATTTTAGCCTGAGTTTTATCGGCAATTATTTCGACATCAATCATTTCCAAATTGGAGAATTTACTGAGTCCAACACCTGAAGTTAAATTGTCAAAATAAGTCATTCTAAAGCCAGTCGTGGTATAGAGTTTTGATTCTTCGACCGTAGCTATCCCTAAAGAAACCTTTGATGGTCTTCTCGCTAAATGAGGTGCCAAATTTAGTTTTTCTTCTTTATACCGAATAGCTTTTCCAATGGGGAGTTTTAAGCGTTCAGTAATAAGTTTTCGTTTATTTGCTTTAATGCCATCATGATTTTTATCTTTTTGTTTAACTACATTTATATATTGAAATAATGATTCAATAATTATTTTTTTGTCATCGTTGTCTAATGCTTCATACTTTTCTATTGCAAAGGAGAAGTCGTCTGCAATTATAGTATCAGCTACTTGTTTTTGTTCAGCCGTGAGTTGGCCATAATAGTTGAGCAGAACGGTTTCTCTAGAAGGAATAAAATTTACTTTTTCTAACAAGGGCTTATTTTTGTATATTGCTTTAGCGAGTCCAGTTGTAACTGCATTCGGCAGTACCCATAAACTGCCGTCGTTTATAATAGGGTCGTCTAATACCAACTCAATTAATTTAGCAAAATGATAAGCACAGTTTTCATCAATAAAATAATAGTCAAAATTAGCGGGCAATATTTCCCATAAATGGCTAACAATTAAGGCTACATCGTCTGGTGTTAATGTTAGTTTGTATTCCCACATATCCCGTAATTCGACGTTGCCATAATTGTGCATATGCTTATAAAAATGTTGATCTGAAAAGCTAGCATTATAACTACCTAAAATACCTCGGAGTACATAAAGTAAGGGGTTTTCTTTATTCGGTACTATTGCACCATAATTAAGACTATTATCTAAAAGTTCGGTGCTTTTATTGCCACTAGCTTCACTAAACTTCAGCAATAAATGACCATGCATAGAAGCTGGGTTGCTCATATAACCAGAAGCAAATACTAGGCTGATAGAGTCGCTTTTTATTTGATTTCGCCATATTTTATATTGAGTACATTCAACCTCGGGAAGTTCCCCATAAAAACTAAAATCTATTTGCGACTGAATCAAATTAAGTCGAGCTGGAAATCGGCATAATGCATGCTCATCATTTGATTCATTTTTGTTTACTGGTAGGTAGAAAGCAGTAATGGTTGCTTTTAATTCTTCAAGTGAAGAATTGTCAACGGTTTTACTTAGAAAAAAATCTGGGGTGGTAATATAACTTTGAGAGGTGCTCACTGTTTTATAGTGTAGTAATTTTATCCATTGTTTGTTTTTGGAAAACTCAATTAATGACTGCTCATTAGCAACGCTTGAACATGAAAAAATACAAATAAGGCAGAAAAACGTTAATCTTATTACTTTTAAAAGCAGCTTTCTCACTCATAAATCCAATAGTTTAATGTCGATTAAAATAAAAAATGGACCAAGAAGGTCCATTCATATAGCTAATAAAATTTATTAAGCACTTGCACAAGAGTTAGCAAAACTAGCAGCTACTCGATTTTCAAGTATATTATATAATGCTTCTGCATTATCAGTTGGTTTTTGAGCAATATCTTTACGTACGGCATTGATTATTTCCGTATGGCTTGATGCTTCACATCCACGTAATTCTAGCATTGCCGTTACATATTCGCCTTCACCAGTCGCCACCTCTTGTTCTAGTACAGGTAGAGTTGCTTGAATAAACATAGCTGTTTTTGCCTGTTCACTGCCACAAGCGTTTTGTGAAGATAAGTTTGAAATTACTGCTGTTGTACCTAAATCCCAAATTACATTTGAGATTGCCGCAGCGGCTCCATTTGAAGTAAATACCATGGCCCCAATTCCGCAATCTGTCCAAGGGTTTAATTTCTTCATTGTTACTTTTTCAGCTGCAGCTGAGTTCATTGTTGCAATTGTTAATGCGCCAACCATAAGAGTTGAAATAATCGCTTTATTCATTTTCATTTACTTCCTTGAATTTTAAATAATAAGACCTTTGTCTTGAAAAGATTATAAGTAATTGAAAGTTAATATGCTATTCATTTTAATTGCATTGTTTATCCCATTACAATTGTAAGTATTTTCTATTACTCTTCGATATGAGCAGGACTATGATATTGTAATATTTATTGGGAATTCAGATATTTGTAAAGAAAGCTTATCTGCCAACTCAATAGGTGGTCTAAATTTGTTTCAGCAGAAAAAGCATGCACTCATTAGGTATTTATACATCGTAAAGTTACATTTTATATCGAACATAATTAGCGAGTATATTTTAACGTCACAGCTTAATATTTGAATAAAGTTTAAACAAACAAAGGTCATGTATTTAAAGGATTTTAGATTTATTGAATGGATGTCTAAAACATAATAATCTTTTAAGCGTCATACTACCTATGAAAATAAACCATTTGTCATAGGTAATAATAAACAAATATGTTGTCAATAATATGCTTATCGACGTAATCCTATTTAGCTTTATATATCCCTATAACTATCTAAAAAAACCTTTCTGTAGATAAAACAATAACATTAATTCTGAAGTTGTATTTGCTAGAAATAAAGTCATAATTTTTTATTACTCCTTACTAAAAGCTATAGTGATAGTATCGGTATTAGTATACGTTCACTTGCTACCAGCACAAATAAAAGCAAAAAAGAATGATAAGTGAATAAAATTAGTTTTTTCGCGTTAATTCGTCTATAATCGCGCCAAAATTTATACCATCTATTTTAATTTAAAATTTATATAAGGGCTTATCATGGCTATCGAACGTACTTTTTCTATCGTAAAAC